>CEWC01006708.1_pt1 | contig 43474 bp, 16 predicted proteins | sample 530331 | NCBI WGS metagenome assembly CEWC01 (sample SAMEA2619935, study PRJEB7988) | marine metagenome | isolation source: saline water (ENVO:00002010), including
ACAGATGTCAGGGATTCAGTATTATAGTTACCTGCTTGAACAGCAGTTGTGATCATATCGATAGTAGGATCACCAGCAACACCAGAACCATTATTAATTTGAATTCTAGTAGAAGTACCTTGAATAGTTCTAGTTGCTACATTACCAGTAGATGTCTTGGCATACAAACCAGTACCAGTATGTCCAGCAATTGCAACCAAATCAAGGTCATATGGTTGAGCAGAAGAACCTTCTACAGTACCATTAAGGTTATAATCTGCAAGAGTTGATGGTGTAGTTGCATTAACAACTCTACCTTTAGAGTCTACTGTAACTTTAGTATATGTACCAGTAGCATTAGCATTACCTGCATCATAGTGAGGTAAGGTATTCAGAATCTCTAGTGTAGAATTGAGATTCAGGTTGGAACTACCATCAAAAGTTCCAGTAGCGACAAGATCACCAGATAATTGAATTTGACGGGTGGTAGCAATTCTCTGAGCGGTGGAAGCATTACCAATCAGGTTTGCAGTAATTGTACCAGCAGCAAAATTACCATCAGCATCACGCTGAACCAGTGAGTTTGCAGTTGCAGTGGTAGATTCGACAGGTCTGGAATATCTCAGATTACTCCAGTTGGAAACACCATCACCGATTTTGAAACGACCAGTGTTAAGTTCCAGACCGATTTCGCCCTGAGCAAGTACGGGGTTAGAGTTGGTCCACTCTGCGCTGCCACCACGTCTTAATTGAATTCTATTTGCCATTTTTTTACGACAACCCGATAGGAGATAATGCTTCCAAGTTATTTATGTCATTAAAAAGGGGGACTAATGCCCCCACTTATCATTCTTGAGTTTCTTCGTCAGGAGGATGGGAAGCGGTTTCCTCCTCACCACCATTAATATAGTATTGGAGGGTCTCAATAGCACCTTGCAACTTAAGGATAGTTTGTTCGTTCTCCCTAACCTTTGCTACATAAGTCTGATTCTCTTCAGAAAGAGTTTTAATTCGCGTTTGGAAATTGGAGAGCATTTCCTCTTGCGATACCTTTTCAACTGTCATGATGTTTTTTCTTGATTTTGGACTAACGTTAGTAAGAGTGATTTGATATCACTCATCTCAGATTTTAACCCAGAAACATCGTTTTGTAAAGTCTTGAATTCTTCCTTCTTTTTCTGCGATTCTCTATAAGAACGCATATACTTTTCATATTCAGTATCAGAAGTAAGTTCGATTGATCCCGATTTAGAATCTCGGGACCAATCATGATCTTCATCGACTATCCACTTTTCACTCATAATTAGACTGCTAATGCAATACAACGAATGTCTTTGATGACTGGAGAGTATGCCTGATTAGGTGAAGTAAAGATTACTTTGATCTGATATTGTGTGAAATTCAAACCACTAATCTCATATTCATAATCAGCATATTCTTCAATGTCACTGGTTCCTGGTTTGTTATCGGGTTCGGGGAAATAAGTGTATCCGAACGTTTCGATAGGATCTGTAGAACCAACTGGTAATACTCTATATAGCACTCTAATATCAGTGTCAACAGGACGATAACCCGTAAAGTACACCTTAATAGCACCAGAAGGATTAGTCAAAGTAGCAACCTTAGTGATATAGCATCCTTCATGCTGATCACCAACTGCTAATAATGCACTATCACTAGATGCTGGAACATTGATTCGGTTACTTGTAGTTGACATTGAGAATCTATCAGTATCAACTACAGGAGACAAGTTATCAGTCTTTGTGGTCAAAGTCAGATCCAATCGGAATGATTTAGCACCTGCGAGTTCACCATCTTCATTAACATCAGAACAGATCATCTGAGGTCTGTTGAAATAATTATCTTCTGAAAGATCAATATCAACAAACGTTCCATCGTTGACGAACGAATTCTGATTCATAGTTACACCATCATTGATGGATGTACCAGAAACTGTATTTGCTCTTGCCGTAATCTTTGTCTTAGGCAGTAACATAGTCTGGATAGCAGGAGTGATAATCTCAAACTGAACGTTCTGAGATGCTGTAATATCTGCACCACCACCCAAGATACCATTACTTGCAACATAATTAGTCAGAAGTTCATAAGTATCCAAAGTAGGACTCAAGACAGAGGTATGTGTTTTGTTGATGGTTGTCAGAGGAACACCATCAAGGTTATAACATTCAACCACTGCTTCACTTGCGTGAGCGGCAGCAGTAGTTCCATCCAGTCCCCTTTGAGTTACTGTAATAGTCTTACCATCGCTACTGATTGCTTCATAAGACATGATCTCATCTTCAATTTTGATGAATCCTGTATTAGTATTACTAATTGCAAGACCATTAATAATTTTGTGGAACGCTAATGCATCGTTTACAACCAGAGAAGTATCAGATGCAGAGATCGATGCAGTCAGATATGTATTACTGACTTCAGAGATTACACCATCGATGACGACATTGTTATCAACATCATGCATACAATGGTTACTATGATATACACGAATTCTCTTCTGAGATGCTGCAATAGTAGGAGTTACAGAAACAGTTGCTGCTTGAATTACACTAGACTCAACTCTGTCACCAGCGGGAACAAATGCAGTGGAGGATGCAAGAGTTCCAGACGTACCAGAAGTTCCACCAGTAATGGTAGTGCCATTACTAAATGTTCCCGACACATAACGTACCGTTAGAGTATTATTTGAACTATTCCAAGTAACAACTTCTGCTGTAGGAGATCCATCACTAGACGCACCAGTAATTGTTTCTCCAGGACTAGATCCTGCGGGAATAGTAAATCCACCAGTACCACCAGAGGGAGCGCCAGAAAGAGTAATTGTTGCAGTAGTTGCAGAAGATACAATAGTATTAGTGGTATCAAATACACCAGAAATATCTTTAACCTTCAGAACCAGATTTGTACCTGTTGTGATCTTATCAATAGTTGCTTCAGCATTAGAAGTCTTTTGATAGATTCTAGCACCTAAAGTAAATGGCAATGAATTGGAATTCATTGTCAGATCCAACTTAGGAGATAAAGTCTCAACAGCATCCTGTTCAAGATCAACGATACCATCATTACCAATATCAAGATCACTATTATTCAAGATCAGTGTACCAGTGACCGATGGGTCAAACTTTGCTCTATAAAGATTGAACTTAAGATCTTCATATTGGTCAGCAGTCCAGGTAGATGCGTTCTGTGATTTAAACAGAACACCAGCATAAGGTTGTTCGGAGATTGTTCTATCACCTTCAATAGTTTGCTCACCCATTCTAGAGATCCATACTTGATATTCATTCGAGTCTGCGAACAAACAGAAGCAGTGTTCTTGAGACTGAGGAATATAAACAGGAGCAGGGAATGTAAATCTAGTTGCAACAGCACCAGTATCAGAAAGATTTACATCATTAGGGTTAACTGTTACGTCAGCAAAAGGAAGAATAGTTGTAGTTGGATAACCATTTTCCATAGTTCTGATCTGCATGTTGATAGGAATACTACTATCTTTCTTGAAGAAGAAAATATCAACACTAGTAACAAAACAACCACCCTTAAGATCAATCAAGAAGGATTGTGCGAGAGGGTCCCACCAACCAACCTGTCTTCTTTCAGTTCTTGTAGAACGAACTGTTCTACGTTGAGTAACTGTATCTCTAACGATATCAGCATTTCTGATCGCGACGACGTTTCTACGAATCCTACGCAGAGTTCCAGATGAGGTAAATTCAACTTCACCAGCAGATGCAACTGCTCCTGGGATCCTAGTATCATCAGACTGAGAAGTCATTCTCAGAGTTCTAGTACCAGTTCTCCAACGTGGATTGACATTCTTAATTGGAGGTGGAATAAAGAAGTTGCCTCTATACCAACCATTTCGGTCAGTCATATGTCTACGACGTTGCACAACTGCTCTTGCGCCAGAGGTCATACCGATCAGAACTTCTCCGACCTGCATATTACCACGATATCTAGCGTTCCTCTTATTGCGTCTTGCAAGAGCCGCAACGTTATGGTTAACAATGTTTGTATTTGCAGAATAAGATGATCCCAGTTCACTATCATCATAAGGGTTGTATGCAACACCATTATAGTGAGACTTATACCAGTTATTAGGTCTCAAACATTGGAAACGACACTTACTTTTAGCACCTCGAATTGTTTCACCAGGTTGGAATGGAATATCATTAGTTCTAGAATCTGTAGAAGGATTCTTAATAACTTCAATGATCTTAGGAGTTACATACTTAGTAATTTTCTTTTTGTCAAAGAAAATATAGAACTTAGTATTTGGTTTCATTCTAGAAGCAGTAATTCTAATGTTTCTAGATCTCATCCAATTAATTGATGTCTGTGACACCACGCTATCACCAAGACTCCGACGATCAATCCTTGGAACAACTCTGGTTCTAATACCAGTTCTGCGTTGACGAGTAGTTGTCCTGATTCTCGTTACCCGATCAACAGCACGACCTCTACCCCAACTAGAACGACGACCAGAACGGAAGGTTCTTCTAGAGATAACTCTATTACCTCTCCATGTAGTTCTCCAAGAACGCCATTGAATAGGTGCAAATCCTCGTCTATTAACTCTCAGTCTTCTTCTGGTTGCTTGGAAGTTACCTTCAATTCTAGTAACTCTAGTTGGTAAACGCCTGGTATCTACCCAATCATCTGCTGCAGGAAGCAAAACAAGATTACCAATAAATGCAAAGACGTTGAATGGATTGACGTTTTCAACTCTAGACGCATAGGGTTGCTGAATTAAAAGATCTTCTGTATATGGCAGAAGCGCCAAAGGTTTTTCATCCTGATCAGCACCATCAGCATCATCAGCAACAGGAACAAGATAATCAATATTCGTAGTCAGAGTATCATTAATTTCCAGAGGAACATTATTAGTATAGTGTGACGCACGACAGATACCTTCCTCAAAATCTAAAGAAGCATTAAAGTCTTCGTTTTCAGTATCAGACTTGCCATGATCAGTAAAGTCATCAACAATAAAACCATTTTTCAATCTATTATTACCATCACCATCTAAAATCTCAGTGGAGATAGTGTCAGACTCCAGCATATTGAGAGATGTGTAATACTCAATCTGATCAATACGTTTTTCAAGTCCACCAATGTCACGCATGGTGAAACGCTTATTATCAGATCTTTCAATCTCTACATCTTCATCAGGATCAAATCCATATGGAGCATAAGTTAGCGTTGCCAACAACATGCCAGTTTCAAGATCATCTGGTTCCTCAGGTTCTTCTGCAGGTTTACCAGTAACAATCTCAAATTCACCATCTTGGTCCAGATATACTTTATCAATTCTACCAATATACCAAGAGAAATCACACCTGAAGTTTGCATTAACTTTCAGAATATCAAAGATGGTGGGGTTCTTACCAGAAACTGCAGTAAATTGTCTAGATTTAAAGTCAAATGTAGAACATGCCAGGAACGCTGGTGTAATAACAGTACCAGCACCGCTATACAAATTGGCAATACCAGGACGGAAGTCTAAGAAATCTGGTAAGAATTGACCATTGTGGAATGGAATGTCCTTATAAGAAACACCAGTATAAGATTGACCAGCAAAATAATCACCAGTGGAAGCATGAGTGAAGTAGTCTAAAACTACCATCACCTTTCTGATGGGAACAGCAACACCTTTTCTTCTTACAATTTTAGATGTAGCATACATGTAATCGGTTTGACCTCTGTCAAGTTCATAACGATCACTGATATTTTTAGAACCTTCAACAACAGAACCAGCAGCATCATTAATGATTCCAGTAATACTAGCACCAGTGCTATCAAAACCAGTTACATTTTCACCACCTTGGAATGTTCCATCCAAGACTACAATACTGAGTTTCAAAGTGCTGGAGTTAAAGTCAATAACTCTACCCGTTGCACCAGATGTAGCACCTGTAACAATAGTACCAGTATCAAAGAAGACCGATTCAACTAAAGTAACCGAAGGAAGAACTGGATCATTATCATCTAGCGATTCGTATACAGCATGTACTGTCTGTGCATCAACCAGACCTAAAGAAATATCTCTATCTTCAATTCTATTACCATAGATATGAGAATTGGTTAAACCATACAACTGCTTCTCATTATCTTGAGTGGTTTTATTAACCTTGAAGATAAACATCTTCTGAAGAGATTTCGTTTTCTTAACAGCAACATTTTTAGAAATAGATGCTGTCAGTTGAACTTCAGTAATATCTGTAAGGTTTGCAATAGTAAGAGTTTGTTGATCTGCAGAAACTGTGCAATAACCTGCAGCTGCAGAGTTTGAAGAACCAGTTTTAATCTCAACCTTTCCACCATCAGCAACAGCAGGACTGCTTCCAACACCAGTAACTGTAATGGTTAGATTTCTATCACTAATTTCATCATTATTAAAGTTAAATTGCTCATTCTCAGGAAGTGTAATTGACAGAGTTCCTGTAGTTACAGTTTGAGCATCAAATGTTCTTCTAATAACAGCAGATTCATCCTTAATAGATGCAATATAAGGTTTAGGCATCTTAGTCAGGAGATTTGCATCCTCCTGATTTTCCAATCTTGCTCTATATCTAACTAAAGATGTGTAGTCACCAGCAGAAGGTGCAGCACCACCAGGACCAGGAGTTACGTTAACTGTCTGATTACTAAAGTTAAAGATAGTAGAAGGATTACCAGAACTCAGAGCAGCATTATTTACCAGGTCAACATCAACATATTTTGTGGCACTGAAGAAAATTCTATCTCCAGCACGAAGATCTGATGCAAAATTAGAGTTGAGACCAACAATATTTTCAGAACCACCAGTTGCATCATATGTGAAACTACTACCAACAATCTCTTTAAAGTCTGCCAGTTCTAAATCAGCAGTAAATTCTACCGCAGAGTTGCCTTCATCTCTAGCAACAAATTGTCTTACATCACTATATTGATATTCATATACCTGTGCAATAGTATCCTTATCACGTCCATCAACAGTAACCATCTCACTCTTGAGGAAAGTACCCTCAACCTGATGAAGATTAAGGTGCGTTGCACTACTAATAGTATCAACAATATATCCTCTGGCACCACTGGTAGAACCAACAACTAAAGAACCTTCAGTAATACTTTGTGCAGTGCTTAACTGAATTCGAGTAAACATCTGAATATCAAACAGATGAACCCGATACTTATCGTCAGTATTGCCAAATGTATTATCAGGATCTTCCCTATGTTCTAAACTAGCAACACGAGATACACCAATCTTAGCACCTGATGAAGAACCAGGAGATGATGTAAACGTATCATGTAAATCAATAACTTGATATGAATTTGATACAGAATCACCAGTTACATTTGGGAATCCATAAACATTCTTAACTTCAGTGTAATTACCAAGACTGAATGTAATAATTGCATTCTCTTTGGACAGAGTTGTCCTTGGTTTCATTACATCAACAAAGGTTGCAGACAGAGTAGATACTCTATAACCCTTAACGTATGCTGTACCAGGACCAAATTCTACGCAATATCTGTCATCACTAGCAACATTACCATCATCACTAACTTCATTTGCAGTATAGACACCATCATTGAAACCATCATCAAGGTGTTCTTTTAGTGCAATATCAAAATCTTGTACAGTATAATCACCAGACTCTTCGTATGTACGAAGTGCCATAGTTCTTTCTAGTTCATCATACGCGCTACGATCAACTAGTTGTTCTACTTTTTCGCCATTAATGCGAAGAAGTTCAATAAAATCTTTATCGGCATCATCATCGAGTGCCTTTTTAACTAAGTTTGTGGTGATTCTGAATCGGTGAGAACCAGGAGCAGCATAATTAGATGTGCCTGCAGCGTTATCATTGAGTGATAAGTCATCTTCTGGGGTGACAATCGACTCAAGGATTTCGAGACCAATTCTGTATTTGGGGTCACTTCCATATTGATCAAGGAGAATATATTGATATGGTACGTCTACAAAGAATCCACGAATGAAGTATACACCTTCCTGAACATATGCGACAGATCCTTGCTGAAGTGCATCAGTAGGAAGCAGTTGTGCAAAAGGAGATCCAACTTCAATCAGAGTAGATCCAAAAGTAATTTCACTATCAGTAACTAACTGCTCGTTATTAGCAAATGTCTTAATAGATGCTGCTTCTTCAGTATCGGCAGTAGTATCTGTACCAGAGGAAAGGTATTTTACATAAAGAGTAATATATCCTTTAGTAGAATTTGTATCGGAGATACTATAAAGAACCTTTGCCTTAACACCTGTGGTCAGACCTTCAATAATCTTACCATCTAATTGAGTACGATATGTTTCAACCTGTGCTCCCAGGAAAGATTCCTGAAGCATAATTGCATCGACATTCAGATCGTAACCAACTTGTCCAGGGATGACCATCGAACCATCCTTAAACAGGTGAGAACCTACACTCTCAATCTGATTTTGCAATACAGATTGCATGGTAGTAAGTTCCCGTGCCTGAATTGGGAAACCAGGACGGAACAGCACTCGATAAAAGTTCTTCGCTTTATCGAAATCGTCGTAATAAGGTGTGACGTTTAAATTTGTGTTTTGTGCCATTAGAACTCGATTACGATTTTAATATCTTCTACTTGGTCGTTTGCACGACTAATTGCTCTTCTATTATCTATATAAACAACGTCACCGCTGTTTGATTTAATCTCGGGTTTTGCATATCCAGTATTAAATTTCATGCCGAGATCATACTCAGTACCATTAATGGTTCTGGAGGATGCATTGGGAACCTGTGGAAAAGCAACATCAGGTTGTCCAGCAGCACCAGAAGTGGCACCACTAATAACGTTAGAACCATCAAACTCATTCTGTGTACCAGTAACTTCAGGGAAGATACCATCGACAGAGTTCTGATAATACTTCAGAACTTTCGTTGTAGCGTTCCAAGAAACTACTCGACCACGAGCAGTAACAGATTGACCGCCAACAACTCTAGTTTGAGTGACAATTTCGTCAGGAACGTAGTTACCTTGGAAGGTAGGAGCGAAGATCGCTGCCTTTGCAGCAGAAACTGTAAGGTCAGAGATTAATTCTTCAGTACCAAATTTTAAGGGATTAGTGATCAAACCAATACGACGATAATCGTTATCGATAGGGAAGTCACCAGCACCTTCATTATATGAAAGTTTTGCGTTGATCATGACTCGGAAAGCACCAAGTTCGACAACAGAGTCGCTTCCATGACCACCAGGAGGAGGAATGATAACATCAACTTGTCCACCTGTTCCTGTACCAATACCTGTAATTGAGTCAACACTGATTTTACCGAAGGTATAACCAGTACCACCAGATGTAACAGTAGCAGACAGAAGTTTACCACCATCAACAACAATGGAAACACGACCACCAGTTCCGTCACCATTAATAGCAACGTTATCATAAGTTCCGTTGTTGTAACCTGTTCCTGCTGAGTTAATGACAACTGTATCAATTTCACCAGTAACAGCGTTAGTCCTCACCGCATCATTGGTAAAGACTGGCATGTATTCATTACTGAAGAACTTAAGGACGGAAGCAACGGGAATGGTATACATGTACTTCCAACGATAAGAGTCACCAGTTGTAATGATGCTAGTGGAAGTACCAGTAGGCTCAACTGTAGAAGGTTTACCATTAGGATCAGAAGGTGATGTTCCGTTGTAGATACACTTGTATACTTGATACTGAGAATTTACAACGTAAAAATCAGAGTCATAAAGTTTGGTAGCACCAGAGGCAGCAGTTTTACTTGGAGAATAATCGTGACGATACATATCGTAAGTAAAACCCAGACCACCAGTGGTCTGTTCTGGAGAAACCCAGTCAATACGACGAACAACTTGTACGGTATCTGCTGCAAGAACTCTCTTAAGAGAGATCATATCATCGTAAGAATCTGCAAATTCCGAAAAAGAGTCAACCGCCTGAGGGGGAGCATTTTCATTATCCCACGTCTGAGGTCTGCCGATAAACAAATATAAACGATCTCTAGACGCACCAGCAGCGGTATCGCTCTGAGTAGCATCAGGACCCTCAAGTGCTTTGATGAATTTCTTCGCAGAAAAAATTCTAAATTGATCAGTTAATAGAGCTGCCATTTCCTATGGGATTATTGTCCTCTTGTTTATTTATGAAGGTTACGAACGAATGATTGTCTGATAATCGATTCCTTTAATTCTATATCTAGATCCACCCGTTCCCAAAATGTCTTCACCACCCAAAATAGCATACGCTGCGGCACCACTACCAGTAGTGTCGCCACTTGCTGCGGAGAATGTTATTGTGGGATGTAAGTTATATCCACTATCAACAGATTGTTTTATGCCATATCCGCCGTTAGTTATAGTTACTGAAGCAACTTGGTCACCAGCGCCAGTAAGAACTGCTGTTCCAGTTGCCTCAATATCACCAATGTTTTCAATTGCAACATTAGGTGTCAATGTGTAGTTTGTTCCAGGATTTTGAACAATGATATCAACAACTGTAGAATTGTGTGAGAATTCATACAAGAATCCATTCTCACCTTTGTTGGAATCACCAGTGTTGAAGGGTACTGTATCTTTGATAGTTAGTTTTGATGTACTTGGATCCCAGGAAACTACAGTTGCCTGTACTCCTGAAACTTGACCAGTAATAACTTCATTAACACTAAAGTTTCCACCATTAGCATTATCAGCATCCAACTGAAGAGTTATTAAACCAATATGCTCAACACCTTCACTCAAACCTCCAGCAGTTGTAATTGTGGAGAATTTGAATGGAATAGAAGCATCTTTGATTTGGTCTCCATTTTGGAATAATGTAGTGTTTTGACCACCAACAGTTTCTTCAATACCAAATTTAGAGTCTCTACCAGTTTCGCCAGGTTCACCAAGAATAATACCACCATCCAAACTAATTTGACCCTCATATTGAGTTCCAGTATTAACCAAATCAGCAATACCATCACCAACACCATCCAATTCATCATCATCTTCAAAGGCACTATTTGCCAGAGTTGTAATAGGTTCGGTTAGTAATGTAATCGAATTGCCTTGAGAAGTGAGCACTACATGTGGAAGTTGTGAGGATGCACTAGAACTATAAACACCACCATCAAACTGGACAATAGCATCCTCGGTAGAGGGAATACCTGCATCAATAAATGCAAGTTCATCAACTTCAAATGTAACAAGGAGTTCCCTAGTTGCAGGATTCCAGTCATATACTCGTGCTAATTTATTAGAAGCACTTTCAACTTTTCGGATTACAACATCACCTACATTAAATTTGTAAGTGGAATTTCCATCATCATCAAGTTGACTATTGTCAACAATAACTCTCTGATCATAATTAAAGTTAGTTCCTCTTGTAAGTCCAGTAAATTTACCAGATGTTTTTGCGGTATAAGAAACTGTCTCTTTATTGATAATAAATGAACCAGAACCAGGAAAAGCACTAGTATCATCAACGTAGATATTAGTATCAGAAGCAGTAACGTTCTTAACAAGACCTGTCAGATAACGAATATCTGAGTTCAAAGATTGTCTTGCTTGAGTCTTTCTTTTTAAATTTACAAGTTTTGTAAAAATAACTTGAGGACTAGATGTATAACCAGCACCCTGATCAGTAATATTGATTGCAGAAATCTGTCCTTGATTTACTTCCGCTGTTGCTCTTGCACCAGATCCACCGCCACCAGTAATTAAAATGTAAGGAGGTTCTTGGTAGAACTCACCAGGATCGTTAATACTGATACTAGTAACTTTACCAGTAGGACTTACTTCTGCAGCACCTTCAGCATCTTGACCACCGCCACCAGTGAATTGTAGGTTAGGTGCAACTGTATAACCTTGTCCTGGGTTTAAAAGTGTTAGACCAGTAACTGTTTGAACAACTGGATTAACAAGTGCTCCACTTCCTTCACCACCTAAAATTCTCGCAGTGGTAGGACCAAAATAATTATCACCCTGTTGAGTGACATTAACGTATGCAATGGTTCCATCAGGATTTAGTGCAACATCTCCCTCTGCTCTAGTTGGGAAAATATCTGGTTTTTGAGGAACTGTATCACCTTCAAATAAAGGAACACCATAATATTTTGGACCAATAGCATAAGGATATGCTGGATTACCACTGCTATCTTCGGTCATGAAGTAAGCATATGTTCCGTTGGGATACTCAGGAGTAACGGCAAATTTGCCATTAAATTCATCTAAAGTACCAACAGATGAATCATATACATAATCCTCAACAAAATCACCAAGAACATATCCATCTTGAGTAAGTCTGAATCCTAATCCAGAAGTAGAATATGCAAACGTATATAGATTGTTTGGAGCATCTACAGGTACAAAGAATCTCATCTCCCGTTGAGATGCAGTAGTAAATTGACTGAGATACTGAGTATACGTTACTTGAGATCCATCAATATAATAAGTTGCAAAATGAGGTTGAGAATAAAGATAAGTCGTATCTCCAATAACAGGAGGAGCACCTACATGCCATCCGTCTTCAGTTGTAGAAATGAACAAATGATTTGCATCATTTGAAGAATCATCTTGATTGAAGACGTAGGTTTTACCTCTTTTTAGATTCAAAAATGGAACTACAGAACCATCTACTAAAAACTGACCATTTGCAACAGTAATTGCATAAGTAACCGTTGATGGGGTTACAATTTCTTCGCGATTACCAGCAACCTCATTACCAGTTCTTAATCTGTATGAAGAAACTTCTCTTGCTACAGCACCGCTAGAATTATATCCCCATGGACCATAAATGGGATATCCATCAAAGGACATACCAATAACTTTTGAGTGTCCATCTACATGTCTACTACGATCAATGGTTGATGTATCACCAGGTTGATAAAAATCTTCGATGTAGTAAGTGTTCATGTTTACTTCATCTTCTTCCTCTTCTGGTGAGGTGTCAAGAATCATATAACCTTCATCACCAGCATAACCAGACATATAATTATGGTTGCCGCAATAATAATAGATTCTATTATTCTCATCTTCATTCATTAAGAATAAAGCCTGATACTCATTTTCATAATCCGCAGCTGGTGCTGAAGACGATCCGCTACTGGTGTATAAAATTGTGCCAGGTGAAGATTGATTTAGAGGACCATCTGGAGTCGTACTAAAACGCATCGGATGGTTTTGATTACTACTATCCGATTGATTCCAAATAATTAAGTAATTTTTTTGGACCAGAATATTTTCTGGTGCCATGTAATAAGTTCCTGGTGTAAAAGCACCAAACTCATGTGCTTCTGGACCAAAGTCAATATAGAAAATACCTGTGGGGAATGTAATGGGAGCACTTTGAAGTGTGAAACTAAATCCATTAGAACCAAGAATTTTATCTCCAGATGCAAAAGTAGATTGAACTTCTCTTATGTAAATTCTTGTAGGAAGACCATTGCTATCGGTAATAACCTTAGCAATTTCTCCTCGGGCATTTCCACCAATTTGTGTAATAATTCTACCAACTTCAACAGATCCCAGTGTTTGATCGAGAGTTGCGGGATCAATGAATAATAGTAAATTATCAAGTTCAGTTTTTACATTCCATGTAAATTGTTCTAATTTGCCCCATTGAAAAACACCATTTTCTAAGGCAAATTCATTAATTGTTTTAGATGATGAATAGTATTTAATATTACCTTCAGTAATAGTATCATATACATCTGCATTTTTTACATAATCATACTTTACAGTATCAATGGAGAAAGTACCTGGTGCTCCACCATCAGATGCCCAGTCTGGAGTATGTAAAAGACCGCCATTAGCAAGAATGCCAGTTACTTTATCTTCTTGTGCAAGTCTTGTACCAAAATTAGGTACATCTTTACCACCTCTGTATACAAAGGTTTGATCAAAAGATCTATCTACTAATGGACCACCACCAGGTACTGCTTCTGCTTGAGTCCATGTAGGTTTTGGATGATTATCAGACTCAATTCTCAGTCTATCATCCGTAAAAGTTCCCCTAGTCAATGAGTTAGGGTGAGGTTGCCAGATCCTATTAATATCAAAAGATCTTACAACATTTGGAGTTTCTTGTTGAGGAACAATTTCAACACGAAGTGGATCGTATCCTCTTCCTCTTCTGAGAACACGAACGTGAACAATTTTACCAGAACCTTCTGAAATGATTGGATATAATATCGCCTCCACATCAGGAGTGCCGCATCCATCAATAGTAAGTCTAGGTGGATCAGCAGGATCATATCCGCTACCACCATTTACTACTCTTACCGCTCGAACACCAAATATATCATCAAAAATCGGTTCAATTACGGCACCAGATCCAGGAACTAGTCTTGCCATTTATCCTCAACTAATAACGTTAATAGTTCCCTGCATTGCAGCATGGATTGTACATTGATAATACAATGTGCTAGGAGCGTCCATTGGAACAGTCCAATAGAGAACGTTACTACCACTACCACTTTGACCAGCAGTGTATGGATTACCTGCTAAACCTTGAGTGCTTTGAATTCTGAATGGATGAGCACCACCTTGTACGCTGTTATCAAAAGCGTAAGTAAATCCTCTATTCACATATAAGGTAGGATCATTAGCGGTTGAAGGGAATCCTGGTCCTTGGAAAGTGAAATCGGAAGATCCGTTTGCATTAATTTCCCACCAAGTAATAGGACTACGAGTAACAATCCAATCGCTACCATTCCAGAATAATGAATCTCCTTGAGTAGGAGTACCAAACTGAGCACCACTTGACATGTCAGTGTCAGTCATTGCTGCAAATGTAGTTGGAATAGTTCCATTAAATGCAACAGTAACTGTATCTCCAACAACACTAGTAACGATGTCAGCACCACCAGCAATCGTCAGAGTATCAGTCTGAGTATTTGCTGTTGTACTACCAGTATCTGCGGTTACAGTAGCAAACAAGTTAATGCTTGCAATACCAGCAGCATCATCTCCAGGTAACCATTTGCTGCTAGAAGCATTCCACTTCAGAACCTGGTTATTTGTAGGAGCATTGGTTGTTGTATCTACATCCAACAAAGCATCAACACCAGAATATTGTGTCAATAACTTTGCTCTAGTATCTCCAACACCGCCAGCAGTGATATTGATATTTACATAAGGACTATCGTCACCATCAACAGTGAAGAAATAACCCTTATAATTAGCAATGGCAGGAGCAGAACTTAATGTTGCATATTGGTTTTTATATTGAATTTTCGTAGGAAAATCAATAACACCAGTAGCACCATCAAAGACACTGGTAACACTTCCATGAGAAATGTTTACATCTCCAGTTCCATTGGGATTTAAAATAATATTGCCATTCGACGCCGAGATAATCTCGTTTCCGTTGACATTTAGAGCGGCGGTAAGAGTGTCAAGATTACCAGGTTCAAACCTGTTATTTGACGTATATTTCAATACTTGATTGAGAGTTGGACCAGAAACGCTCAGTTGAACGTCGGTTCCATTTCCAATCGCACCATATACTTCATTAAAGTTATCATTAATCTTATCACCGCCCGCACGGAGGGTATCCCCCGTGTTATCATTAGCGGAAGCGCCAATACCAATAATTTGCTTAGACATTACTCGCAGTGATTTTTAGTTATTTATAGGATCTCTGGATCAATTAGTTCTTCACCATATTGGGAAAGATCAGGTGCAGTCCAGTCATCTGGGACAGATGTCTCAACAACAATCTCTGGATTTTGATATCCAGTGCCTTGATTTGAAACTTCGATAGATGCAACACCTACCAGGGCACGAATGTTAGCACCAGATCCTTGGATAGCACTAGCATTAACTGCTGGTCTAGAAGTATAACCAGATCCACCAAATGTAACCTTGACGGATTCGATCGATCCTGTTGTGACGTTAGCAGTTGCTTCAGATCCGCGTCCAAACACAGACCCAAGATAATCAAATGTAATCAGAGAGTTAGAAGATTCAATGATAGCAACTTGCCTATCTTCAACTTCACCCTGAATATCTAACAGATCTCCAGGTTCAATTGGAGGAACAACTTCAGCAGCATCAACGTCTGCCTCAGAACCAACGTAAGAGAACGCAACGAATGTGGAACCTACGCGAGGAATTTCGGAGAAGATGATTCTAGAACCAACGATTTCAAAGGACTCTTTTGGTTTCTGAATAACACCATTGAGCGAAACAATAATATTATTTTCAGGAAGGATGTTTGTAGATTGTACACCATCCGTCAGAGTCAATGAGTAGAATACGTCATTACGCTTCAAGTTGAAGGATTGACGTAAGGAGTCAAACTCAAACGAAATATCATCCAATTGTCTCAGTTTACCAATATAGAATCCAACGAAGGATGCTCCAGCATCAGGTGCTTCAGTGAATTGAATTTGATCAGAGAACGCTGTATATGCGTTAGTTGCACCAGGAGGTTGGAGAACACCATTAACAAAAATGAGCATGTGACCTGCGGGATCGGGCAGATATTGTGTGCCATTATTGATGGAGAGTTTGAAGGTAGTTGTAGTACCATCAAATCCTTTAAATGATCTCTTAACTCTACCTTTCAAATCAACCAAGTTGATAATTGCTGCCTTGAATCCATTAGGACCAATTACTGCGTCATTTGCAGTAAAGGCACCAACAATATTACTGAGATAGTATCGTGTAAGTGTGCCAACTGTTTCAAAGTTTTGAATCAATGCCGATGCAGCACCTGCGGTAGTTACGTTAGTGTTGATAGTTGCATAACCAACTGGGAATGGAAGACTACCAGAAGGACCATAATCACCAACCTGTTCACCATTACTAAACGTTCCTTGTACAGGCGTGAAGTAAATATAATTATTTGCAAGATCTACACCCGTAATAATTCCATAAACATTGGTAACTTGTCCACCACCAACAACTTTATAAAGTCTGTTACCAGGCGTAAAGTTGTTATATGTGACATTCTGTGCAGTGATGACGGAGATACCGAGACGAATCTGACCAGAAGATGCAATTCTGTCACCAACATTAACATCAAGACCTTCATATTTAGAAACATCGATGTATTGTCTGGACGTGTCTGGATAAACAACAGCAGTCTTCTCAAACTCACCTGTAAGGGTATCAGTATCAACAGAAAGTGTACCGCCAGTATTAGCATTAACCGCAGCAGTGTTCTTGTAGAACACGTCAGGAGTTGCATTGCTTCCACTAGTATAACCCTTGAATGGGATATCAGTAGTAAATCCACCCTTAAGATCAATGATGTGCATACGATCTTCGATGAGACTGATTTGTGCTGTTGTAGTATTCGTAGCACCAACTAATACGTCAGTAATTGCCCAAGTACCACCAGTTACAGCAACATCAAGATACTTATAAGTAGCATCTTCATGGAATCCATAAACTTGACCCGTAACAGAACCATCGCCCTGCTTGGTAACAACTTCATTCATTACGAAAGGACCATCAGTGATTGCACCATCGATACGGAATCTCTTATAGATTCTCGCAATAGTTGCAGAATTTTCTACCTTATTCTTAATTTCTGCATATGCGTCACTCTGTAATCCATAGACATATTCAGTAGCATCAACACCGCCGCCAACACCAACAGCAATATCTCTAACACCATATGTCTTAGCAGGTACAGAAATACCACTATAGAAAGGAATTGTATTATTGAATGCAGTGCTACCCAGTTGACTCTGAATAAGTCCATTCAGATAACGAATCATTCTAGTGATTGATACCTTAGCATAATCAGTATTGATTGTATTATCATAATATGCATAGTTACCACCAGCGGTAGGACTTGTCAGAGTATTGTCAAGGGACTTACTCATCCATTCAGTCAGTCTAATTAAGATTCTAGACTTAATATTAAATTCAGTATTAGAGAAGAATGTTTCGCCAGATACTGCCTGATAAGGATCTAGAGCACCCTTATTCAATTTTGCACCCCAAACGTAGAAACCATCATTTCCAGTTCCTGTGTAATCAGTTGCCTGGTTGTTGAGAACGTAAATTTGTTGACGTAGTGTACTGAATCCAAAACCAAAGCGAGCAGTAGTAAAGATTCTATACCAACCATCACCATAAGGAATTACACCAGTATCCATTGGAGTAACTGTTGCAACTTGGAACGTGAGATTGTTAGTTCCATCTGCTCCACCAAGAACACTACCAGTTACTGTAAAGTTGTCACCAGGTGCATAATTTGAACCAGTGTTGGTAACTGTGATAGTTGCCTGATTGGGTTGATTAGCGTGATCAATAGTGACATTGAATGTTGCACCAGCACCACCATTGGAAACATTAGATGTATTTGCAACACTTGTGTAAGTGCCAGTCATAGCACTTGTAGTGATAATTGAAATAGAACCTAATGTTTCAATATTATTGGAATTTACAATAATATCACCAGCATTTCCACTACCATCAAGGATATTTACAGATCCCTTAGCACCATTATCAAGATCTACATTAAAGAATACTCTCTGAGAATTATTTCCTGTGCCAGCGTCAAGTCCAACTTCATATCTGAGATTGGAACGAGTTCCTGCTTTTGCAAAGAAGGACAGAGTAAATGTTTGATCATCGGTAAAGGAACCTGTGTCAAACGTTTCAGACCCAGAGTCAAATTTAACACCAGAACTATCAAATGTTTCAAACGATGTTAGATTGAAATCTCTAAATTTAAAGTGTTGACCAGCGGTGGTGTTATCTTTAATATGATCAGCAGTTTGAGTGCCATCAGGAGCAAGAATAGCATTCGCAGCATAAGTCGTATTGCTACTAGACCAGTTAGTGCTGAAATCTTCTGGATTTGTCCAGAGGTTTGTACCAGCAATTTGACCTTCAATCAGACCAGTAATACCAGCAGCGGTAGTTTTAGTTCTGACATTACCAGGTTCTGTATACCAATCATATGCACTTCCAACACCACTGGTAGCAATAGTTGCTGTAGCACCAGAAGTTTGACCAGTCAGAGTTTCTGCAGCAGACCAAGTTGTGCTTGTAAAGTATGGTCCGATAATCAAAATAGAATCATCTTCCAACCATTCATTAACGAGAGCATATCCACCACCACTAGAAACAACGGTCTCTCCAACGGAGAAGTCACCAGTCACACTGGTTAATGTAATGTTGCGTGCGTCTTCTTTCTTATAGAAGTCGGTTGTCATTATGTCATGAACAATATTGGTGGTGAGTTCATCAACAAAGTCGTTATAAACCCAAGATCCAGCACCAAACTGAACATTAATTTCAGAATTAAGTTCTGCTCTATAGTAATGCTCATTGAACAGAATTTGCTTACCAGCAGATCTTGCGGGTGTGCCACCAGGAGCAAGGATTCCAATGACAATATCAACCAGAGTACGAAGACGATAGATTACTGCATTGATATCGGATGGAGATTCGCTATCACGATATGCAGTTCCAGTCTTAGGAGTGCCACCAGCGTTATTACCAACACCTGCATATTGAGCAGCATATTGACTACCCGTTACAGAATCTCCGTTGTTATACAGAAGATTATTCAATGCTTTTTCACCAAGTTGCTTAAGTTGCTCGATTGCATAAACTGTTGCCAACAATTCGCCTTCAACACTAGTAATTCTCTGATTACCATCAAGATAAAGTTCGGCAGCACGAATTGTGCTGTTAGTTCCACCAGTTTGCAGGTCAGAAATGATACTAATAAGAATCAGTTTAAGATCTCTCTGACAGGTAACTTCGCCACTAGATCCAGGATATTGGAATGCATTGTAAGTAACATTGTTCAGAGTATAAGTGAACTCTGCTGTTGTGAGACCCGTTGCTTCTTCAGCAATGTATTGCCTGTTGAAGTAAAGTCTATCTGCACCGATTTGATAATCACCACCCTTAGGTGCGATAATCTCATTTAAAGTAGAAATTAATGTATCAATTGCAGTCTTGACATTTGCACATCCACCACCATCTTGAGTAATACCCCAATCACCAGTAATAATTTTATCAGTATTAGTGCTATCAAGATCACCAGTAATTGCCTGCTTCATGTAGAAACCAAGTCTCTCATGAGCATATTCCGATTGCCATACTTGTAGACGAATATGAATCAATTCATCATTAGCACCAAGATATTGTCTTGCTACATTTGCTGTATGGAAATTACCGCCATCTTCAACGTCCTTAACAAGTTCATTGAGAAGCAAACTAAGGTCAGTTTGACATCTTAATGTTCCAGCAGTGCTAGATCCATTTTGGTTTCTTGGCATATCTGCTGCAAGATCAGGATATCTCTGCAGTAAGTCGAACGATGCCTTATCTACAATAGCACCAGAATTCAATCTAATTAAGTTAGCAGCATCACGGAATCTATACTGAGTATCTGCATCAATTTGATTTGTATAGAAGATATTATTTGCAGCATCAACGTAATCAATTGAAAGATCAACATCGCTAAATGCATCAACTGTTGCACCAGCAAATTCAAACGCAGGTTCTACCTTAGTTACGCTAGCAAGATGATCAACTGGTACTGCGAGATTTGCATTACTGAGTGTATCAATAATGATATCCATCAAGTTGCCGATGGTTGTATAAACATCAGAACAATCACCAGAATCAAAGTTTGATACAGAAACAGAGTTGCTAGCAGCAGAAACAAAGGTGTGAGTGTATCTTTGTCTGACAGGAGATGCTCCAACATTAACTGTAAATGTGTTGGTATCTGCAGCAGTAATTTCAAGTAAGGAATTGAGATTCGCAGAATCAGGATCGGGATATGTTTCCTGACTCTGGTTGCCATCTAATGTACATGTAAATGTCAGTGAATCGGGAGCAATATAAATTTCATCACCCGCACGAATGACTCCGTTAGATGCTGCACTTACGAATGTATGAGTATAATTACCACCAGTTGTGATTGCGTTCGTTGCAGAAGAAACAAATGTATGGGTGTACTGAGTTGCAGTGACCACTGCACCTGATGTAGCGGATACGAAAGTATGTGTTGTCGTATTGCTAGAAGTACCAACATTAAGTGTAACTGCACCAGTCTGTTTGATCAACGCACCAGCAGTTGCTTGTACAAATGTATGACTTGTAGTATTGGTAGAAGGACCAACCTGAATAGTAAAGGTGTTGGAGTCAACAACTGTTACATCAATCCACTTTCCGCTGATAGGATCAGTAGTTCTAGGATAAGTCTTCTGAGTAGCATTATTATCTTGAGCACAAGTGTATGTCAGAGAATTGTCTGCAATCTGAACTCTATTACCAGTAGAAAGTCCATGAGATGCCGAAGTAATGGTGATAACACCAGTGCTAGGTACATAAACTGCGTTGGTAATGTTTGCAGTGGAAGTTCCAACTGCGCTAATAGTCAGTTCGGAATCATATGCACGATCTCTCTTGACCTTAATGCCGTTAGAAGTTGCTGATACAAATGTATGAGCGTATTGATCTCCTTGTGCAGAAGCACCAACATTAACTGTAAATGTGTCTGTGGTAACTGCAGAGATAACCAAGAAAGTTTCATATGCGGGATCAGGATTTCCGTCCCCTGCAACTGCACGAGGATAAGTCTTTTGAGCACTATTGCTATCCTGCGTACAAGTAAATGTGAAGGAATCATGAACAAACTTAACTTGATCGCCAGTTGATAATCCATGACCAGCAGAAGTAACAACAAACTCACCAGTTGAAGAATTATAAGTTGCATTGGTAGCAGTCTTATTATCCAAGATAGATCTAGGATACAACTTGTTAGTTGCGTTACTATCTTGATCGCATGTGAAAGTAAGAGATTCCTTGCCAAGACGAATCTTATCGTTGACATTCAAACTATGAGTTCCGATCTGAAGAACCATATCACCTGTGGTGGGGTTATAGCTGGTTCCAGTTGTAGGAGTATAAGTTACTCTGTTAGGTCCAACATAGACTGTAACTGTGTTATCCCTCTTAACAATACCATTAGGTACAGCAGACACGAATGTATGTGTATATTGATCTTCTGCCTTAGAGGGACCAACATTAACTGTGAATGTGTTGTTGGTTGCAGCAGTGATCTTCAACCATCTACCAGCAAAAGGATCTGTGGGACGGGGATATGAATGATTTGTATAGTTATTATCCTTAGAGCAGGAGAATGTTAATGAATTATTTTCAAGTCTAATTTCATCAGAAGTAGTCAATCCATGACCGATAGCAGTGATAACGATCTCACCATTTGCAGGATTGTATGCTGCATTAGAGACTGAAGCATTAACAACCACGCCATCATTATAGATGGGGAGAGGAACGTTATTGTTTGCAGGATCACTGGAACGAGGATATGTGTGATTAGAAGCACCACCATCCTGACTACAAGTAAATGTCAGAGCATCATTGGTAAGTTTGATTGTTTCACCAGATCTTACAATACCATTTGCCTTTGCACTAACAAAGGTATGAGTAGAAGTATCAGAAGAAACACCAACATTAATATCAAAGGTATTGGTTGTGATATTCGTGATTGCAAACCACTTATTAAATGCAGGATCGGGACCAGCATCACCAGCATATTGTCTAGGATAGGTATGATGAGTTGCATTGCTATCTGTAGCACATGTAAACGTCATCGAATTGGGTTCGATGAGAACGCGATCACCAACAAACATTCCATGATTGGGAACTGTGATAGTCATAGCACCCGATGCTGGAGTATAGACCGCATTAGTTGCTGTAAACTTCTGAGAAGTTCTCAAATCATGATCACCGATGGTCATCTTGAGAGCACCAGTTCCAGGATCATAAGTCGCTGCAGTTGGTGTGTAGTTAACTGTAGGCGATGCACCAACGTTAACATCAAATGTATTTGTAGTGACGTTAGAGATAATCATCCAACCCTGACTTGCAGGATCATCTGCTCTAGGATAAGACTGAGAAACTGTATTGCCGTCAGAAGTGCAAGTAAACGTCAGAGAGTTATCAGCAAATTGAATTCTGTCGCCATTTGCAAATCCATGATTATTAATTGTAACTTGCAGAACACCTGTGGTTGCAGTATATGTTGCGTTTGTTGCAGTATGAGTAGTTCTAGCAGTAAGACCATGACTATTTGAAGTCAAGACCATTATGCCAGTCGAAGAATCATAAGTTACATTAGTGGGTGTTAATTGCGTCAGAGAAGCATAATCAGATTCAGTGATAGTAGAATCTGTACTTTGTGTCAAACCATGATCTCCTTGGATATCCCAAAGAAGATTGGTAATAACGAATCGCACAATTTCTTGTGCTTTTTGTAAAGTATAAATCGATTCGGGAATTTCAGATTCAATATGATAAAGAGAGATTGGACTTGTCGCTCTATTAACATAGAGTGCCGCAGCATCCCAAACATGGTTATTACTACCATTACGAAGGTCTTCAACAACTGCTTCTAAGATATCTACAACGTCATCTTCGCAATTTACATCACCTTTAGGAACACTGAAGGATGCAAATCTTGCCTTCATGATATCTACTGCTTCTTTAGCAATAAAGTCTTTATTTGCAAGGATTAAATCAGCAGCATCAATATATCTCTGACTATTGCCAGTAAATCCAGCAGGAGCACCAGTTAAGCGAGATGTTGCAAGAATTGCTTCATTATTGATGTCCTCACCCTTAGTGAAGTTTTCAACGCCAGACCAATCTTCAGTATGAGTCTGACCATAAGATCCATCAAAGTGGACCAGAAGTTTGGCATTAGCATCACCTTGGAATACTCCGTTAAGTGGTGTGAAGTTTGCTGTATAACGAGCATTATTAGAAATTCTAACCTCGTCAACATAACCAGCAAAGTCATTTGATGCATCAAAGTCAGCACCAATTCTGACTGGTTTGGTAGATCCATAGTTACTAGCATCTGTATAAGTGGATCCTTCTTGTGTACCATTCAGGAACAACTTAGTGCTAGTACCGCTTCTGGAGAGGGCAACGTGATACCAAGTTCCAGCAGAGAGATTTGTAGATCCGCTAATTGCAGCACTACCATTATTATAATACTTAAGGTTTGCACCATCAAGATATATTCTAGGTGAAAGTTCAGTTTCTTGAGTTCTGAAATCAAAGATTGCTCTCTCGCCAGCAGAAACTAAGAGAGGGTTGATCCAACATTCAATTGTAAAATCACCAGAAGCAAATCCAAATTCAGTAGATGTAGCAAAACTGATATATTCATCAACAGGAACTGCACCAACGTTTACTGTAATCGTAGTGGCAGTCACTGCAGTAATATTACGGGCAGATCCTGATGCAGGATCAGTAGACCGAGGATATGTTTTATTTGAAGTGTTATTATCCTGAGCACATGTAAATGTCAGGGTATCGTCTGCAATAAGGACTGTATTGGACGTTGTGAGAGTATGAGCACCAATCTCAAGAACCAAGTTACCAGTCTCAGGATCGTATGTAGTGCCTGTAGCAGCAGTAAATGTGCCTGTAGCACCACCACTAGCGGTAATAGAGTCTGCAGTGCCACTTACAAATGTGTGTGTAGCAAGACCAGGTGAAAGTGCTAATGCAGCAGTTCCAAACTTCTTATTATAAGTGTTCAGAGTTGCATTAGTGAAAGTTGCAGAATGATAATCTTGACCATTTGCTTGAGTTCTACCAATCTTACCGACATAGATGATCTTGTCAGCAATATTATAACCAATGACCTCTGCCTTTGTATCTTGAGTTCTTACAACCTGACCTTTGTTAAACAGACCATTGCCTTTCAGATTCTTTACTGCAAGTTTTCTACTCTTAGCAGTTTCACCAACAGCATAGTCAAGAGTATTACCAATGCCGTAATCCATCTTATAATTACGGATTACTTCATTTTCCGTAAAGGCACCGCTAGCATTATCATATTTGATTACGTTATTACTGATAGGTTCTGTTGATGGGAACTTATCGTCAAAATCTGTAGTATTAGTTGGGAAGTCAACAATGTTAACCTGCGACTTGGAAATATCATCCAAAACAACGTTTGGATATGTCTGAGCAGCAATTCTGTTGAACAGAAGACCGAAGAAAGAAGAACCATCAGAAATATCAAATTCTCCAGAAGATTCTGGTAATCCAGTGGTGGGATCAATCTGTGCATTAGGAGCAACATAAGATGCCACAAATGTCACCTCTGCAACAACATCGGACTGAGAACCAATGATAAAGTCATTCTGATTGATTTCAAACAATCCAGGTTTAGACTGATATGTACCAGTTGTCTTACTTAAAAGAAGTCTGGTTGTAACATTAATTTCTGTTCCGTAGAGAGGTGTTCCACTAGATTGAGAATCAGAAACTGTACCATTATTCAAACCAGTTGCTCTAGTTACTGTCAAAGTAGTAGAATCAGAATTATCTGTAATTGTATCTACACGGAACAATTCGGAACCAAACTGATAGATCTTAGTTGGAATAAGATTTCCAGCAGGTACAGGTGCTGCTGGTGCATTAGGATCTGCATTATATGCAATGACTTCAATTGTGCTAGTTGTTGCACCGATGGAGAATCTTAATTCGGCAAGAGGTGTTTCAGCACCTGCTGCAAGGTTGATTTCTTCAACTCTTGCAGTTTTACCAGCAAGATTTCGTACTTCTTCACCAAAAGCATATAGACCATCGCTTACTACTGCTGTTGCTGTAGCAAAGTTAGCATTGAATCCTGTAGCACCAACTGTTACAAATTCACCGCCGATGAATGAAACTAAGTTACCAGCAACAACCTCGGTGAGGAAACCAAATACATTATTACCTACAACTTTAGTTACGGTCAATCTAGCATTAGAATCAGAACCAACCATAACATCACCAATATTAGGGAAGATACCACTAATGTTAGTAAATGTAAGTTCAATGACATCTTTCAGATTAATTGTAGTTTCTACATATTGAACTTGAGCGTCAGGTTGAGGAGGTTCTGCAAAAACAATAGAATCTTGCTCAATAGTAAAAGAAGTTCCAGGGTTCTGAACAACACCATTGAGAACAATCATCAACTGATTAGCATTTGCCTGAACAGGGGTATTATTAACCTTAAGGGTAAATGCTTTCTTAACACCATCAAATTGATCAGAAATATCATCAATCTGGTTAGTAAATGAAGTCAGAATATTCTCTGAAGATGTCAGTCTCTTTTGTCTGAAGAGAATTTCAGTATTATTAAATTCAGAATAAATTGGTTGAACCAGAGCAAAACTTTGAATATTGGGGACAATTGCTTCTCTTGCAAGTTCAACAGACTTAGTAATTTGGAAAGTAGTCTCTTTGTTAGGAATAGAACCATATTCATCAAGATTCAGTTCACCAAATACCTTGAATGAAGCAGGGTGAACATTCTTAAGGAGAATGTCTTTCCAATCATTAATAGAAACTGCAGACTTAACAGCATATGAGAAGTCCTGATAATAATAAGAGTCTTGGATCTTTTGAATAATTTCGGATGGTTTACCAACATCATCAGTAAACTGACCAGAAGTTTTAGTAATAGAACCAATTTCTAGAACACCTTTAGCAACTTTGAGGTCACTGATAACACCAGAAGATTTGGAAATAACACCAGTGATTCTTTCATTCAGAGAGAAAGTACCATCATAATCAACAATCTTCAGGATTCTAGGTCCAACCTGCCAACCATTGTTTGTAGAAACATAACCAGTAGCAACTGCAGTCTCCAGTGAATTGCCTTGATAAACCAATTCACCTTCAAGGAAAGTAGAAGTTTCTACATTAGCAGTTGCAGCACCACCGAAGGAGGAGGTAAGAACCTGCTGACGACCAACACCTCTACCACTTTCACCATCGACGAATGTAATTGCATCACCGAGAGCAGCGTTAGCAGAACTAATTGCGATCTTTAACTGGTCATCTTCAAGAGAGTTTGCAGATCCAGCAATTGCATAATATGTGGTAGTTCCATTCAGAGTGGTAGCACCAGATGCTTCAGGGAATGCTGTACCATCTCCAGTATCAACAACATTCAAAGTAATCTGTGCCCCATTTGTAATACCATGAGGGAAAGCGAATTGCAACAGACCCAAATCAGTGTTTACAACATAATTGAAAGAAGATTTCAACTCAATAGTAGGTTCTGAAGAATATCCTGATCCAGGATCTTTAACAACAATTTGATTCAGTCTACCATTTTTAATTTCTGCTGCAGCAATTGCACCAGTACCGCCACCACCAGTAATTACAACTTCAGGTGCTTGAGAATATCCAGATCCAGGATCGGTTACGGTAATACTTGCAAGAATACTGGTAGAAGTTAACTGAGCATTGATTGGGAATGTGATTTCAGGACGTAAGGTATAATCATGAGGATAGTCATAACCGAAATTGTTATTCTTCAGTCTCTTAATCTTACCAACGCTAGTACCTTTGGTAAATACCGAAGCACCAGTTCCGAAAGGAGGAATGACTACATTAAGATCAGCACCAGAACCAGTATTACCAGGTCCAAGAATACCATCAATCGCTTCAATATCAATAGAGGCAGTTGTATAACCAACACCAAATGAAGTTACTTGTACCTTTTGAATCTGTCCAGGAATGACACTACCACCACTATCAGATCCATCTGCTACTGTAATTTCAACAATACCGCCTTCACCATCACCAGTAATAGGAACACCAGAATATACACCAACTGCATATTCAGTTCCAGGATCATTGATTTCAACTCTTTCAATTTTTCTGTTGGAAACAATGGAGGAAACAACTGGCAATCTAGTGTAGAATCCACCGCTGTTTACTACTCTAATAGAATCAATAGATCCAACAGCATTTGGAGAACTAGTAGAATACTTAGAATTTGCTACTTCTGCAGCACCTTCAGGTTCATTGAGAAGTAAGAATTTAAAAGTATCATCGCCTCTAGTAATTGAACCACCAGATGTTGCAACAATATCAAAAATACCAGTGTAGGGAGAATCAACAACATCGAGATAACTTCCAGGAATAACTGGAGAATCTGCACCAGTTCTTGAAGGATCAAAGTAATAAGAAATATTTGTAACGATACCTCTGTCTACCTTCAGTTTGACAGAAGGAGTTGGAAGTCCCTGACCTGTTAATCCTGGTGTCCCAACACGCTCAATAGAGTTGAAGGAATATTCCAGTTTGTAGAGATTATCCTTGGAGAACGACAGGTTAGTGCCAACCATCGTACCATGACTGACATCAAAGACATATTGATGCCCATAATACATTTTAAGGGTAGGAGACTTAGTGAACAGAGAGACTCCTGCCGAACCAGTGGTTCCCAATGCGGGAAGAGTAGAAGCAGTCGCAGGTAATTTATATGTAAATTCAATTGGACTTACAATTGTATCTACAGGGAAAGAACCATTATATTCGCTAGTTTGACCAGTTGCTTCATTACCATCAATATAAAGCATTTCTCCATCACGAAGATAATGCTTACTGCCAGTAACAACATATACCTCATCAGTATTAGCAACAGCAGTCACTTTTAAAATCTTAGAAAGATTTGCAACGATAGTAATCTTAGTTACATTAGTAAGATTACTAATGGTCATAATATCTTTAGTTGCGTTAAATGCAACCTGATTATTTGCAAGTGTTACTACAGAACCAACTGCATAGGGAGAACTTCCAGTAATTTCATCAACTCTAATAGAGTAATCATTTGAATTATAATCTTTCCAAAGAGCAAATTGATCAAGGTTATTAGTTCCACCAGATCCAGGAGCAGCATAATCGTCAAGATCAATGGTAAAGTTACCAGGTGTAGTATCTTCTACTTGAGCAAACGTGTAATTGGAAATATCATTTTTAACAGTTGACACAGGACCAACAATTCCAAAACCAGTATTACTAAATTGCTCAAAAGAAAGTTGACCTGTATTTAAATCATCACTCCAAGCATTAGAGTTGATAGCAACGTAGATATGAGTATCATCATATCTAACAATATAACCAGCATTAACCTGAGCACCAAGATTATTTCTAAGTACGAGATTTAAGTTATTTTCAGCGTTGAAACTTTGATTAATCGTCAGTTTTTGAATATTATCAATCTTCAGTGTATTTGTAACTTTGAAGTAATAACGATCTTTGACTACTGCAGTTGCCTTCAGTTTTTGAGATCCAGGAGAAGGAACTGTAGCAGTTCTGGTACTCCAAGTTCCAGGAACATAAGTCAGATTCTCAGTATCCTGTGCCATAGTAGTTGTGGCATCATTATAATCCAGAGATTGAAGTCCTTGAGCACCAAGAGTGTAATCTGCACTGACTATCGACAAAGCAGTTCCTGTTACAGGAGAAACAGCAGTTCTCTTAATGGATATACCTGTTGTAGAAGCAACACTAGTAAAGTTTCCAATTCTAGCAGCGTCTGAATTTTTATCAGTCTTTAAGATATAACCATTATAGTCAATATAATCGTATTGATTGAGATTAGTTGTAAACCATGCATCATCTACCCAATCAAATGCAAGACCAAATGCTCCTGCAGCAGGATATGCAACAACGTCTCCAGGAACTGTAGGAGTAATCGCTCTGTTCTTAAGTCTTAAATTTTCAACAAAGAACTGACCCTGCTCATTACTTCTGAAGGTTCCTGCACTACCACTTCTACCAGGAATATTACCAATGTAGAGATCCTTACTAGCAAAGGAAGTATTAGTAATTGTGGAAGAGAATACAGAATTGCCATTGACATAAGCAGCAAAGGTATCACCACTCTTTCTTAACGCAATAAATTGCCAAGTATTATCGGCAAACATATTGGAGAGGGAAGATTGTAATGGACTGGAAGAAGAATTGATAGTAGTTGTATTATTGGTTACAACTAGTTCAAGTTTACCAGTTCCAATATCATAGTATAACCAAAGACCACCAGTTGCACCAGAAGCATCACCAATTGCAACTAAGGTATGTTCTGTTTGAGACAGAGTTCCATTACCAGTGTAATTCTTATAGAGCATAAACTCTAATGTCCAATCACCATCAAGTTTAGTTCCTAATTGAGCACCAGTAACTTTTTGATGTGCGTTTACCCAAGTTGCAGTGTTACCAGAGGGATCATATCCATAGATCTTAGCAACATTATCAGCATAAGTTACCGAATTAGTTGTGGTTTGTGTGGTAAGAGTATAGTGACCTGTTGTATCAGTAGTTGAACCAGAATCAAAGGTGTAAATGAATTCATTTCTATTCCAAGACGTTTGTCCAACTGCATAAACATCACCAGATACATCAGTTGCAAGACCATTAACTTGCATACCTTCAATATTACCAGCATAAAAATCATTAGTAGTATGACTCAGGATAGTTCCATCATACTTAATTTTTACTGTATCAATAGTCTTCTGAGAAGTTGTTGTATCGACTCTAGTGAATGCAACATTAAGGTCACCAAAGATATCAATAACAGACTTTTGTGCCAGGTTGATTTCTCTACCAGGAGCAATATATCTCTTGTTCCAGAGGAGAGCACCAGCAGAATCAACTTTACCAACCCAGAAACTATCTCTGCGTAAGTCGGACTTAAGACTTAATGTGGAGCAAACATAATATTCGTTAAATTCATCTACAGCAAGAGACGTATCTAAGAAAGAATATCCGTTATTACTAAATTCTTTGATAAAGTCAACTGTAATAACACTAGTTCCTAAAGTACACTTACCAAAAGCAGCGTTGATTGCAGTAGAGGAATTGGTTGCAGAAGTCTCCATTGTAAAGTAAATGGAGTTATCTTCAGCAAGAACCATGGAAGTAATCTTCTCGGAAAGATTCTGAGAGGAAATCTTTCTCTTGATAGCAAAATTACCACTAGTATCAATGCTTGCAATGAAAGCATCGTAAGGATTGGATGAGTTGGTATTTGTAAAACCACCGATAATGAATCTGGTATCAGAATACTTAATGATACTAGTTACTTCATCGGCACGAGTAGAACCAGAGATACCAGCATATCCTTTTTGGAATCCAAGAGTTGCACTCAACCCGTTTGCTGCTTCAACATACTTACACAGAATAATATCTGGATTATAAGCAGCAACCGCAGATTGGTTGGGTTTATTGATACCAACTACCCAGATGTTTGTGCCATCTGCATAAATTCTCTGGAATTCTGCAAAATCTTCTCCATCATCACTCTCAAGAGTCTTTTCCCATTCTTTAGATCCAGTTGCAGAAATTTTAGCAATAAATGCAACATCTTTATTACCTGCAGCATTCTTTGTAGTACCACAAACATATGCAGACTTATTAGGAAGTAATTGAACATCATTGACTTTTACGTTGTCATTATTGTTCAATGCAGAAACATAATAATCTGCTTTTTTAAAGACCTGAGGATGAGAAAGAATTACTCGGGGATTCTTTGTATAACCAGAACCAGAATTGACAATATCAACTCTCTCAATAGCACCAACACTATTAACAACAGCAGAAAGTGCTCCCGAATTTCCATCGCCATCAATGATTAATGTAGGAGGAATGTCAGAATTGTATCCAGATCCAGTTTGAGTGATAACAATTTCTTCAATACCCTTATACTGCCTAACAACATATTGTTTGTTAGTATTATTCATTGTGGGCGTGTAGTCAACAAAAATTCTGTTGCCCACAGACATATTATGTGGATTTGTTGTCGTAATGGTTCCGTAACTTACACCACTTTCATTAAGAAAATTATAAGTGGAAATAGGTTCACCAGTAATTCTAGAAATTCTAGCAGATACACCTAAACCATCAGTATCAGTATTATCAAATACTAATCTATCATCTACCTGATAGTTTTTGCCTGGGTTTTCGATAGAAAACCCTGTTACAGAAGCATCCTCAAATTTAGTGATAGTTTCAACTTCAATATCGACCTTAGAGTCAAATTTAACAGCAGGGAAATAATCAAACAATTGTAAGGGCGATTCTTCCAAAACAGAGTCGGGATCAGCAGTTTCATCTGCAGTGATTACGCCATCTCGGTTTTCATCTTCCACTTCAAACAATAATAATGAACCATCTTCCAGGGTCAACTGATTGGTAGATGCATTAGGTGTTCTCTCAACATCAATATCAACGTTCTCGTATGGATCGCGATATCTTACAACACCAGTAGGAATATTTTGCTGAACAGCATCTGAGACCAAATTCCAAGAATCTACAACCGAATTGAACGTAGGTCCAAGAACATATGGGAATACAGGTACACCAGCATCACTATTATCGATAGTGACAAAATAACAATATCTGCCTTCAGGATATTCTGGAGTTTTGCAGAAACGTCCGTTATATTGATCCAGTTCACCTAAGTTGAAGATATACTCATAGTCTTCAACAAACGTACCTGCAGGTTCATCGCTCAAAGCAGGACCATCGGTTCTTTGAGGAGAAATATTAGTATTCTCATCAAAGATTAAGGATGGTTTTACTCTATAAGAAGAACCAAGTCTTACAATACTGGACTGCTGATCGGTGGGATCTTGATATGCATAAGGTCCGTAAATTGGATTACCATCAAACGCCCAACCAATAATGGGAGAGTGAACTGCATGATCGGTAATTTCTTGAAGTGTTCCATCACCAAGAGTTTCTACACCATCACCCAATACTTCTCTGAGTTTCTTTGGAGTAGAAAGATGGGCATATTCACCACCATATTGATTATTAAATCCTTCAAATACACCACCTTGAGCAGCATCAAAAGTTGTAGAATTTTGAAGGTTGTAAGTCCACTGGAATACATTTGAAGTGAACAATGCACCTTCACCAACAGAATTGAGATTGATTAAGGTAGTTCCTTGTACATAACCAATACCTCTGTTGATAATGTCAATACTAGTAACCCTACCAGCATTTTCACCATCGGTATCAATATTTGCTTTTGCTACTGCACCAAAACCAACACCTTGAATAGTAACTTCAGGTGCTGTGGTATATCCAGAACCAGCAGCGATAATAGCAATAGAAATAATTCGACCATTATTGACAATTGGTTGAGCAACAGCACCACTACCAGAACTGAGAGTTACACTTGGTTTAGAAGTATATGATGCACCACCATTGGTGACATTGATTGATTGAATAGGACCTCTAACTGCTGCTGTAGCAGTTGCTCCCGCTCCTCCACCACCAACAATGGAGATTTGAGGTTGAGATGTATATCCAGTACCACCCTCATTGATAAGAATTCTAGAAACTGCACCCTTAGTGATAATTGCAGTAGCAGATGCGCCAGTTCCACCACCACCAACAATAGCGACTAATGGAGAAGAAGTATAACCACTACCACCTGCGGTAACATCAATACTATCCAGAGAACCATTAACTACAACCTCTGCTGTAGCACCAGATCCAGCACCACCAGAAATAGTTGCGGTTGGTGGAGATGCAGCATCATAGTTACTACCAACATTGTCAATAGTGATGCTAGTAACAGAACCAAAAGTTTTGGTAATAGAGGATTTGTACGACCAAATTGAAACACCATTGACCCATGTACCAATAGGACCAGGGTTAATAGTATTCTTAGATGAAATTGTAGTCGATACTCTAGGGAATCTATTTAATTTACGTTGGTTGCCAGGTAGAAGTGCAGATCCAGGGAAGGGTCCAATCTTATAGTTGGGAATACCTGTTGATGCAACATAAACGTAATCATCATTGAAGAAAGTATTTTGAATATTAGTCGTATATGGACTAATAGCGTTAAATACAGCAGAATTGTCAGACTTACCTTTGTTAAGGTCAATAGAAACTAGAATATTACCCTGTGGAGCAACAGCAGGGGCTTGAGGCAATTCGTATTTAAATACTGTAGGACTAGTTCTGTTCTTAACTAAGAATGTTCCATTGTAAATGATTGGATTTGCACCATAAATTGAAATCTGGTCACCAACCAACAAACCATGATTGTTAGAACAAGTAACTTCTGCAATATTACCATCAAAAGTAATAGAAGTAACTTCAATTAATTTTTTGACGTTGTATAACCAAGTTGAAAGATCAGCAGTATTACCAGTACCACCTAACTTAGAAATTGATAATTTATCGCCAGGAAGATAGTATGATCCAGTATCAGTAAGAGTCGTTTGTTCGGCATCAACGATACCAACAACTCTCATGAGAACTTCTCTATCAGTTCCTTTATTGATATAGACACTAAAGTTTGAAGTTACCTCTGTAGCAGAGTCCCAAACTTGAGCAGGTCCACTAACAGTAGCACCACGAGTACATTCAATAAACTGGTTTAGGGATTTTTCTTTATATTGTACAACTTCAGTTCCACCAATCAAGAATTGTCCATTTCTTTCTGGCCAACCAATTGTAGAGTCTACAGTGATAATACTATCAGTGGTAGAAAGAGGTTCTGCTAACTTTGTTTTATAAGGAACTACAAATTTACCCTGAATAGTTTCTTCGGAGAGAACCAATTCATAAATTTCAGTTTCAGATGTTCTAATAGCAATATAATTTTCTACCAGAGCACTTGCCGCTAAAATATTAGGATCTGCAATATCAGCATCTTGCTGTAGTAAACCATCTCTAATATTGATAGGATCACCAGATACTAAAACTGCTCTTAAAACAGTATCAATTGACCATGTAGATGCAGAAGGTTTGATAATCTGATCTTTAGGGTAAGTTACACTAACTTCTTCACCATAGAGGAGTTTGAACAGATACGAAATACTGAAAGAAGTACCTTTAGAAGTATAGAAATCTCTTACACTTTTAATTGCATTTCTAACATCAATTTTAGTATAGTCAAGTTCAGGAACATCGGGAAGGAATTGTTCCGTATACTTATCAAGAAGTCGTTTAATAAAGAGAGCGTCTAGACATTTAACAGGAGTATCTGCAGTTGCTGCCGCTGCAGATGTATTGTTAGAAAATACTGCGTTACCATCTTCGGTATACCTAACAATACCACTAGCAGCTCTAGCACAACCCTCGAAAGATGCCTTTGAGTATCCGCTACCTTGCTTATTAATTTTATAACCAGTTACTTCATTCAGACCAATATCTACAGACGCTCTAGCATTAGGAGGTTCTTGAATAAAAATTTCAGGAGGTTCTGCAGCACTATATCCACTACCAAATGCCGATACATTAATATCAGTAATTTTACCATTGAAAATAGAGGCAGTTGCAGTTGCTCCACTTCCACCATTTTGACGATTATCTACAATATAAACAGAAGGGACATCATCGTATCCAGATCCTCCATCAAGAAGATCAATGCCAACAACACGTCCATCTCCATCAACGCGAGTTTGAAGAACTTGAGCGCCAACAGGATCGATAATAGCAATTCTAGGAGTAGTTTCGTATCCTTGACCTCTATTAAGAATATTGATAGAGGTAACTACACCATTAGTAAGAACTGCTTGGAATGATGCCTTAATGGAGTTATCTCCAGTGGGTTCGTCAACATAAATTGCAGGAGGTGTGGTATATCCAGATCCACCATCAACAATAGGAACAACGCCTATAACTTGACCGCCACCAATAGTCAGAGTTCCTAATTTTGCTCCACCAGGTTGTTTGAACGTGACTCTAGGAGTAAAAGTATATCCACTACCAGAACTAACAACCTCCAGTGAAGATACAGAACCATTCGTGACAGTTGCTTTTAATTGTGCAGGAACAGATCCTGCCTTTGTAGGAGCCTCTACGATAACCGCAGGTGGGTTTGTATCGCTATATCCTTTACCACCATGCAGAAGGGTAGAACTTTTAACTCCATTAACCAGAGTTGCTGCCGAAGCACCAAATCCCGACTCAGAGTTAATAGTTACCTTAGGAGGATACTCAAATCTATAATTTGATCCACTAACACTAGTAGAAATAGAAGTTAAATTACCATCATCATTTACACGAGCAAAACCAACTGCATTTGCACCAAAAGAAGGAATAGGTGCTTCAATTGAGAATAATGCAAGTTTTCGTCCATTCAGAGGAGCAGTTTCAAAAATGAAATAATCTCTATCAATATAAAAATCTTGTTTAGGGATCAACAATTGATTATCATAGATTGCAATGAGAAACTCATCTACAATGGGTTCATAAGGAATACCCGATCTTGTCATTTTGAAAGAAGTTTTACCTTCTCCAAAAGAACCAGAAATATCATCAATCTCAAGGATATTATTTTCAATAAAACCACCAAGATAGAAGATATAAGTTAAATCACTAGAGTCTGCAGGAATTCTAGTTCTAGGAGCAGTTGTAAATACAATATTAGTTCCACTAACAGTATAATCAACTCCAGGAATTAAGATCTGTCCATAAAGACTAACAATTAAATGCTGAGCTGTTGGTGGTGCTGCGGGATTACCAGCAGTTCTTAATGGAAAGATCGTAGTTGTTCCATCATATGAATCAATTTGACTCTCGGCAATAGTCCACTTTAATTTTACTTGCTCATAAGAAATACCAGGACTGAGAGCAATGTTTGGTGCTGATTTTGTACTTTCATAATAAATTACTTCATCACCAATTAAAACAGAACCATTTTTTTCTACAAACTGATCAACACTCTCTACAACAATAGATGTTGAAGTTGTAGTAATAGGTTCTACAATTTTCGTACCCCCGTCTAAGATACCGATATCAAGTTTGTCGATATCAAGATATTGAATGAATTCATTAACAATATTTTGTCCCAAGCCCGTCTTTTCTTGAGACCTATAGTAATACTCAATAAATTTATTGAAAAGTGGATAGTCTGATCTAATAAAATCGGGACTAAGAGCTTTAACCGATTGCGAGACCTTATTGACGTTACTCATCTATTTAAAAACAGCTTGATGTGTTGAGGGAGCCAGGATTACTAATGTTTGGAATTTCGATCGTAACGGGGGGTTGATCGAACTCAGTTGGCGTCAAACTATTTAGTGGTATACTGGGAGGTGGAGTAGTACCGATTGGGGCAACTGTAACTTCAGGGACGACAATATTTAAAATAGTTCCAGGTGTTGTCGCAGGAATTGTTGCATTGTTTGACGGAATAGTAACAACTGGCAGTTGTAGGTCTCCAGGAAGAAGATCTTCATTAGTAATACTACCAACACCTGTTACAGTGTCAGTGATAGTGATGATAGTATTGTCTGGAATATTACTACCTGTACCAATAATATTGACAGGACCGAAGCAAATACGACCAGTATTATAATCAACAGTTCCTGCCGCATTATTAGTATAGACTTTCTTAATACCAGTATTGTAGAACATTCTCAGGTTGCCAAATCCATCATCTTCAAATTGCTGGTTAATTCCAGGTCGATCGTAAGTCCTGAAAGTTCCAGATAAGATAACAGGTTCTTTTTTACATTGATTGGCACTACCATCACTACCATCACCATCATTATTACTGGGATTACTATCGTATAAACCAGAACCAATGGAAACACAATATGTGTTAGTTTGATTGGAAATAGGTGTAATGTATTTGAGAAGTGATGTCTGTACAGAAACGTCACTAACACATTTGTTTGCAAGTGCAATTGCTTTCTGATAACTATTCAATCTAAACGTAGAATTGAAGTTATTAATCTGAGTTTGTCCTGCCCAATCAACAATAGAATTTTGAATGTCGGTTTTAATTGCAGAGGAATTAGATCCGCAACCAGTATCGTACTGAGCAAAGACTTTTGTATTGATGTATAGACTATCTGGATCAACTACAACAGGGTCGATAGACGCCATTGCATATTTTCTTAAAAGATTCTGAACTTCTTTTTTAGTAGCAGCGTTAAGTTCAGAACCAGTTTTTGTTAGGATTGCAATATAGACTTTTCCGTAGATAGGAGGGTTTAAAATATCTCCACCATATGCAACAACTGCCTGAGCATTCTCATATAGTTTTTTTGTCAAGACAGCATAGTCTTGAGCAGTAACTGCTCTGTTTTGGGAAGAAAGATATCTAGGAGCATTATATTTAATAGATTCGATAGTTTCAGCAGCTTCACCTTGCTGAGAGTTATCAATAGTAGTTAAAATTACTGTAGAAGCACTATAGGTTGCTGAATTACTATCAGTTAGTCTACCAACAAAACTAAAGTTCTTGACCTGATTTGCTTCCGCTCCAGAAGTTACCAAATACTCAAGATCAATAACCTCGCCGTCTTTTAATGCTCTACCGATACTATCATCACCAAATCTAATTTCATATCTCATGTCCTCACCTTCGTGCATAAAGTACACACGAGTAGTAGAAGTTACCGATGTAATATTATCAGTTATATTGTAAAGATCAGAGGCAGTAGATGATTCATTAGGTCTGACTCTGACGACTAAAGTAGATGTATCAACGTTTCCAGAAGGAATTGCATAAACCTGTTTTGCAAACGTATTAACAATGTAAGAATAGTTTAAGATGTTACCTTCATAGATAAGCATCTTATCAAAAACTGCTTGACCTGTTGTTAAATCAACATTTGTCGTTCTATCACTTAAAATATTCCAAATATAATTACCACCAGTTGCAACAGGTCCTTTTTTCAAAGTTATTGAACTAGGGTAGACTCCATTTACTGCAGTAGTCTGTATGGTCAACTTAATACATGCTTTTGCCGCTGTAATAGAGTTGGGAGTATAATTCATCAACTTAGCAATGTTGACGACGTTATCCCTGATTGTTGAAGATGGCAAAAATGCCTCATTCATTGCCATATTAGCATTGAACGAGGTATAGTAAGTATTATATGCTAAAAGATCAATAATATAAGACAACGAAGAACCATCAAAATCATAATCCGTGAACTCTTCTCTAGTTCTCAGATAGGATTTGATAGAGGCTTTAATATCCTCAAAATCTAAAGCAGTTAGGTTATTCGGTTGCATTATTCAGGTCTCTGTAAAACAAACTCGATTGTTTCAACAATGGGTAACCCAACAATTCGGTACTCAACATAGACATTCAACTTATTACCTGCAAAAACAGGAGTTGCCTGAACATTTACGAGTTGCACCCTGGGTTCATACTGATTAATGGTATTTATGATCTCATCCCTAACTGTATCTGCGGTAAACGCATCTAGGGGTTCAAAAAGTAATTGTCTAACCCTAGAACCAATGTTAGGTTGAAAGGGTTTCTCTCCAGGAGCAGTTAATACTAAATTTTTAATCGATTGCTTGATAGCATTGTCGTTTTGCACAGCAGAAACATCTTTAGTAAATGGATTCAAGAGCAAATTGATCGATAAATCTTTGAAAGATCTCGATTTCTTAAATTCTCTACCAGTGACTTGTTTTAACGCCATTTACTCAGTGGTTTATTTTTGCTGGTTTTATTTTTTTGGTGCAAATTGAGATAATAATCGGATTTTGGATCAGTAATTAGTACATGAGTACCATGATCTTGCTTCATCATCTCAACATTATGATCTGGGACATGATTTAACCCCATAAAATCCTCCAAACAAAGTTCGTAGAACTTTTTATGGGGTTCTATCCCAATAATATTTATCGACCTTGACCGCGATAACGCTTTTTAGCATTATTTCGACTGGTTGCAGCATATTTTGTATGCTGACCTCCACCTTGACGAGTCTTTTTCGGGGTGGTCTCGATCATATTGCCGCCAGAGAGCGACTTTTTCATTTTTGCCATAATTTTAAGCTCCTACAAATACGTTTGGACTGCTACCTGCAACTTTGGACAAACAACCATATGGTCCTGTTCCTGGTGTTACACCAAAAGGATCATTGAATCTACCCAATCTCCTTTTATTTACAAAGACTGTAGCAGTGGTAGCAACTAGTTTCCTAGGATGTCCTGCAGCAGTCTCTCGTGCCCCTCCAAGGTCTGTCAACCACCATGCTGGGGTAGACAATGTAGTTAGGCATTTATAACCTGTAGATGTCGTTACATGCAATGTGGGGGTTGGGTGTGGGGTCAATTCATCTTGGTCCACAATGGGCACCTTTTTATTGATTAACACATTTGTCACTGCTGGACCAGCAGGCAATTGTGCAACTGGTGGCCAAAGTGTTACTGGTTCTTGAGCTGCTATGGGAACTTGTCCCATATCAGGTCTCATTGGGGTGTGTGGACATGGAGAAAGCATACCTCCAACATGTCCTGGGTGTGCAGTAGATCCCGAACCTTTTCCGTGACCACTACAGGTCCCCATATATAACGCTGCTCCTAGTCCTGATGGCATGATTAATTAGCAAATCCTGGGTCGTATGGGTTTCCGTATGCTTTAGTAGCTTCCGATACTCGGTCAATACTCCTAGTGAAATTATTGAAAATAGTAATTTCACCTTGTGCAGTCCATTCCTGACATCCTGGTCCTAATAACGGAGACATACTATAAACATATGAAATAGTAGTCGTGTTTCCTTGATCATCAGTAGTCGTTTCGTCTGCTCTAGAAGATAATCCTGGTACACCGCATGTAAAATGCGATTTACCAATATTAACAGGAGTACATGTTAAAGATACTTGAATTGACGTTTGACGGGTAGTATCTGGGCGATACTGCTTCATAAGATATTTAGTGTATTCAGACGCATATGGCAATTGTGTCAAACTTCCTTGTACAGTTTCAACTAAATTTTCTTGATACTGCTCTTTCCGTGGAATTACGTCTTGAATTAGTGCTTCAAACGTTGCATCGCGCCTAGGTTGGTCTGCTGCTTTCTCAGCACGATAGATATTTTTCATTTCTTCAGTGATAGGAGTCTGATTTAAGTGGTCTACGTTGTATTTTGACGTATATTCTTGTTTCAGAGGTTCAATATCCTCTCTCCTATACAATTCTTGTGCAAATTCTTGCTCTCGCTTGCGATTAATATCGGGTCTAACCTCATAACGAGGTATTCTTTCAGTTTCTTCGATTACTTTTTTGCGTGCATTGTACAATTCTTCAATTTCTTGAATGGCATCACTTGCAATTGGCGATTTTTCTACCCCATTTTCTACTGTATTGGGCAAAGTTGTTAAAAGATCCTTAAAATCTTGTAAAGTTTGCGTAGAATATCCCTCATGATCCTTTTCTGTTGGGATATCTCGGTAAATATTCTCTACAAATAGTCTAGGACGATTGTTGACACCAGCATCTTCATCAAATCCACCATCATATCCCGCACCCGCATCAGTAATTTGCACTGCAGTGAGCACTCCATTACTAAAAGTACCCTTTACTTTAGCAGCAATTCCGTTTTCTGCCGCAGGTTGTGTAATATTTAACACAGGTTCCGTGCCAGTTTGATTCCAACCACTACCACCATCGACAATATTGATGCCTGTAACCCGTCCATTGGTAATAATACCCTCTGCTACGGGTTGAATTGCGGTAGTTAGTGTGTCAATTGCTTCTTTATCAAGGTCAGCAGTGAGAAATTGTACGCTTTTTTCCAAAAATTCATACAAACCGATCAAACATGCGCGGTCTGGAATGCCATGTCCCGCAACAGCAGTAATTTGATGCTGTCTACTAGAGGTATATTGCGTGTCTTTTGTAAATGCACTACCAGATCCGTCCAAATATAAGATATGATAACTAAAATTTGAGTAATCAGTGTGGAAAGTGCGTGTAATAGTATGACCATTGATGGTATCACCTGGTCTCAATAGGTTAAAACTAGTAGATCCTGAAGGAATTGTCAAGGGACCAACGCTAGTAACCTTCACATTCATCGTTAAAGTCGATGTTGTCCCATCAGTATGAGTTACTGGATACGATAATGCAAAGGTATTATTGACACTATACCCTGTTCCACCAGCAACTAGTTCAGTTACTCTCCAATTAGTGCCCTGAAACACTGGTGTAGCACCTGATTCATCATATCTTGGTGTAATTTCTACCTTAATTCTAAATCCAGTGGCGGTTGGTTGATTCTCCATTGTAAAAACTTGGAAATCAAAGAAGGTTTCATCGCCTTGCACCCAAGGATTTTGAGGTGATTCAAATGTAGTATTACCTTCATTAGTGTCAAATACATCTGTATAGGTAACACCATCGTATGAAAACGAGAAATCTAGTACTGTATCTGGTACTGTAGTGGATAAAGCGTTATAGCGGAATACAAGTTTATCAGAACTCGTCCCAATACCAAACAATGTAGGATGTGGGCAATCGGGGTCGCCCGTCAAATCAGGTGTTCCAGTATACTTTAGTTCTGTGGATGCCGCCGTGCAACTAAAATTGGTACATGGAATACATCTAGCACCAGCATCTGCAGCAACAGATGAACTACCAGGATCATAACCAGGTTGACCCTCTGTTCCACTGGAAGGAGTTGTTGTAGTTGTATTTCGGTCTTCATCTTCAATATAGAATGCTGCAATGCCTGAGTGCCCCGCCCCCTTGCCACCACTGGTGTCATAGATGTATGCAAACCATCGCTCAGAGTCCTGTAGGTCGAACGACAATTCGTTGGGAACATAATCATAATACCGAGTGCCTGTTTGAAAGAACTCATCTGTGGATGCCTCGGAATATTTCCCACACATTGCAGGTGGATCGGAATGTGTACTAAAAGAACTTCGCGCAGGGTCAGGAATGAATGTACTAGGATACATTACATTATCAGCATTCCTATAACTGATCTGATAATTGCCACCAGATCGAATCGGATCCTCGGGATACTCCTCGAAAATTATACTGACACCATTGTTACCAGGTGTAGATTGTTCACATGGTGCATTACTATTATCATTATTACCTGAATGTCGGCAAGGCATTGTCAGTTACCCTCCAATGTACTGATACGATTGTACAATTCATCGTAGTTCTCTTTCACATTCATGTACTTTGTATGCCCTTTTGGTTTGTAATACGTCTTATCAGGTGTTGGTAGTTCGGACACATACTTTTCAAGCGCCTCAACCCGTTCTATGAGTGCTAGAAGGACTTCATTGATCTGTACATGTTCTTCATGATTCTGGTCGTCATTCATTTTTTGCTCTTCTTAAAATAAAACTATCACCATCTACTTCATATTCCAAATCTTGATTGATGTCCCATCCCAGTTCTTCACACACTTCATAAGGAATTGTCATGATGAGATCTCCGAAATCATCTTCTTCTAGTTGTGTTGTGAATCTATGGGACATACCTCTACCTACATGCGATTACTTATCTGGGGGTTATCTGTTGGATTCTTTGCTTTCCACTCAACCCATAGTGTATATAGATCTTTCTGATCTTTAACTAACCCTGCACTGGTCGCATAGTCTGCACATTCATACATCCTAGGGTCTAGACCGCCCTCTAAACGAATTAACTGCTCTAACGCCCATACCCTCGCATCCTGTCTTTCAATTCGGGTCTTGGAGTCCATTTTTTACCTCAGAAATTTTTTTATATACGCCGTTGACATTAACTCGAATAATATCTAAGGCGTCTGGGAACCTTTGTAGGTTAGGGTAGTGGCCGTTTTTAATATTTAACGGGGGCCAATTTACTGCCCTCAGTAACATTTAATGACTGCTCAGTTAGTGTTACATAGTGCCTCCGATTACCCTCTCATTATACCTTACTTTGTGCATAGTTGTCAACACATTCCCAAGACCATTTGATATG
>CEWC01006310.1_pt1 | contig 31083 bp, 14 predicted proteins | sample 530331 | NCBI WGS metagenome assembly CEWC01 (sample SAMEA2619935, study PRJEB7988) | marine metagenome | isolation source: saline water (ENVO:00002010), including
GCTGCCGCCCGTGCCCGCCGCCAGGAGCGTCAGGGCTACTCCCACCTGGAGTGTGCCTTCTGATACAGCACCCCGCTGTGTGTTCGTGGTTCGGCAGTGCCCCCCGTTTTGGGGGCGTTGCCCGCCGCGCCCGTGATGCCCCCCCCCGTATAAAAACGCCCTACTTCCCTAAGCTATAAACGACCCAAAGCGAGAGAGTGATATCACTTGAATTCAAATTTTTTTTCGCAAATTTTTTGAAGGTCTCAGGATTTGATAGTATAGTACTTTACTAAAACTTGGTTTTGATATATAATCCCAGTAGGGAATTTAATATATGAGAAAAAATTTTTCCGAACTTAAAAGCACCATAGAGGTTGATCCAGTCACTGGAGAATACTACACAAGAATTCCCGAATGTGTTATCAATGACCAGGGATGGTTTGAAGATACAGAATTAGGATGGCAAGTTGAAGGCGATGAAATTATCATTACGGAGATTGGATGAGTACTAAGGAACTAGCGATCTATCATGTATATCTAAGAGGAGATGTACTTTTCAAGTGTTTAGAGGAAGAAGACTTCAAGGTTATATGGGATAAGATTCATCATGAATTTTTCAAAGAAGAGTTATCATATGAGAGAGTATGTTTAGATGCATATGGTAATGAGATACCTTGTTTAATTGGGGAGAATAGTTTTTGAACTATAGAGTCATTGATAATTTTGCCCCTGAGGAATACTTTACAGAGCTGTATGATTCTGTAATGGATAATAGTTTTCCATGGTCATTTCAACAGAAAGTAGCAACTGAGGAAGATGATCCAAATGGAGAGCAGTTTTATTTCATACATGAAACATACCATCAATTAACGGAGAAGTCTCTATTTCATCATAGGTTAATACCTATGTTTGAGAATATAGAGATGAAGGCATTGATTAGATGTCGAGTTATCATGTATATGAATCAGGGTAAGAGAATTATTCATGCACCACATGTTGACACAGGATATAGTCATAAGAGTGGATTATTGTATTTGAATACATGTAATGGATATACTCGTCTTGCAAATAATGATTGGAAACCAGAAGATGGGCAAGGTGAGGAAGTATTCAGTGAAGGCAATAAGGTTATGAGTGTTCGTAATCGATTATTGTTACATGATGGAAGCATACCGCATTGTAGTACGACATGTACAGATCAACGGATGCGTATCCTAATTGCATTCAATTATTTTTAAAGTCTTCTATTGACTTTTAGTTGAATGTAGATTAAAATACTCTTGTAATTACAAAACACATTAATGGGAAAAGGATTTACAGTCAAAGCGAAATCCCCTGTTGCAAAACCAAAAGAACCCGAATGGGATTATGATAAAGCACGGGAGATGATTCGCAATAAAACAGTGGTATTCTGCCTACCAGGGCGCGGAGTATCCTATGCTTTCCTGAAGAGCTTTGTACAGCTATGCTTTGATCTGGTACAAAGTGGAGCAAGTATCCAAATCTCTCAGGATTATTCATCAATGGTCAACTTTGCTCGATGCAAGTGCCTCGGTGCTAACGTCCTTCGTGGTCCAGATCAAAAACCATGGGATGGTAAACTTGATTATGATTATCAACTATGGATTGATAGTGATATCGTCTTTAACTCGGAGAAGTTCTGGCAACTAATCCTCATGGATCAAGATATTGCTGCTGGTTGGTATTGCACTGAAGATGGGCGTACAACCTCGGTTGCACACTGGATGGAAGAAGATGATTTCCGTAATAATGGCGGTGTCATGAATCATGAAACGCTTGAAAGTATTGCAAAGCGTAAGAAACCATTCACTGTTGATTACACTGGTTTTGGTTGGGTACTAATCAAGCATGGTGTATTTGAACACGAAGGTCTACCTTATCCTTGGTTTGCACCTAAGATGCAGGTATTTGAATCTGGTGAAGTTCAAGACATGTGTGGTGAAGATGTATCATTCTGCTTAGATGCAAAAGAAGCAGGTTTTGAAATCTGGTGTGATCCACGCATTCGAGTTGGTCATGAAAAACAACGAATTATTTGATATACTAGATGGGGATAAAGTTCTTTATGAGAACCTAACCCAAGATCAATACTTTGATACGATAGAAGATCTTGCTCAAGACTTCTATCAAAATGGTGGAAAGAATCCACAAAATTTGAAAACCGTTATTAAAAAAGGTGAACCCTAATGGCACGATCTAAAATTGGACTCGGTGGTGAGGCATTTGTTGAGTCACAACCGAAAAAATCTCGTCAAGGCAACGGTAAGCATACCAAATATGCCGCAACTTCTCGTAATAAAGCACGGAAGCGTTATCGTGGACAAGGTAAGTGAATGAATTAAAACTTTTAAATCATCGCCATCATGATAACTTCATATCTGAATTCTTATTTGATCCATCAGAACTGAATTTAAATGTAGTTATTGATTACTTTGAAGCACTTCATGAGAATGGTGCTGCTGTTGTTCCAAGGAATAATGTAGCAAAAGATGATCAATTGTTTTTATCTGGTGTTATAGGTGGACTTTACGGTCCATCTATTTCAGAACTTACGATTAATGATAATAATATCTTTGCCATTTACCGTCATTGGCAAAATATATCTAAAATTTGCTTTGATTTGTACTTTGATAAGTATGAAATCTTTAAAACTAAGCAATTAGAACATGTAAATGCCAAAATTCAACGAACAAAACCATCTGGTGGGTTTCATCTTTGGCATCATGATGGTGGATCACCACTTTGGCATCGTCAATTAGTAACTTTACTCTATCTAAATGATGATTATGATGCAGGTGAAACCGAATTCTTATATCAATCAGTAAGAATTAAACCACAAGCAGGTAAATTTATCATATTTCCCGCTCAATGGACTCATATGCACCGTGGAAACCCTCCAATTGGCGGTACAAAATACATTTTAACATCGTGGGTAACTGAATTTCCCACTGCAGCGTCAAAATAAGACTCGGATTTCTTAATCTGGGTCTTTTTTTTGTCTAACCTCTATAAATAACCAGAGCAATACTATTAAATAAACCTTTTAGATGGCAATAAAGCGCACATCTCAGTCGTTTAAAGACATTAGTTTCTCTTTTGTACCACATCCTGTTACAAAAGATCTACCTGTCTTGGTAAATGAACGCGCAATTACAAGAGCAGTACGGAATTTAGTTGAAACAATTCCGACAGAAAGGTTTTTTAACTCTGATTTAGGTACTGATATACGCGGAAGTCTATTTGCAAACTACACTCCAAGTCTTCCACGCATTATTGAGAACCAAATTAATGAAACTGTCAATCGTTATGAACCTAGAGTCGCAAACTTAAGGGTTAATCTTGATTCATATATTGATCAAAATGCATTTAATGTGACTGTAACCTTTGATATTGTTGGACTTGATGCTCCAACTCAAGAATTTACCTTCCTCTTAGAGCCTACCAGATAATAATATGCCATTTACACAGTACACAAGTTTAGATTTTGAGGAAATAAAAGCCCAGATACGGGATTTTCTTCGTGCAAACAGCAATTTTACTGATTTTGACTTTGAAGGGTCCAACTTTTCGGTTCTAATTGACACTTTAGCGTACAATACTTACATTAATGCCTTTAATGCGAACCTAGTTGCTAATGAATCGTTCTTAGATTCTGCTTCAATTCGTGAAAATGTGGTTTCATTAGCACGAAACATTGGTTATGTACCTACATCAAAGACTGCAGCACATGCTGAAGTACATTTTGAGGTTGAAACCGACACTTCTGAACCTGTTATCTACTTAAATCCAGGTTTAGTCACTGTTGGAGTATCTGATGGCAGTACTTTTACCTTCTCAACCACTGAAGAATATCATGCTTCGGTAAAAGTTGTTGGAAAAAACACTGATGGTACTGATAAAAAGGTTGCAACCTTTGGAAGTGTTGAAAATCCAATTCAAATTCATCAAGGAACCTTCCTACAAAGCAGATTTAGGGCAAACAATGGGAAAGATCAACGCTTTATACTTTCTAACCCCAATATTGACACCTCAACCATTAAAGTTTTTGTTTCTACTGAAGCAGGAGTGTTGGGAAGAGAATGGCAAATGGTTGACAACATCTTAAATATTGAAAAAACCTCCGAAATCTTCTTTATTCAAGAAATTGGTGATGAAAATTTTGAAATTCTCTTCGGTGATGGTATTTTTGGCAAAAAATTAGAGAATGGAAGCATCATTACAGTCAGATATATTGTAACTGACGGTAAAGACGGCAATGGAGCAAGGGAATTTAGTTTCCAAGGTTCATTTAGTGATAAACCCCAGAGTCAAGTGGGTGGTAAAGTTGTTTTACCTGCTGCTGGAGTGGTTGTTAACACCGTCAATGGCGCTAGAAATGGCGCTGAGATAGAGGATGTACGCTCTATCAAGTACTTTGCCCCTAGACTGTACTCTTCGCAGTACAGAGCGGTTACAGGGCGTGACTATGAGGCGATTATTCAGTCAATCTTCCCTCAAACTGAGTCTGTTGCTGTAATTGGTGGTGAAGAATTAAGTCCACCACAGTTTGGTAAGGTGCAAATCAGCATCAAACCAAAAAATGGTACTTATGTTTCTGATTTTGATAAGCAACAAATCAAAAACAAGTTAAAAAATTATGCAATTGCTGGAATTAACTCAGAAATTGTAGATCTTAAGGTTCTTTATGTTGAACTTGATTCAACGATCTACTATGATACCTCAAAAGTATCAAATCCTGATCAGTTAAGTGCAAGTATTACAGATACCTTATCAACTTATTCAAAAACTGTAGACATCAATAAGTTTGGTGGAAGATTTAAGTACAGTAAGATCCTACAATTGATCGATAGAGTTGATAATGCAATTACTTCAAACATTACTAAGGTCAAGATCAGAAGAGATCTAAAGGCATTGAAGAATCAGTTTGCACAGTATGAACTATGCTTCGGTAATAAATTCCACATCAACCCCGAAGGATATAATATCAAGAGTACTGGATTCACTGTAGGAGGTTCTTCTGATTTGGTATTCTTAACTGATGTTCCCAATAAGACTGCTGATGGTAAATTAGATGGCAGTAATAAGGGTATTATCAGTGCGGTTTCTCGTAATGAAAAGGATGAACTAAAAGTTATTGTGAAATCTGTAGGAACTGTTGACTACCACAAGGGTGAAATATTACTGAATACTATCAATATCACCTCAACTGTTGCAGATAATGATCTTATTGAGATCCAGGCGTTCCCAGAATCTAATGATGTTATTGGATTGAAGGATTTGTACATCACATTTGATGTTTCAAATTCTAGAATAAATATGGTTAAAGATGTAATTGCTTCTGGAGAAGATGTTTCTGGCGTCATATTCTCAAGAGACTATTACACATCAAGCTACTCTAACGGAGAACTAGAGAGGAAATAAATGACCATAGGGATTGACAAAAGAGTTCAAATTAACAAAATCATAGAGAGTCAATTACCTGAATTTGTCAGGTCTGATTTTGAGAATGCGACTGAATTTTTCAAACAATATTATATTTCTCAAGAATTTCAGGGTGGACCTTCAGATTTAATTGATAATCTGGATCAATATCTTAAGTCTGACAATCTTGTACCTGAGGTTGTTTATGGAAAAACAACTCTCTCCTCAGATATTGATGCATCATCTACCACTCTAAGTGTTACTTCAACAAAGGGGTATCCTGATGAGTATGGTCTCCTTAAGATTGATGATGAAATCATCTCTTATACTGGTAAAACTGACACTGAGTTTACTGGTCTTATCCGTGGTTTCAGTGGTGTCACTGGTTACAATGTTGGAATTGCAACTTCTTTCGATTATGTCAATCGTCAAAATCTAAAATTTGAAGATACCAGTTCAGCAAGTCATGCTTCTGGTGCAGAAGTAACTAATTTAAGTGTACTTTTCATTCAAGAGTTTTATAAAAAACTCAAGAAAACCTTTCTCCCTGGATTGGAGAACAATGATTTTACCAAAGACTTAGATGTTGGTAACTTTATAAAGCACGCTAGATCTTTCTATCAATCTAAAGGTATTGAAGAATCCATCAGAATCCTCATGAAGGTTCTGTTTGGTGAGCCTGCAGTTATTCTTGATCTAGAAGAAAGACTCATTAAACCTTCTAGTGCAGAATATATCCGCAGAGAAGTTATTGTTGCTGATAGAATCAGTGGTGATCCTCAGAAGTTGGTTGGTCAAACGATTACAAAATCAACTGATCCATCTACCACTGCATCTGTATCTGAAGTTGAAATTTTTACCAGATCTGGTATTAGCACTTCAGAACTTAAGTCTTACTTTAAGATTTCACTATTCGTTGGATACAATGATAGAGATCTAATTGAAGGAACATTTACTATTCCTGGCAAAACTAAAGTTCAAGAACCCGTATCTACTGGTTCTTCAATCATCACTGTTGACTCTACTATTGGATTTGGGCAAACGGGATATGTCTTAGTTGGTGATAATACTGTAACTTATGGGTCAAAATCTGTTAATCAGTTCTTTGACTGTGAAGGTATATCCACCAATATTGGTATTGGATCTGATGTGAGATCTGATGAAGTTATTTTTGGATATGAAGATGGTGATATTACAAAGAGAGTTGAATTAAGAATCACTGGTGTACTCTCTGAATTTGAAACTGTCTCTGATATTTCTCTAGTTAACGAAGGACAGAGAATATATGTCAAGAATGTTGGTGAAAAGATTCTTAATCCAACTAATGAACCAACATATAAGCAAATTTTTGCCAATTCCTGGATTTACAATACTAGTTCCAGATATCAAATTAGAGAAGTAAGTGGTTCTACTCTTGCATTGATATCTCCAATTGATAAGTCTAGTTTGAAAGTTGGTGATAGTGTTGAGATTCTTCAGCGTAATTCTGATAATGTAGTTGCACCATTCGCATTAATTACAAATATTGATGTAACTAGAAATGAAATCATTGTAAATGGTCTTTCTGCATTTACTCCTCTGCAAGGTTTATACTATGATATTAGAAGAAAACTAAACAAAGCATCTAGTAACTATATTGAAATCAAAGGTGGTAATGATCAGGTCTTATCAGATGTACTCAATCTCTACAGTGAGACTGATAAGAATGCATATGTTGCATCTAATTCCCTACCATCATATGATCTTCCAGAAGAAGTAAAGATACAAACCACTATTTCTGATGATATTCAGAATGAATTGGAAGGGTATGTAGCAACAACCTTTGATTATGATACTATTATTGATGGTACTGGAAAAGAAATTCCATTTATTACTGGAGATGAGGTTGTTTATGATGCTGGCGGACATCCTCTTACTGGTTTAACTGAAGGAAATGCTTATTTTATTGAGGTTATTAACAAAAACCCTGGTAAAATTAGATTATATCTTTCAAGAGGTCTAATCGGTCATAGTGCTAGTGCGGTTAGATTCAAACCAGATGGATTAGCATTTACCGCTACTCACAAATTCCTCAGGAAATCTCAGTTTGGTCAGAAGTTAGCTGCTAATGACATTCTAAGAAAGTTCCCACTTACTCAGAATTTATTCGTTTCTGGGACTGGTGAGACTGTAACTAACCAGGTTGGTATGCTTATTGATGGTGTCGAAATTACTACACCAATCTCAGGCGATGCGATTTACTATGGTCCAATCGATCAAGTTCAAGTTTTCAATGAAGGTGAGGGTTATGATGTTATCAATCCTCCTAATATTAAGTTAGACAGAAGCACTAATGGTGGAGTAGATGCTGTTGCAGAAGCAGTTGTTGAAGGTTCTGTTGATCAAATCTTAGTTGACCCACATCGTTTTGATATTGATGATGTTGTTTCAATATCACTAGTTGGTGGTAATGGAACAGGATGTAAACTTGAACCCGTTATGGGTACTAGATTTAGAGAATTAAATTTTGATAGTAGAGACATCTTCTTCTCTGGTGGATTATCCAAAGATGATGAAACTATTACTTTTAGAGAACCCCACTTCCTATCAAATGGACAAGTTGTTTTCTACAACAGTAACGGAAATAGCCCAATCGGCACTGGTCCATTTAAATCAAACAGTAATGTATCCACTGGATCACTTGCAACTGGTGCCCCATACAATGTAAGAGTTGTCAACTCTAGAACAGTTCAACTTTATGAAAATCGTAGTGATGCTCTCAGTGGTATCAATACCATTGGTATTTCAACCGCAACTAATGCATCTGGTATTCATAAATTCAGAACCGCTTCAAAAAGGGTACTCCAGTCTGTTAGAGTTATTGAACCTGGATCTGGATACTCTAATAGAAAGGTAAGAGCACTTCCAAAAGATGTTTCTCTCGCTTATGACACCATTCATTCCAAAAATCATGGATTCGGTCATGGTGATTTGGTAGAATATTCGATTAGTAATACTGGCACTACCAATAATTCTTCGTCAGTATACTATACAATCGGTCTTGAAAGTTGGACTAGCACACACAATGCACCAATATTGTTCACCCAGGCATTAAATGATGGAACAGGTGGTGGAAATCAAGCAGTGTGGTTACAAGATTACTATGATGATATTGTCGCAAATGGTGCTAATGCTACAGCAACTATTAAAACAGTTGATGCTGCAGGACATGCAGAATTTGCACAGCAAACTGCAGAGGGTGCCATACTTCAATCAGAAATAAGAAACTTTATTGGTTCAAGTAATCCATCTGGTCCTATTGCAAACGCACAGTTCCCTATCGTCCCAGCAGATGGTGAAACTCACACCATTGATGGTACATCTTATCCAGTTATGGGTAAACTGTATGTACCCACAGGTGTCGCAGCAAGTTCTCTTGATGTTGTAGTTGTATTCCATGGCACAGTCGGATCTGGAAGCATTGCAGACGCAGCACAAACTGCACTTGATACTTTCCTGAATACAACCACTCTTAATGTAAGAGATAAGATCATCTTCGCTGCTGCATATCCTCAAGACCATATTTCTAGTTCACTCCAGTTTAATTTACCTGGTGTTGGTACAGAGACACCAACATTCCTAATGGGTGATAACCTTCCTTATGCAAGAGCGGCAGTTGGTTGGGTTCAAAATTCTTTGAATGCTTATATTGCATCCCAAGGTGGCACTAAAACTATCAACAATGTTTATCTGTTCGGTCACTCTCAAGGTGGTAAATTAGTCGCTAAGATTAACACTTTAGATACTGGAATTGCTGGTGTTATTTCAAATGCTCCTGGTCCTATTCAGTTTGACCAAACTTGCTCGACAGCAACTAACAACTATACCTGTGACAAAGTTGCTGCAATTCATGGTGCTCCTGGTGGTATTGGTGGATTAAATCTTAATAATCAATACTATGTAATTAAGATTGATGACGATTCATTCCGCTTAGCAGATGCTGGAACTACACAAAATATTGATAATTTTAAGAGAAATAATTATATAAACTTTACATCTCAAGGAACCGAACAGCATACATTTGCATATCCAGAAATTAAAGTAGAAGCAGAAGTTTCATTTAGTTCGACTGTTTCTGGTACTCTTAATTTTACTCCTGTTGTTACTGGTAAAATTACGGATGTAAAACTATCCAACTCTGGAACAAAATATGGTTCTACAATTCTTAACCACACCAAAACTCCATCAGTATCTGTTGAAACTGGTGATGGTGGTGTTGTACGACTTATCATTGTCGATGGTAGAATTGATCAAGCTCAAGTTTTAAACAAAGGAAGAAATTATTTCTCAGTTCCAGATATCGTAGTTACTTCAACCGATGGTAAAACTGGAAATGGTGCGATTCTAAGAGCAGTAATAAATGATCTGCATCAATTGGAGGGCGTTAGAGTCATCAATCCTGGTATTGGATATGTTGATGCCCTTACAGAGGTAACTGTCGTATCTAGAGGTAAGAATTGTGTTCTTAATCCTAGAATCAGAAAACTTACTGTTGATTCTAGAATCAAAAATGGAAATTATGATGTAAGTTCTGCAGAAGACGGTCTAGCGTTAAGATCTATTGGTTATACCCCAACTATAGCAGATAGTTTTGATGATGTTGAATCAAGACATTCACCAATCATTGGATGGGCATACGATGGCAACCCAATTTATGGTCCTTTCGGATTTACCAATCCATCTGAGTTAGGTCCTAATGTAAAAATACTAAGCTCAGGATACTCACTAGATGCTTCTAATGTTGTTGATCGTCCTTCTACCAATGAATTTGCGGAAGGTTATTTTGTTGATGATTGGTCTTTTACTGGAAATGGCGATCTTGATATTCATAATGGCAGATTCTGCAAAACTAATGAATTCCCTAACGGAGTTTATGCATACTTTGCTTCCGTAACTAGAAGTACACAATCTAATGTGCTTGAACCTTCTTTCCCATACTATATCGGAAAGACTTACAGATCACCATATATCAGCGATAATTCTTCATTGAATCAGAAGTTTGATTTTAATAACTCTAAGTTGTCGAGAAATACTTTCCCATATAAGGTAGGTGATCAAAATGCTGATAATGACTTTATTATTGAATCAAATGAAACCCTAAGACAATTATCAACTATTGAAGCAATTACTGTTGGTGAGATTGATGATATTGTTGTATTAGATGGTGGTTCTTCTTATAAAGTTGGTGATGTAACCAGTTTTGATGATACTAATACCAATGGAACAGGTCTCCGTGCTCAAGTTAAATCATTAGTTGGTTTTGCAGTAACTGCACTTGAGACTGATCTTGATAGATATGAGAATGCAGTATTTAAGTGGATTGATGATCAAACTGTTGAAGCAACCTATCATCCATACTATGATTTCTTAGATGAAACTACCGTTAATATTTCTGGTTTAAACAAAACAGTAGTTCACCTGCAAGATACTTTTACGGTTGGTGTAAAGACTGAAACTATTGGTCTTGCAAAATCAATGACTGCTAATCCAGTAGTTACTGGAAGAGTTGAGGACATATATGTTGATAGGATTCCATCTACTGTTTCTGTAGGATCTACAATTAAGATCAATGATGATGAGTTAATCAGTGTTCTTAACATTTACCCAATTGGATCTATACTAAGAGTTAAGAGATTTGGTGTTGGTATTGCCCACACTTATGGATCCAAATTAGATCCATTAGCAAGAACTATTAGTATTCCAGTTCAGACTAAGAAATTCGAGTCTTCTATACAAGATAAGATATTCTTTAATGCACATCAATCTGTTGGTGTTGGAACCACTGCTGGTGGTGGTATTAGTGTTGAATATGTTGTTGGTGAGAGTAAATCTATCGTACCTATTCCTACAAGGCAGATTTATCTACCAAATCACCCATTCACTCATGGTCAAGAATTAAAGTTTGTTAAGAATGGCACTGCAACATCATTGCTAGTTGGTCCTGAGAGTGGTCCAAATGGTCTATTCAACATTCCAAATGTAACCACTGACATCTCAACAGTATATGTTGTCGATAAGGGACAGGATTATATTGGTATTACAACTATTAAATCTGGTATTGGTACTGTATCTGAAGGTTTGTTCTTCCATAGTAATGGTAGTGATGACTTTGAATATTATTTTGAATCTAAAAAACCACAAGTAATTGGTGATGTAGATTCTATCACCACAAAAGTATTCACTACTGTTGATGGTATCATCGCAGATACTCATGGTTTGGAAAACGGTGATAAAATTTCATTAAATGTTGTTCCTAGTACTATTGTTGGACTAGGAAGCACTGCACCTATATCATTATCATTTAATGAAGAACATCAGAAACTTCTAATAAACAAAACTGACTTTGCAGATTCTGACATCAACATTGTTGATTCTTCAATTTCTATCAATAACCATGGATATAGTACTGGTGATAGAGTTTTCTATACTGGAAATGCTGCAGGACTAATTCAAGGATCATATTACATTTACGAAATAAATTCCAATAAGTTTAGTTTTGGTCAAACTTTATCTGATGTAACTGCAGAACCAGCAAACTTGATTAATATTACATCTCAAGGATCTGGAACTCATAGTGTAGCATTAATCAACCCAAGACTAACTTCAACTAAAAATGGTTCTCTTGCTTTTGACTTAACCGATACTACATTACAGGGATATGAACTTAAGTTCTTCTATGATGAAGAATTCAAGAACGAATTTACTAGTACCAAAGATAATGATGTATTCAATGTAAGTGGTGTTGGTACTGCAGGTATTGGAACAGATGGAAGAGCATCTATTAAGTATAGTGGTTCATCTCCAACCAAGATTTACTATGGATTAGAAAAAGCAGGATATATTAGTACTGCAGATAATCTAGTACAAAACAATTCTCAAATTCAATTTGTTGAGAGTGCTTATAATGGTGACTATTCTATCTTTGGTATTACTACTAATACCTTTAATGTTTCTCCTAGAAACATGCCCGAACTTCTTTCTTATGTTGAAGATCAGTGCGAAACTATTGAATACTCCACAGAATCAACTGCAGTTTCTGGTGCAATCAAAGATCTAAGAATTATCTCTAAAGGTCAAAATTATAAGCAAGTTCCTAGATTTGAAGAAGTAGTCAGTGTAAATGGAAATAATGCTAACATTGTTGCACTTTCAACTTCTATTGGTAGAATTGATAGAGTAAGAATTGTTGATGTAGGATTTGAATATCCATCAGATAAAACTCTAAGTCCAGAAGCATTTGTTTCACCTACCGTTAGAATTGACGATGTAGATGTTATTAAAGAAATCAATGTCATTGATGGTGGTAGAGAATATCTATCTGCACCAGATCTAATTGTATATGATCCAGAGAAGAATGAAATCGTAGATGAGTCATCACTACTTGCTATTACACCTAACCAAGCGGTTTCTGAAGTTGAAATTATTGCACCTATTCAAGGTTTGAATTCGGTTAACCATAGAGTAATTGCAATTAATAACTCAAATGGTGTTGGTATTTCTTCCATGGAAGGCGGTGTTGGTATTGTTACTTGTAATCTAGAAACACCAATCAATGGATTTGCCATTCAACCTTTTGCAGTTGGTGATGAAATCTTTGTAGAGGGTATTGAACTTTATGGTGAAGATGGTCTTGGAATTGTAGGAAATACAAATCCTGGTGGTATAACCACTGGAACTGGTTTCAACTCTGAAAATTATAACTATCAATTCTTTAAAGTTACTGAATATACTCCATCAAATCCAGCTATTCTTAAGTTTAGTATTGCAGGACTAACTACTAACCCTGGTATTGCTAAGACTTTCCAGTCTGGTTACGCAACCATCGTTAATAAGAAAAATTATCCTCAGTTTAATGTTGTTCAGGAAAGAGGTTTATTCTTACTTAAAGAAAAACTATATGTACTGAAAGACACTGGTAAGTTTGAACTTACCGATTTAGAAGTTGTTAATAGTAGAGATGACTTCATTAAGATTGATGGTATCTTCCCAATAAGAGCAGGTGACAGAGTTAGAGGTGCTAATAGTAATGTTAGCGCAACAATTACTGATATTGTTGATAATCAAGCAAAATTCATTGTTGATTATGCAAGTCGCCAGGAAATTGGATGGGCAGATAATGTCGGTAAACTAAGTGAAGATTTCCAAGTTGTTCCCGATAACAACTACTTCCAGAATCTATCTTATTCTATCAAGAGTCCAATCACTTGGGATCAATTAGTAAATCCAGTTAACAGACTTGTACACCCAGCTGGTTTAAAGAACTTTGCTGATGTTGGTATTACATCATCCATTGATGCTGGATTTAGGAATGTACCAGAAACTGATCCTGTTATCGTAATCGATGTTATTGGTGATAAGAGAGTTGATACTATCAATAACTTTGACTTTGCTAGAGATTATGATGCTCGCCCAGATGTCAATCCAACGAAATCTAAGTTTGCTACTTTTGATAACATTAAGTTAACCGACTTTACTCTATGTAAGAGTAATAGAGTTCTAATACATGATGATATTAGCGGATCTTTTGCAAGTAAAGGTTTCCAAGATGTCTTTACTGAAATTGAAGAAGTTGAGAAGAACTACGCCAAGTATCTGGTTCAGATTGTAGATGCCGATACTTTAAATGTTCAAATATCTGAACTTGTAGTTCTAACTACAACCAATGATGCTATCTTAATTGATAGAACCAGTGATTTCTCTTCAATTGAGTTAGGTGAATTTGAAGCAACTTCTGACTCTTTCTCCAGAAAAGCACTTAACTTTAAACCAGTTGAAAAATACAATAGAGATCATGACATCAAAGTATTAAAAACCGACTATTCTTCAAATGCACTCATCAATGGTGAAAAGAATATTGGTAATGTCAAATTATTTGCTGCTAATGTAAAAGTTGCAATTGCACAAACCGATACTAATGATGATATAGTTGGATTTACTACAACTACTATTGCATCATTTAACGATACTGAATTCCGTGGTTTTGTTGCTGATGTTCTAGTACAGGATGATATCACTAGAAAGTTCAGTTATGCTGAAGTTACCGTAGACTTTGATGGTACTGATGTTTACTATGCAGAATCCTATGTTGACTCTTCAAATGAAGGTTATAGTGCATCTAGAGTTGGTGTTCTAACTGCACGATATGATTCAAATGCTGGTAAAGTATTCTTTGAATGTGAAAACCAGACAAAGAGAATTATCAATCTTAATTCCAATATAGTTGGATTAGCAAACACCTCTGTTGGTGTTGGTACTCATAGATTTGCAGTTCCTGGTCAACCAATTGGTGCAGAAAGAAGTGCTAGATTAGAATCTACAAACTTTAAGTCACCCAATGGTGATAAAGTTCTCATCAGTAGAATCGATAACACAAAAGATAGTTCAGTTAAATCAATCTTTAAAGTTAGTACTGCATCTGGTGAGTCTTCAATTCATCAGGCAATCTTCCTACAGAATGATGGTGCAGTAACTTCTATTCAGTATCCGTTTACTGGTAAAGATAGCACTGGTATTGGCACGGTCGGTTCTCAGATTGTTGGTGATTTTAGTGAATTATATTTCTACCCAGATATTGCAGTTACTGATGAGGTAGAAGTACAGGCATACAACACTATATTCAATACAATTCCAGACTTCTTCAATACTCCAGATCCAATTACTATTGGTCCTGCTGAAACAAGACTGTTCTTATCCGCTTATGATGGTGTAAATGGCACTAGAGCAAATAAGATCAACTTCCCAATTACCCATAAGGGAGATCCTGTTTATGGTAAGTTCTGGAATCCAAATGATACAAATCAAGTAAATTATGAAACTGGTGAGATCACCATACCCAATCACTTCTTTAATACAAATGAAGAACTTGTTTACACGCCTGGTTCTACATTCGTTGGTGTCGGTTCTACTGCAGTTTCTATTGGTTCTACTACTAATCACGCTGGTATTGTAACTGATATTATGCCTGAAAAGGTATATGTCAAAGTATTCAATGAGAACAAATTCTTCCTCTACAGTAGACCAGAATATATTAATACTGGAGTAGCAATTACTTTCACTGGAACAGGTGAGGGCAATGCTCATAAGTTTGATATGACCCAGAAACTAACCAAAACGGTTATTGGACTGGATGGTATTGTTCAGCAACCCATCACATTTACTTCAATCAAACATAGTATAAGAGATTCTATTGGAATTGGAGTTTCTCAGTTTGTTCTAAGTGGTATTAGTTCTGTTCAACCAAGAGATGTACTTAAGGTTGGTCCTGAGTACATGAAGATTGAACAGGTTGGATTCTCCAGTCTACCCCAAGGAACTATTAATGATTCTGATGATGTAGCTGCTGGTATATGCACTCTACCAGTGGTTAGAGTGAGAAGAGGATCTTTGGGTATCGCAGCAACAACACACCTTGCTGGTGCCGATGCTAGGGTGCATAGAGGATCCTTTAACATCGTTGATAGTACCGTATGGTTCCTAGATCCACCAAAGGGTAATTCAAGAGCCAGAAGAGATGATAGTAATCTCCCTTATGTCAAGGCAGAGTTCTCTGGAAGAACTTTCTTAAGACAGGATTATACTACCAATATGATATTTGATGATATTTCTGATACCTTCACTGGTGTTGGAAAGACTTATACAATGACTGTTGGTGGCGCTAATACCGAAAGCGGTGTTGCAATTGGTAACGGTATTGTATTCATCAATGGTGTATTCCAAACTCCACTAACTCTGAATAATGCAGGTAACAATTACGAACTAATAACCACACCCGCAGGTGGAAGTGGAATTTCAAGTGTTGTATTCACTGGTATTAGTTCTGAAAATGGACAACCAATGCAGTCTCAGTTTGATATTAACCAGAATCAACTACCAAGAGGTGGTCTGATTGTTTCTCTAGGATCAACTCCTGGATTGGGTTATGCACCTCTAGTTGGTGCAAATGTCAAAGCAAATCTTGAGGAAAATCCTTCCAATAAGTTTGCTGCTAATTCAATTACTAGCATTACAGGTATTCCAACTACTTCAAATGTTAAGTTAGGCATTCAAACTGCGGCATATGATTTTAGAACTGGTATTATCACAGTTACAACAAATGCTGTACATGGATTTGCTCTTCAGCAACCATCCACTGTTCAATTGGATAGATTAGAGTTCTCCTGCTCTTCAGAACATGCTGGTGTTACTACTACATTCTTCCAGGATCATGATAGAGCACTTCCAATTGTTGGAATTATTTCCGCAACCACCTTTGAAGTTAATGCGGGAGTTTGTACAATTAATCATGTCTATGAAGGTGGTGGAGATGTAATTCCATTCTTCAACGATCTAACTTTCGGTTCTGGTTATAGAGATCCAGTTGGTATTGGACTAACTGATATTGAATTTGAACATAAGTTCATTAAGTCCGTAGGAAATGCCATTACAATCAATGGATCTATAAATTATTCTCCAACAAAAGTTGATTACAGATCATCTACTGGTGAACTAATCGTAACTGTCAATGATAATCATACTATTGCTAAGGCAACTGAGCATACTGTTACTTTCTCAACTTATGATCCAGTTGCTGGTACTGCAACATTCACTGTAGGAAATCATGGTTTCTCCAACGGAGATTTTGTAAAAATCAAGGATAACAGCATCAGATATAAGTGTACTATGGATGCAGACATCCTTAACCCAGGTGGTGTTTCTGTTCATGCTTATCCTAGAGTTACTGATCCTATCAGTGGTAGATGGGTTCCTATTTCTAATGTTACTGCAAATGAATTTACAGTAACCGTTGGAACATCTCCATTGGTGTCATTCACTCCAACTAACGCATTCTATGACGAAAACACTGGAATGGTTGAGTTGCAAATTGGTCAGCACAACTTAAAACCAGGAACTAATATTAAACTTGCAAATGGTTCCATATTGTTTACTTCTGATAAGGATGACAATACTACCACAGAAGCATATCCTAGAGTTGGTGACCCTTCAAGAGACACTTCAATTCTAATTGAATCCGTAACTCCAACTACAATTGTAGTTAAACTAACAAATCCAGTACCAGTTGGTATTAACAAAATCAGATACACTTTTGCAAGTGCCTCTGCAGATTCAGTTTCTACTGGTGGTGACTATGCTCACTCATTCTTCACCGCAGATACTAATGGTTTACTAAGAGCAGTAGATACCGCTACTATTGCAACCAATTCACTGGTATTCACCTGTGATAGAGATGATCACGAATCTGAGCATCCATATCCTCGTTCCACTGATCCAGCTGCAGGTGTAACATTAGGTATTGAAGATACTTCATTCAACACCATTACCTTAAATGTTGGTACTGGTGGTGGCGGTGGTACTGGAGCAATCTTAGATGCCGAAGTCGGTACTAATAAGCATAGATTTGTAAGTGCTGATCCTAATTCTGTTTCTATCGATGGTGGTGGCAATCTCAGCCCAACTGATGCAACTTATGATCCAGCAACTGGAGAACTAGTTGTCACTGCAGCATCTCATGGTGTTGGTAGTGCAACAACTGTAACTCCAACTGCAGCAACTTATGTAAGAAACACTGGTAATTTAACCCTCACTGTAGCAAATCATGGTTTCCAAGTTGGAGATAAGATTCTAATTGAAGATAACAGTTTGGTATTTACCTGCACTAAGGACTTTAATCAAACTGAACATTCTTATCCAAGATCCACTGATTATGCAAGTGGTAAGTGGTTGACAATTGCTAATGCAACTACAAATACTTTCAGAGTTAATGTAAATCCATCACCATCTGCTGAACAGTATACTCATACATTTGTAAAGGCACAATATAATGGTTCTGTTCTTAAATCTAATGGTGCTGTTACTATTGCTGGTGGTTCTATGGTATTCACCTGTGCTCAGGATGCATATCAAACCCTACATCCATATCCAAGAACCACTGATCCAGCATATAACACTCTATTACCTGTAGGTAAGACTACAACGAATACTATTCGTTTAATGGTTGGTAAGTCACCCGCAGGAACTGGTGGAGCACTTGAATTTACTCTCAAGGGATATGGTGCTAGATTTGTGAACCCAGATATCACAACTCCTGAACCAAATTATGAAAATATGCCTATTGTAGGTATTTCTAGACTTGGTGTTGGTAAAACCACTGATACTGGAAGCAACTTACTCATGAATCTGGATGTAACTCAAGGATCAACTAATGTTGGTACTGGTAGAAGTTTCTTTGAAATATCTAAGTTCCAAATCGCAAGAGAAGGTCATTCTTTTGCAATCGGAGATAAGTTTACTCCTGTTGGTTTAGTAGTTGATAAGAGACTACAAAAACCACTTGATAGATTTGAATTAGAAGTTGTCAATACTTTCAACGACTTCTTCTCCGCTTGGCAGTTTGGTGAACTTGATTTTATTGATGATATTGCACAATTACAAACTGGATCTAGAAAGAGATTCCCACTATTCCGCAATGGACAACTTCTAAGTTTTGAAGTTGATGAAGAATCTCCACTAGGAGAAAGCATTGATTTGAATGCTGTTCTAGTAATCTTTGTAAATGGTGTTCTACAGACTCCAAACTATGCATATCAATTTGAAGGTGGCACCACATTCCAGTTTACTGAAGCTCCTTCAACAAAAGATAAGGTTGATGTATTCTTCTATAAAGGTACTGACGGTGTTGATGTTGAAATTGTTAACATCAATGAAACTATTAAAGTTGGTGATGATATTAGAATTAGAAGAAGTGATACTGAAACTAACACTCAAGAACAGATTACTGACAGAATAATTAAAGATATTAGAGGATCTGACCTGGTAGAAACTACCATGTATAGAGGTCCTGGTATCACTGAAACCATTTCAAGACCTGTTGACTGGACTAAACAGAAAGAAGATAGAATTATTAAGGGCGATCTAATCTCTAAAGCAAGAGAAGTTATCGAACCCCAAATCTATCCAACTGCTAAAGTTATTGGTGATATTAAAGTTGATACTGGTATTGGTCTAAATGGTGGTATTTTCGTTGATGATGCTGAAGCATTCTTCTATGAGGATCTTGCAAACCCAGCATTAGAATCTGAAGATCGTTATGGTGTAAATATCACTGCTGTTGATGCTATTCTATTCGCCCATTCTGAATTTGAACCAGCAGTAATTAGACCTGAAGTTAACTTCACAGGTCAAGTTGATAATTATGTGATTGATAATGCTGGAAATGGTTATGTCGGTGCAGCAGTTACCTTACACATTGGAGCACCAATTGGTGTTGGTATTGGAACCACCGTTAGAGATCAGTTTGCAGTTGCTGGTGTTTCTACCTTTGCTGCCGCAACAGCAAATATTGTTAATGGAAAAGTTGATAGTGTTACTATTGATAATGTTGGATTTGGATATACCAATACAAGTCTACCAGGTGTAACATTAACCAGAACACCAGTTAAGTATGAAAAACTACTATCTTACAACAATGTTGAAGGATATACTGGAATCATCACTGGTATTGGTACTGCAGTTGGATCTGCAGGTGCTGGATCACTTGCATTGAAGTTCTTCTATACTTCACTAAAATCCAATGCCAATAAACTACAAGTTGGTTATCCAATACTAATTAAAGATACTACTATCTCTGTTGGTGCTGGATTGACCAGTGTTGATGGTGCTGATAGCAATATTGTTGCCATTGGATCTACTTTCTTAGATAATATCTACAAAGTATCTTCCTTTGTTCAGGCAACTGACTTCCGCGCAGAAATTACTTGCGATATTCTTAGCAATACAGAAGAAGCAGTTGGTCTCGCATCTACTGGTTTCTATAATCCAACCAATATTGGATTAACAACTTCTCTAGGTACTATATCTTGGGGAAGAATATATAACGGTGAAAGAGATTCTAATCCAATCTCTATTGGAGTAACTGGACTAACTGTTGACGCTGGTTTATCAACTTTCCCAACAATTCAGAGAAGATACTTCCAAGGTCTCAACTCTGAGTTTGGATTGAGAAACAGTGGATCAATTAGAGTGGTTACTGGACTATAGTATTTCGTCTATAAATAAAGAAAAATTGTCAAAAGACTAAGTTAATAATCATGCCAGCAATTGTTACTGATCAGTTTAGGATCCTAAACGCAAATAATTTTGTAGAATCAGTAGAGTCTGATCAAAATTCTTACTATGTCTTTATTGGATTACCAAACCCAACTGGTTTACCAGAACCTAGTAGTTTAGTAGGGTATGGTAGATCTGAGGGGTGGAACGATACTGGAACTACTCCTTCACCTATTGATAGTTTCTCTGATATTGCCCATGTTGGTGATACCATGATGTATGGTAAGAGGATTGCCTCTGCCAACATTAGAAGAATCATTAAAAGAGTTGATTGGACCGCAGGTACAAAGTATGAAATGTATCGTGATGATTATTCAACCAAGAATACTAGTCCTATCAAAGATTCTAGTAGATTATATGGTGCAAATTACTATGTAATGAATTCTGACTTCAAAGTATATGTTTGCATTTCTAATGGTTCAACTGGAGATAATCCAACTGGTAATATTTCTCAAGATGAACCAACTTTCTCAGATTTAGAACCATCTAGAGCTGGTACTAGTGGTGATGGATATCTTTGGAAGTATTTGTATAGTGTATCTCCATCTGATATTATCAAGTTTGATTCTACTGAGTATATTACAGTTCCAAATGATTGGGCAACTACAAATGATGCTCAAATAAAGGCAATCAGAGAGAATGCAGATTCAACTGTAAACAACAATCAAATCAAGCATGTTTATATTGATAAACCAGGTGGTTTATATGCTGATGGATTAGGTCAAGAAGTTGACATCATAGGTGATGGAACTGGGGGTAAAGCTAGAGTTGATATTGTTGGTGGAAAGATCATCAATGTCATCGTTAGTTCTGGTGGACAAGGATATAGTTATGCGATGGTTGATCTTGGTGCATTACAAAATGCTCAGCACCCTGCACACTTGAGAGCAAAACTAGTTCCAATTATCCCACCTAGTTTGGGTCATGGTCATGATATCTACAAAGAATTGGGAACTGATAGAGTTCTAATTTATGCAAGATTTGACGATTCTACTAAAGACTTCCCCTCTGATACCAAATTTTCCCAAGTTGGTATTGTGAAGAATCCAACTAAAGTTGGTACTGCAATCACTTATGTAGATCCTACTTTCTCTTCCTTGGAAGCATTTATGTTCACAGAAGATTCTGTGGGATCCAACATCCCCAAAATTGGTGAGCGTATTACTCAGACATTAACCAGTGGCAGAATTGCTCAAGGTTATGTTGCTTCATATGATAAAGAAACTAAGGTGATGAAGTATTTTAGAGATCGTTCTCTAAACTACTCAACACCCAATAATGATCAAACTGATTATGCTGGCATTTCAACTGCTGGTAGAATCTATGCGTTTGAATCTAGTGGAAGTAGTATCAAAGGTGATCAATCCAGTTTTACTGCGACTATTAATACCAATTTCTCAGGTATTACTACAAATCCAACTGGAACTAAATTGATTAATTTGGGAATATCATTCTCTGGTGGGTTATCAAATAATGAGATAAATAAAGGATCAGGGGAAATTGTTTACATTGACAATAGACCCATTATTGCTCGTAATGAGCGCCAAAAAGAAGACGTTAAAATCATCCTGGAATTCTAAAAAATGCCACAAAAGACTAATTTAAATATAAGTCCTTATTACGATGATTTTGATAAGGCGGATAATTTTTATAAGGTTCTTTTTAAACCTGGGTTCCCTGTTCAAGCTAGAGAACTAACTGGTTTACAATCGATTCTTCAAAATCAAATAGAATCGTTCGGTAGTCATATTTTTAAAGAAGGATCCATGGTTATTCCAGGATCTGTTACTTATGATAGTACATATTTTTCCGCAAAGGTAAATCCAGATCATCTCGGCATTGATGTCACGATTTATCTTGATGCATTAATTAATAATAACAATGGTAAGGGAACCAAGATTGTTGGTCAAAGGTCCCAAATTGAAGCAACTATTAAAAATTATATCCTCCCACCAGATGAGGGTGTTGATGATATCACTATTTTCCTTAAGTATACTTCATCAGGAAAAGACGGTGAAAGCGTACAATTCCCTAATGATGAAATCATAGTTCTCAAAGAAAATGTTACCTATGGTAACACTACAATTAATGAGGGAGAAACTATATTAACACTTCTTGCACAAGAAGCAACTGCTATTGGTTCTGCAGTTGGTGTTGATAATGGTGTATATTTTATGAGAGGAACCTTTGTAGATGTCACTAAGGATTTGGTTGTCTTAGAACCATATTCCAATAAACCATCATACAGGGTTGGATTTGAAATTTCAGAAACTATTGTATCATCAAATGATGATCCAGATTTGAATGATAACGCTAGAGGTTTTACTAACTATGCAGCACCTGGTGCTGATAGATTTAAGATTTCAGTAAAACTCGCAAAGAGACCTCTTTCGGATTTTGAAGATACGAACTTTATTGAGCTAGTTCGTGTTAGAGATGGTGAGATTAAGAAATTACAGAATACTTCTGTCTATAGTGAAATTGACAAGTATCTTGCTAAGAGAACATATGAAGAATCTGGCAACTATGCTATCAACCCATTCAATGTTAGAGTTCAAAACTCATTAAACGATTTAATTGGATCTAACGGTTTATACACTGAAGATGAGAAGACGGATCAGGGAAATGATCCCAGTGAAGATCTTATGTGTATCAAACTCTCTCCAGGTAGAGCATATGTGAGAGGATTTGGTGTTGATATTACTGGAAATAAAGTTTTAGATGTTGAAAAACCAAGAGATACTAAAACTGTTGATAATAAGTCAGTCCCATTTAGAATGGGAAGTTTGCTCCAAGTAAACAATGTACAAGGAACTCCTTGGATCAACATTGGCGGAGTAAATGCAAATACAATTGATCTGTACAGTCAAAGAAAAGGTGGAGCTACTGGTAATCCAACCAATGGTCCTTCAGGATCTAAGATTGGTGAGGCGCGTGTATATTCATTTAGTGTAACTGACGCTTCTTATACTAACGAATCTACTATTTGGGATTTACATTTATATGATGTTCAACTATATCAAAATATAACAGTTAGTAAGTATAATAATATTTCTGCACCCATAGGAAGTCGTGTTAGAGGTCTAAGTAGTGGTGCAATTGGTTATATTGCATCAAATCCAAACCCAGATGAACTTGATATTACCCAGACTACTGGAACTTTCATTCAAGGTGAACGACTAATCTTTAACGAAGAGGAAAAATCCGAAAAAGCATCTGTAATATCAGTTCGTGTATATGATGTATCTTCAATCAAATCTGTTTATCAGAATTCTAATTCACTTAATTCAAGTTTGAATGCATTTAGTGCAGACTCTGTTCTGCATGACAGAGTTCTACCAAACTTCTCACTAACTGACATCATTAATGTCACCAATAATGGAGGAAATACTACTGCTACTTCACCTCGTAGAAGATTTTCTGGCGCTAGTGTTGGTTTAACTACTGATTCAATTATTGGATATACTGATAAAGCTGGTGGCACTTCATTAGAAACTTTCCATAGAGTTTCTGGTATTTCTGAAGATGGTGTTACTCTATCTGTAGTTGATGTACCTGGAGTTCAGGATGTCAACCTTGGTGATCTCCCATCTACAGGTGCTGAACTATCTGGTATCTTTAGAGTAAAAGTACCCAAGATTATTAATTATAATAATTCTGGTCTATACAGCTTACTACCAAAAACTAATGTAGCATCTGTTGATCTATCCAATTCCAATTTAGTTATCAACAAACAACTAACAGATAAAACTGTTTCTGCTACTGGTACTTTATCTTTTAGGACTGAAGAATTACTAGATGCTCAAGTTGGAGTTACTAGTGCTTTCTTTGAACCATTTGACGCTGAAAGATATTCAATTCACTATACTGATGGTACAATTGAACCACTAACTGCAGATAAAGTTATTATCACCAATGGTGGTAACGATATTGCATTCACTGGACTTGATGGTATAAACAAATCTTGTACTGTTAACTGCACTCTAAAGAAAGTTGGTCTCAAATCCAGATCAAAAGATTATGCTAGAAGTGTAAAAGTAGATGTAACTAGAACTGTTGGTGTCTCTACAAACTCTGGTCTATCTACTAGTAAGTATTATGGTTTGAGAATTGAAGATAAAGAGATTTCACTCAATGTACCAGATGTTGTTAAAGTTCGTGCAATTTATGAATCTAAAGACAATGGTGCAGTCACACTAGATCGTTTAACTTTTGTTTCTGGATTATCACTAGATGTAAATTCAGTTGTTGGTGAGAAAATTGTAGGTAAAAATAGTAGAGCAATTGGACAGATTGTCAATAGACTATCTGGTGGCACTGAAATTGAATTTGTTTATTTAAATGCAAACAGATTTGAAAAGGGAGAATCTGTTGAATTTAAAGAATCCAATATTAAAGCAAATCTGCAGAATATTACCACAGGTAATTTTACTGATAGAACAAATAACTATGATTTGGATAAGGGTCACAGAAAACAATATTGTGATTATTCCAGAATCATTAGAAAAGAAGGTTCTGCGGTCCCATCAAATAGACTTCTAGTTATTTTTGACCACTATGTAACTCAGAGTACAACCACTGGAGATGTATTCACTGTCAATTCATATACTAAGGAAAGATACACGAAAGATATTCCAAGAGTAGGTGGTTCAAGAGCGTCTGATATTATTGATTTCCGCCCAAGAGTGAAGGAATATGTTCCTGGTGCTCCTGGTGTAGATAAATCACCATTCCACTTCGATTCAAGAACATTTGAATCCGATAGTAGATATGTTGTTGCCCCAGGAGAATCTTCAGTCTTAGGTCTAAGTTTCTATCTACCTAGAATCGATAAACTTGTTATCAATAAGTTTGAACAAGCAAAACTAATCAAAGGTGTTTCTGCAGAAAATCCTGCTCCTCCAACTGAGATTGGTGATAGCATGGAGGTTGCTGAAATCACTCTTCCACCATATCTTTATGATCCAGTATTTGATCCAAATATTAGATTATATGACAATCGCCGCTATACAATGCGCGATATTGGAAAACTTGAAAAAAGAATTGACAATCTAGAAACATTTACTTCACTATCTTCTCTCGAATTAGATACTAAATCACTGCAAATTACTGATGCAGATGGATTAGATAGATTCAAAACTGGATTTGTTGCCAATGATTTCAAAGATAGGAAGTTCATTGATTTCAACCAAGCAGAAGGATCTAGATGTGATGTCGATGTAGTCAACAAAGAGTTAATTAGTGCTGTTGATTTTTGGTCAATCAAGGCAGATTTAGCATTTGATCCTTCAATTGATACTGAAACTGCAGATACTAATGCAAACCTAAAACTACTTGATGCAAATTGCCAAAAAACTGGTGACTTGATTACTCTTAAGTATAAAGAAGTTAAGAGTGAGCTCAAGAACTTACAAGCAACTAGGGTAGAAAATATTAACCCATTCAATGTTCTTGTTTTTGCTGGTAGTGTTGTTCTAGATCCACCAACTGATAACTGGGTAAGAACCATTTATCATAATGATTATAGAATAGAATCTAGTGGTGCAAAATGGGTTGAACGCTCTAATGTTATTTCTGATACGACTAATGTTGATGTTGATAGAGACAGATCTGAAAGAGAAGTTATCGCTGATCAAGATGTCTTTAGAGGAAATCATACTGACATAACCAGAACCAAAACGACTACAACTACCAGAAGAGTAGAAACTGAATTCACTAGTAATCTTAAAGGACCTACCAGAGAATTTGATTATGTAGAAAGTGTTAAGATAAGTGGTCAGACTGATCCATTCATGCGTTCTAGAAATGTTGCCTTTAGTGCAAATGGTCTAAAAGCAGCAACTAAGCACTATGCTTATCTTGATAGTGGTATCCCCGATCTCTTCCCCAAATTGATTGAAATCAATATGGTTTCTGGTACTTTTAGTAATAGAGAACCAATTCAAGTTCTTGATGCAACCACAGGTAGAAGAATCGCTAGAGCAAAACTACAAGCACCTGCTCATAAGTATCATGATACTAGTCCAGAAGCAGTTCCTATTGGACAAGCAAATGGTAGTGCTGAAAAGTATCAAGTAGATCCCTTTGATAGAGATAGACCAGCACCTTCATTTAACTATTCATCTACTTCTAAGTTGTTGAATATTGATATTATTGCTCTAGCAAATGATGAATCTTACTCTGGTTATGTAGTCAAGGGTGCAAAGATTGTTGGTGAGCAAAGTGGTGCTTGTGCAACGGTTTCTAATGTTGATCTAATATCAGATAACTGGGGAGATATCTTAGGTACTTTCTTCTTGAGAGATGCTAATCAAAATCCACAACCACCAGTTCTATTCTATGCTGGTACTAAGACTTTCAAAGTAACTGCAGCACCTGCAGGAACTAAAGTTCTTCCTGGTAGTACTGCACTTGCTTCCGATGCAACTGCTACTTACACTGCAACAGGTACTATTCTAGAACAAGAAACCAGCACTGTTGGAGTTAGAAATCCACCCCCACCAGCTGCAAGACCAAATGAAGTTACTACTAGTGTTTCAGTAAATGTTGAATCTAAGACTGAAAGAATTGAAGCACCTTATAGAGATCCTTTAGCACAATCTTTTAGAGTTGGTGAAACTGGTATGTTCCTGACATCAATTGATGTCTACTTTGGAACTAAAGATCCTAGTCAAAAGGTCTTTGTTGAAATTAGAGATGTTGAACTAGGAACTCCAACTAACTTCCTAGTACAGGATTATGCACAAACTTTCTTAAATCCCGATGATATTGTAACCTCTGAAGATGCTTCTGTTGCAACAAATGTCAAATTCCCATCACCAATCTTCTTAGAAGGTGGAAAGGAATATGCAGTTGTATTCTTATGCCCAGCATCCGATTTATATGAGATGTGGTGTTCCACAATGGGTGAGAAAACTGTTCTAACTAAAAATCTACCTGATGCTGAGGCTGTCCTCCATACTAAGCAGTATACTGGTGGTTCACTATTTAAATCACAAAATGGTACGATCTGGACTGCTAGCCAGTACCAAGATTTAACATTCCAACTATATCAAGCAGAGTTTGAGAGGAGTGGTACTGTAACATTCTATAACAGCCCAGTTGAAGGTGGCAGTGAGAATGTCCAAAGACTTGCTGATAATCCAATTAGAACTCTTCCCAGAAAACTAAAAGTTAAGGTTTCTAACCTTTCTATTAGTGATGCACCTGTTGGAAGAAAAGTCAGTACTGGACACCCAGATGATCCTGAAGATGGAAGTGTAACTGGTATTGTAGAACAGGTTGCAGGATCTATTGATACTAATGAACAACCTAAGATTGTATCTGGTGGTACTGGATATCAATTTGCAAATGAAACTGCTTCTGGTGGAAACTTTGTTGCTACTGCTGTTCCTCTAAAATCAAGTAATGGTGATGGATCTGGAGCAACCGCAACTCTCACAAGAGATGCTTCAGGTAAAATTATTAATATCGGATCTATTACTACTGGTAGTAGATATGTAGTTGGTGATGAAATCATTATTGACAATTCAACTAATATCTTAAAAAGAGGTGCTGGTGCCAAATTTGCTGTGAATAGTATTTCAAGTACTTTGGATACTATCTACTTGACAGATGTTCAAGGTGCTACATTTAAGGCAGGACAACCAATTATTCATTATGGAGTAAATAATGATATAAGACAGACAGCAAGTGGTGCTGCAACTGTTGACATTACTGATTCTGAAGTTCTAGGTGATCTCTACACTGGTAATGTAATTGAAATTATTCAACCAAATCATGCACACCATGCACCAAATAACTTGGTTAGAATCAATAACATTAAACCAGATTCTGTAGCAACTCAAATTACTGGTGATCTCGCCGTTAGTGGAACTACTGTATCTGTGGCGAGTACTTCACCATTTGTAAATTTTGCAGGTGTTAGTACTGATCGCGGAGAAGCACTAATTGGAAGTGAAGTTGTTTCTTATATTGTTGGTTCTGGTACACTTTCCATCTCTGGCAGAGGACTAGAAGGAACATCCGCTTCTTCTCACTCCACTGGAGCAAATATTCAATCTTATCAATTAAATGGTTTCCCCTTGGCAGGTATTAACACTGTAACTGAGTTGCCAGTTAATACTACTCTAAGAAATGAATCAAATATTGATAATTACTTTATTGAGATTGATAGAGGAACTGGTCCAAGATCTGATAATGTTGCTGATAATCCTGCCTTACTTTGCTTCCAAAGCGAAAAAGCAGTAGGTGGAAATGAGGCACACATTTCACAAAATCATCAGTTTAGATCTTTATCTCCACAATTTAATGTCATCACACCAGGTTCTGGTACATTTGCATCTGCTTCAATCAGAACTATTAGTGGAACAAGTGCTGGTGGAAATGAAATTTCTTTCCAAGATCAAGGATTTGAACCAACTATTCTAAATGAAACGACCTTCTTCCCAACTCCAAGAATGGTTGCATCTGTTGATAATGAGGCACAGCGCCTTGATGGTATGCCTAAGAACAAGTCACTTGCATTGAAAGTTGACATGACTTCTACTGATAAGAATCTCTCACCTGTTCTTGATGTTAAGAATGCAACTTTTGTTATGGGTAGAAGTAAAATTAATGCACCTGTTGATAATTATGTTACTGATACTAGATCTACCAGAATTGATAATGATCCCCACGGATCTATCTTTGTCACAAATCAGGTAAATCTAAGTCAACCAGCAACTTCACTCAAAGTTTTACTTGGTGCAAATGTACAATCTGAAGCTGACTTTAGAGTTTATTACAGATTGTTCTCCTCAAGTTCTAGTGAAGTTTCTTCAACTTATAGATTATTCCCAGGTCATAAGAATCTACTAGATACTGATGGTGACGGATTTGGTGATCAGATCATTGATCCCGCAATGAACGATGGATCTGCAGATGCTCTTGTTAGTAAGAATGGTGCAGATGATTTCTCAGAATATCAATTCACTGTAGATAATTTAGAACCATTTGATGGATTTACTATCAAAGTTGTAATGTCATCTACTAATGAATGTGTTCCCGTTAGACTTAAGGACTTTAGAGCGATTTCACTAGCATGATACCAGTTAATGGACACAAAGACCTGTTTCGAGATCCAAAAACAGGTGCTATTTTAGATACCAATACTTCTGGATACTCAGCATATGTATCCAGAAGGAACAAAAAATTGGACGAAAGAGCCGAACTAGATGAAATGAGGAAAGATATCGATGAGATTAAATCTTTACTTCAACAGTTGGTTAATCACAAACTATAAATAATAGATAGATTCTTGAATTGCTTTTTATAAATGGCAGATATTAAGGTCAGAGTTGGGCAACAAAACGCAGTAAAAGTTATTTCATCGCTTGCTGGTGCTCAAGGTTTGTCCTTAGCCGAATTAAGCGATGTTAATGCATCGAATTTGCTCAATGGGATGGTTTTAGTTTACAATGCGGCAACCCAAAAATGGGATGCGACACTTACCCTCACGCCTGGCGCGACACAGAATTTAGACATTAACGGAGGAAATTTCTGAAATGGCAAGTATTATCAGGATTAAAAGATCCTCTGGTACTAACAAACCCGCCAGTCTAAACTGGGGTGAAATGGGTTATGTAACTGGCATTGGCAGTTACGGTGGTCTAAACCAGTATAAAGATAGAGTTTTCATCGGAGACGATGGTAGTAATGTGTTCCCTGTAGGCGGACACTACTATACCTCCATGATGGAGCACACACCAGGTGTAATTGCTGGTGTACAAAACAACAGAAATTCCGATAATGGTGTTGTTGCAGTTCTAGCACCAGCTGACAATACTGCTCTGGGACAGCAATCGCTCAAGATTGATCAGTGGAATGTAGATAATCTAAGATTAGATTCTAATACCATTTCATCAACTGATACCGATGGTGATATCATCTTAGATCCAGCTGGATCTGGGGAAGTTCTCATTCCCGACGATACTTTTCTAACCTTTGGTGATGATAAAGATGCTAAAATTGAGTATGATGAGAATGATACCAATAGGTTAATCTTCTCTGGCGCTCAGGTAATGTTCAACACTCCGTTGAACGTATCTACTGAATCAATCTTTGGCAAAATTAAGATTGAAGATAATATCATTTCATCTGTTAGTGGTAGTGGAAATAAGTTATTCATTGACCCATTCCCCGATGGTCTAAGCAATCAGGGTGATGTAATTATTAAAGGTAACCTTCAAGTTGACGGTACTACGACCTCAGTCAACTCAACGAATGTTACGGTAAATGATCCCATCTTTACGATTGGTGATGTTACCAGTGAAAGAACCGTCATGGCAGCGGTTGCTTCTGGTGTTAGCACAATTACTGTTGATTCTGTAGTTGGTATTAACACTGGTGATATTGTTAGTGGTAATACTGCTCTACCAAACTCAGGATTAACTACTGTTACCAGCATGGATGTTGGTAATAAGATTATTACCGTTGAGGGACAAACCACCGCAGGTATTGTCACCACATCAACTTTAA
>CEWC01024641.1_pt1 | contig 30620 bp, 28 predicted proteins | sample 530331 | NCBI WGS metagenome assembly CEWC01 (sample SAMEA2619935, study PRJEB7988) | marine metagenome | isolation source: saline water (ENVO:00002010), including
GTTTGGAGCTCCCATATCAGGAATAAAGGTAACTGTTCCTGGTCCACTTTGAGCGTTATTAACTACTCCAGTGCTGTAAGCAGATCCTCCATTTGATACTCTAATCTCAAAAGGATGTCCAGATTGATTTAAATTAAACCTGTACTTTACTCCTCTTTGAAGGTATAACGTAGGATTATCTACACCTGAAGAAAAACCAGATCCAGTGAACGTATAAGCAGATGATCCATTAGCCGCAACTTCAAAAACTGCTTCTATCTGATGATGAAAATTTCCACCACCACTGTCGTGGATACCTAAAAAGTCTCCAGGACTTGCACTATCAATAGCAGTGCCTAAGTTTGCAATGTGCCGGTTGATTGACATTTAGAATTCTTCTCTTTTTGTATTATTTATATAAGTTTTCTGTTTGAAACAAAATTTATTAATCACCAGATAGACCCGCCATTCCTACTCCTGAAAGATTTACTGATCCGAATGATGAAGCATTTCCTAGAGTGGCTATGGCGTAGTAATCTATATCTTGAGTTCTAGTGCTGCTTCCTGTTTCACCACTCGCAACAACTGCTCTTTCTCCATCTGAACAACTTCCAGGATGTCTTCTTCCACTTGTTAAGTCTCCAAAGTCCGATCCGTTTCCTGGTGTCGAAATTGTAATATATTCAATAACGTTTTCATAGCTAGAATTACTTGTGGATCCACCATTAAACATACCTCTTGTTGGTGAAGAGCATGCTGTAAATCTATCTTTTGATTGCGTTAGATCGCCAAAATCTGATGCATTGCCTGTTGTTTGTATAGTCCAGTAGTCCATAACATTTACGCGTATATATGATGAAGCTCCTGTATATCCACCGCCTCTAACACCATAAGTTGCATCAGCTAGCATCGCCGGATTATCTATAGCTTGTGATAAATCTCCAAAATCTGAACCATTTCCTGTAGATGCTATTGTAATATATTCAAGAGTATTACTTTGATCACTGAAACTATATTTACCAGATCCATAAACTCCTCTAGAACCATCAGAACAACCTGATAGTTTACCAAATGCATTAGTTGCATTTCCAAAAGTTGACGCGTTACCTGACGTAGAAATAGTTACGTAATCTATTATGCTAGTGGCACTAAACGCATTATTACCGTCACCACCTACCCAAACACCTCTTGTTCCATTTGACATTGATCCAAAAGCATTCCTTGAAGTAGTTAGATCTCCAAAGTCTGTAGTGTTGCCAGTAGTTTGAATAGTGATTGCTTCAATATCACTTCTACTACTAAATGAGTTCGTTCCACCTGCAAAGAGTCCAGTCCCTCCTCCCCAAGCAATACTTGTATCAATAGGACCAGTAGCCCATTTAGCAATATTAATACTTACACCGGAATCTGCATTACTATTAAGTGTAACTTTAGATCCGTCAACTGCCGTGTAGTCTACAGTGTCATCTAAGAGAACGCCGTTATAGAAAACTAAGACGCCGTTTTGACTATAGCTTAATACGTTTCCTCTTACATCAGAATCTTGAAAAACAGTTTGATTAGCAGTTGCTGAATATCTGTACCATTCAAATCCAGAACTAGCTTGAAGTCTATCATTTACATATGAGGAATCAACGAGATTTATTGTTTTTGCTGAGTCTATACCTGCAGATATTCTAGCATCTACATATGCAGAATCCACCATCGCTATTGTTTTTGCAGAATCTATTCCAGTCTCACTTTGGCGAGACAATACGTATGCAGAATCTACAAGGCTTGCAGTTAAAGCTGAGTCTAAACCTACGTCTGTTTGTCTGAGTTGAACATATGCAGAATCTATATAAGCAGAAAGACTACTTGAGTCAAGTATCGTAGGTATGCCTGAAATTTCTGAGTAATCTATAACTCTAAATAGGCCACCAGAATCATCGGTTGTTAAGAAATCTCCAGAGCTTCCACTTTCTAGGTGATGAGCGAGATTACCAAATTTCCTGCTAATTCCCACATTCTATTCCTTATGAAGCATTGCCAGATGCAGCTGCAGTATTTAAATTGTTAGTTGAAACTAAGTCACCAAAGTCTGATGCATTACCTGTTGTTTGTATAGTAAAGTAATCTATTTTATTTACTTCTGCATAACCCGCATCACCATCATATCCACCCATGTGAGTTCCATAAGTTCCATTTGAACATGATACTGCTGATTGAGAACCGTATGTAGCATCACCAAAGTCTGTAGCGTTTCCAGTAGTTTGAGTTGTAACATAATCTATTGTATCGTCTTTGTTACCTGAACCTCCAGTTTCATGAGATCCTCCAGAAAAAACAGAACGTGTTGCATCTGAACAACCACCAAATCTTGAAGCAGTTCGAGTTAAATCGCCAAAGTCTTGCGCATTTCCTGGTGATGCATAAGTAATATATTGGATATAATTATGTGCACCAGCATTATTGCTACTTCCTCCTGCCATTATTCCATATGTAGCATCTCCAGCAGTTGCATGATAACCCCTTGCTGTATAACTGTCATATGAATTCATATTTCCAAAATCACTAGCGTTTCCTGTAGTTGCTATTGTTACGTAATCAATTTCATCTTTGTAGTCTCCAGTAGACACATAACCACCAGTAAAATACCCTTTAGTTCCATCACCCATTCCTGCACCCTGATATCTAGCTACTGAAAGATCACCAAAGTCTGTTCCATTACCTGTTGTCGCGCAAGTAATGTATTCAAGTGTATTATCATCAGAATAACTGCCAGAATAGTTGTTTCTTCCACAAGCTACTACTGCTCTTGTTCCATTACTGGCTGCAGCTGTACCAATAAGTTGAGAAGTAGAACCACCAGTTCTTAGATCTCCAAAGTCTGATGCGTTACCAGTAGATGTCATATCAAAATAATCAATGGCAATTGTTTGAGATCCAGCAAACTTGAATCCTCTATCACCACCCCAAGAAAATGATCCGCCGCTTCCGCCGCCTCCACCATATTGGCTGGAACTTCCAGAAGCACTATCTTGTCCACCTTCTGCATATCTTGCTATCATTATAATAGCACCTGAATCAGCACCATCGTCTAAAACAACAGTAGATCCATCAGTTGCTGTATATTCAGTTGTTGATAATAGAATACCATTATAGTGAACTAAAATATTATTTTGACTATAAGATAACACATTTCCAGCTATATCTGAATCTTCAAATGTAGTTTGATTGTTAGTAGCATTATACTCATATAGTGCAAATCCAACACCCATTTGCCTATCTTGAATATATGCTGAGTCAATTAAACTAATTACAGTAGCAGAATCTGTTCCTGCAGCAGGAGCTCTAGCAGCTACATATGCTGAGTCAATTAAGCTTATTGTGGCTGCAGAATCTATGCCTGATGTAACACTACTATCAGTGATATAAATTGCACCATTCATAGATGAATGATATTGACAGTTATAATGTAATGTACTTGGAGCGTCCATTGGAACTGTAAACTTTATAGTTCCTGTTGCAGCACCGTTATTTGTTACACCACTATTATATGCACTTCCTGTTCCAGTGGTGTTAGTAGTATTAATATAGAAAGGATGACCTGACGCATTTAAAACAAAATGATAAGTAAGACCTCTTTGTAGATGCAGAGTAGGGTTTGATGTAGATGAAGGAAATCCATCTTTTGTAAAATTATATACACCTGAACCACTTGCCACATCAAATGTAGCATCTGCCGGTTTGCGTAACTCAATATAATCAGAATCAACTAAGCTTAATACTTGGCTGCTATCTACTGAGTTTGCTGAGATTAATGATTCTACGAGTGCTGAATCAACAAATGACTTAATCTGATTTGAACTATTCTTATAGAATAATTTACCATCAGCAAAGTTTAAAGCTAATTCGCCGTATTCTAAGTCACTTGTTCCGGGCGTATTGCCAGATACACTTGACTTCTTGAGTTTGATTTTTGTCGTCATGTGCTATCCTTAATAAAGGTATTGTTTTGAGCCGAGATTAATAAACCTCGGCTTTAATTATATTTTAGAATGTACCGCCATCTACTTGAGTGATAGCTACATCACCTGACGTTACTGTGAAGTTATCAGAATCAAAGCTTGCAGCACCAATATTTGATGTTGTAGCTAGTTCAACAGCGAGTGTTAATGTTCCTGAACCGTCAGCGTATGTAAGATCCATAGCTTCACCAGCTTGCAAGAAGGTATTGGCTACATGATCTTCAATGACTTCGCCAAGACCAACACCGTTTAAGAAAACTGCGCTGTCAAGTGAGGCATGAGGTATGTCTAATGGACGGTTAGGATCCCATCTATTTGTAGATCCGTCAAACGTAATTTGTGGAGAAGATGAATAAGAACTAGAACCTAATGTAATTCCAGCACCATCAGCTTCTGTAGCATTGTCGGCTGAGTCAGCTAGGTTTAATGTCTTATCACCAATCGCAACTGTTGTTGAGTTAATCGTAGTAGTCGTACCATTTACTTGTAGATCACCACGTATGATAACTGAACCAGAATCTGAACCGATAGGTGTTGGATCAATAAAGAGCGTACCACTTGTAGACGCAATTGTATTGTCCAAGATTCTCATATTGTCGACATCGATCTGTGTTAAACCAGCAAGAGTCGTTGTTGTCTCGCCTAGAGTAAGAGCAGTCGAACCGATTGTGATATCTTTAGAAGATACTGCACCAGTTGTAACATTAAAGTTGCTAGAGCTAAATGAAGCAGCACCAATATTTGATGTGCTTGCAAGTTCTGCTGAGTATGTTACAGTTGTGCCACTAACAGAAACATCAAGACCAGTGCCAGTTGCAAAAGTAAGTGATGAATCTATAAGTGATATCTGAGCTGAATCAGCGTTCTCGCTACCAGCTACTGTTAGAGTTGATGAAACTGGAGCTGTACCAGCCGCAGTTAATCTACCTTGCTGATCAACTGTAAAAGTTGGAATAGCAGTAGAGGATCCGTAACTTGCTGGAGTTACAGCAGTGTTGTCTAACGCTATTGAAATTTGAGTGCCAGAAGCTGTTGAGGTTAATCCTGTACCTCCTACGATTGAAAATTCTGAATCTGCTAGTGTAACATCGCCTGAACCAGCGTCACCTGCGATACTTAATTCAATTGCATCACCACCGATTACGCCATCAACATAAGCTTTAGTTGCAGCGTCTGAACCAGTTGAAGGTGTACCAAGATTGGTAACCCTATTATCCTGCATATTAAGTATCTGATTAAATTTCAGAGCGCCGTTATTGAGTGTAGCTATTGTTGATGAATCAAGTTGAATATTATCAACTTTAAATAGATTTAATTTTCCGTTAGAGTCAACAATTAAGGCGCTACTTGCTGTAAGTGCACCTGGTGTATGATCTAACTTACTTGTAAAATACTTACCACCAATCACTTCATGATTAGCAGCATCTCCGTTTGTTTCTGTGCCAGTACCGATGTATAATCGGTCACCACCGTTACTTGGTCCACCAGCTAAAAAACTATAGGCCATTTCCCCTGCGGCAAGCGTTGCCGGGTTCCCAGCGGTACCAGACCTTTTTATTCTAATAATTGTTGCCATCAGTATTGGCCTCCGTTAATTATGTGTTGCTCTGATATTCTGCTGAGTCTGAACTCTTCTGCTGCTGAATCATAAATGAGTAAATCACCATCTTCAGGATCATTGAAATTGATCGAATATCCTTGGACATCATCTATTATTGTTTTATCTAGTATATTTATAATGGATTCGAACCCAATGTTTCCGTTTCCATCAGTTATCATCACTTGATTTGCAGTTCCGTCAACTGTTGGAAACTGCAATCCTCCAGGGAAAATTATATCCCCTGCGTTTACTGTTAAACCTCCGCTTATGATCGTTATTCCACCAGAATCAACTCTTATTCCTTCGTTGATTATAGTGGTTCCACCTGATACTTCAAGCCCAAAGTTTAAATTGGTGACATCGTTGTTTACTACAAGGCCACCATCTGATATCGTTAAGCCGCCGCTTCCTGTTACATTTAAGCCGCCGCTGCCGGATACGTTTAATGTATTGGCATCAACAACTCCGGTAAAAGTAGCCGAATCTGCTACTTCAAGGCCGCTTTTAACTATAAAGTTTTCTGTTGTATTACAAGACATTATTTATCCTGACTATTCGTTTAGTATTCTAGTAAACGTTACGTTACTATTTTCATATGTTGGTGAAAATTTAAGAACGGCTGAGTCGCCATCTATTTCAACGCAAAAATCTCCTAGATCATCGTCTGTACGCACCACAGCGTATTCAGACATTTTTACAGTACTTCCATTTTGCATCACTAATATTTTAGAAGCTTGCATCTTATCTCCAACTTTAATTTGAACGAGATATTCAACAAGCCCTGATAGTGCTAATTTAAATGAATCAGCAGTTTGTTGTACTGCCGTTGTTGTTAAAGATACCGATGTTTGCCTTACATTCGTTATATCATTGAAAGATAACGACGTAGAAGACGTTACCGAGCGTATCGGAGTTCCTACACAAACCTTTTTAACGATTGTGCATTGTACATATCTTGAGCTTCCGCACGGCGCGCAGCCGTTTCTATTATCTGTCATGTTTCTCTATTTTGTAACTGATGGCGTAACAACAGCTCTTCCTTCTAATACTCTTTCTATCAGTGTAACATTATCAGAATCTGTAGTGGAAATTTCTAGATCGTATACATATCTTCCAGCTTTCAAAGCATCGGTTTGATCATGAGTTAAAGACATTGTAATGATGCCATCATCTTCTACTATAGTGATAGTAAAATCTGTTGTATCATCGCTATCCGAAGTATATGTTTTCTTTATTTTTGCTGCTGCAGTATAACCAGAAAGATCTTTTACTTTATGCCCACAGGTCTCAACCAGATGAACTTCAACGGCCACATCAGAACCTTGATCAATTTGTATTTCTTCGTAATGGGCCATATTATTTTTCTCTAAACTTGTTTATTCTATTTATACGTTTATGATTTAGAAATTTTTAAATAGTAACTATTGATGACAGTCGAAGAACCACTTGGATGTTCTTGAGCTCTATAGTCATCTGCATTGACAAAACGTTGTCTATACTCTGAACTACTCAATGAGGTATCAGTCATAACTGTACCTCTATTAGTTCCTGTAGTATATGAATAACGAATCCTATATCCAGTTTCTTGAGAAGCTGAATAGTTTAAAGCACTTTGAAAGTACGTATCTAAATCATCTATTGGATATTCTTTTAAATTGCCAGGATCATTATTAGGATCTTCCGATGCGTTTAAAATGCAAAGAGGACGAGTTGGTTTTGTATCGTCACCATCTAAGACATGTAAATAATAACTCTGAACAACTTCAGGTTGATCAACATCTTCAGGTATTCCACCTGAAGTATATAAGCTTGCATTAGCTCTTGTGTCTGTAAAAATTGGATTGCTATCAACAAGTGTAGCACCTGAAACACTATTTGAAGTTGATATGAAATGTGTTCCAGCTTGATCTGTAGTTAATGATCCTGAAACTAATAAGTCTATTGCTGGATGAATTATTGTATCATACAAGTCATCTTCGGTCCAAGCTTTTAAATTGCCGTCTGGCGTAACAAACGCCAGTGCTGGCAATAACTTGCTTGGCTTAGCAGTTACTGTTACAGTTTCATCAATTTTAGAATGAGCTATAGTTGTTGTTGAAACATCAGCTGTTTCAGCTTCGGTCGGAAATCTATCTACTCTACTAGATCCAGCTCCGGCTATTTTTCTTGTGTCATTTAAAGTTCCTAATGATCCACCAGAGTTAACTCTACTTAGTGCAACTGCTGGATTTTGACTAAAAGCATATATTGCTCTTGTGATTAAATCATCTGTTTCCGCAGCAGACATCGGCTTTATGCCATTGCTACCATCGTACTTTAAAGGTTTTCTCACTGCCATTATTAAGCTCCTTGATTATGGGTATGTGTTCGTAGCGGAACCCCAAATAGTTTTCAAGGCAGTGTTAGCAGAATCGTATATAACAAGAGATACAGAAAACGCTGCGTTTAATCCTTCATTAACGTCAGAATCTACTCTAGTCTTTGTGTAATATAAATTAAGTGAACCTTCATTTAAACTGTCGGTTGTTTCGAGTTCTCCAGGATAGCAAAGTGTATGACTAAATTCCCAACATTGACTTGAATGACTCCACTGAATAGTTGCGTTAGCACCGTCTAATGTTATCCCACCACCATCTGCTAAAGCAGAAGAAGCAAGGCCATTTCCTAAAGTAATATTTTTATCAGTGACTGTCATTTCAGTAGAATTAACAGTAGTTGTTGTGCCTTGTACTGTTAAGTCACCGTTTACTAATGCATCATTTACTGTGATATTGTTTGTAGTGGTGTTGCCTCTACTTGTAACAGTGTGTAAGGTATCACTTTCATTAAAAGCAGATAGTATAGCTGCTCCTAATTCCATTCTACTTATTTTTTTGAGTGGTTCGTCTTGTTGCTCTGATTTATCAAAGACAATAAAGAGATCGCTATCATCTAATGAATCTCTTAATAATGGATCTAAACTGGAAACTCTTGGCATACTATACCTCTATAAACATTTTTTTTATTATTTATATGTTTTTAACGCCTATCTCTGAGTTTTATTTCCATAAAGAAGAATAGTGTGGTTTATTTAATGACGTAGTAAAATGAACTAGTTTTATGTCATCATTAAACTCATCATTTGAAAAAAGCTTTTTATTACTTATATCTTTAAATTTATCAGTAATAGCATTGTTTATACCATCATCTGCTGTCCATCTAGTCACCCACTTACTTGGCACAGATGTAACTTTTAATTTTTTCTTTGCATGCTCTTCAACAAAAAACTGTTCGCCATTCACAGGACCAATTGTTAATCCTTCTCTTATATAATGCATCATCCAGTGTTTTGGATTCTCATAAAAAATATCATGTATAAATTTACAATCTTTAGGATAATACTTTTGAAAACCACCATTTAATTTCCATTGTGGATATCTGCTGCTCCACCACTGAGGAATTCCTACTAACTCACCTCTTTGAACTGGATAGTCAAATAGTTCTTTATAGTTTCCAGTAAGTATTACATCAATATCTAGTGCTACTATAGGCTCATCAATATCTAAATTCATTAAATTTATTTTATTCCACTGCAAAGGTATGTCTTTACGAGGAGCTTCACGAATCCAAATTACCTCATAGTCTTTTAACTTTTCATTTATGTAGTCTTCATATTCTGGACCGTACTTATTACCAATCCTTAAGCAATAAATTTTCAAAGCGACCTACCATCATATTTTACATTTGGCCATATTAATTCAAACTTTTTATTTATAGCGTGTATCATCTTATGATCAGGATCTACTTCATCATCTGGCAATCTGCCGTGCCATTCATCAGATAAACTTCCATAATTTAAATTTTTAGATTTAACAAGGTAACTAAACATTGTTTCATTATCAAAAGCAAATCTACTAAAGATAGCTTCTGGAAACATAGTTACTTTTTGTTCTTGCAGATCTTTTAACTTTTTAATTAGTCCTTCAAACTCTCCATTCCAATCCATTGATTGTATAGCTTCAGCACCACCTAAAACAGTTCCGGTATTAATGACATCATTTTCAGGTGGAAACCCTTCTTCAAGTAGAAGAGCGTAGCAGTTCCAATATTTTATAGCAGGATTTCTATCACAACTATTATACTTAGTGAGGTCCATCTTCTTTCCCCACTCTGCTAATTGATTATTATTTTTTGCCCATAACTTTTTCATATCATGAACTTCAAATATATTTTCTTTTGTTCTAGGAATTACGTCAATATCCATGTAAAAAACGTTATCATATTCTTCTGCATATTTTTGTAACAAATGATTTTTATAATAGTTTATGATATGATACATAGGCAAACCTTGATGTACATCTTTACAATAAACGTAATAGTCTATAAATTCTTTATCATACATTTTTAAATCATAATCTGCATCTATCTCATCTGCATATGATTTTTGAGTCCACATCAAATGGTTTTTAAAAGCATTAAACTTATCTTTAGTTTCTTCTGCTCTTACAACTCTCCATTTATTTTTTCCGGCATGGCGCGAGTATCCTCTTTCATCGAGTAAAATTTCTGGTATATCAATACATATAGAAAATATCATGTTCTTCATTATTTTTTACCGTATATCAAAAACTGTTTGTAATGTCTAGGACCGAGCTCGTCGTGATAATCAAAAACTATTTCATCTTCAAATATTATTTCAGTAACACCTGCTTGATCTGCTAATTCACTTATAGAGTTTATTTTATTTATGTGACCACGTTTTGTTAAATCGTTTCCACTTAAAACAACTTCAACATTATTTGGTATTATATCTTTCATTGGATATGAATGTTCACAGCTAGTATTAATATAAACACGATCTCTATTTTCTGTAAATACATGATTGTCAAAAACTACATCTAATACTTTGTGGTTGTAATTATTATAAACGCTATTTGCTTCCCATGCTATTTCACTTGTTATTGGACACATGTCGTATGTAGTTACTCTTGAAGCACCTTTTTCAAAACACATTGGAACTGAATAGAATCCTACACCAGAGTTTAAAATGGAAACAGATTTTCCTATTAAATCTACTTTACTTCCCCACCACTTTTGTATTTTAAATTCAGTAGGTTGCATCTGATCATATAAATTTTGCCAATAATCTTCCCAATGGCTTTTATATCTTTGTTTTCTTAATAAATGGACGAATCTATTTACGTCTAAATCTTCAAGTTGATACATTACTACTTTTCTCTTCTAAGCTCATACCTTCAAGCATATTAATAATTCCAGGCTTTTGATTTTCTTTTAGTTCTCTCTGTGTTGTGACTATGCCTTCTTTATAATATTGAAAGTGATTAGTCCTAGGTTCATAGCTATATGGACCAAACTGATGAAACATAAACGTATCCATAGAAGGATATGTAAAAAAGCATTTGTCTGGATTATTATTTACAAAATTATATATGTGTCTATTCTGGCCTGGTTTCCATCTTAAAACAGAGCTGTTGAACAAAGGACATCTTGTTATGTGGTATTGTCTTTTCCACTCGTATCCATCTTCATAATATGGATCATCCCACCAATAGTTCCAAACAATATAAGGCTTATCATCATTTAACTCTTCAAAAAAATAAGCCAGATCTCCTTCTATGTTTGTATCTAAATCTAGATATAGAACAGTATCTGTTTCTTTAAATTTTTTATCTTCATTAAATAATGTTATCTTACGATAATGAGGTATTCCACCAAAATCATCTCTATGATATCCATTCTGTATTGTATCAAATCTATGATCAGGATCTATAGATGCTCTATAGTGTTTATTTTTATATTGATCCCATGTTTCATCAAACTCAGTAAAACATTCAAAATCAAAATCCACTGAACAGTTCTTTTTAATATCTCTATAAAGTTTATTTACATAATCATCACTGTAAAGACTTCCCCACTTTGCACAGATTATTTTATTTCTGGATTTTAAACCTAAACCTTTTTTAATATATTTAAACAATTACAGTGTCCTTAAGTTTAATATCTTCACCAGCCAAATTTCTTATAATAGCATTGCTATTTTTATAATGCCAATCTACTTTATCTTCTGGAAAATAGTTAAAGAAGTCTTTTACACCAAACCTATACCAAACATAAGCATCTACTCTACGATATGTAAAAAACACTTTATCTGGATTTTTTGTTATAAGATCAGTTATAGGTTTTAGCTGGCCTTTTTTCCAAGTTAGTATTGACGTGTTTATAGGTGTTATGTTTTGATTTTTATAATCTTCAGTTAAAGGCCACTGTTCAATGTCATAATCATATTGAACCCAAGGCTTATCATATTCTAAATCTACGAAATATTTTAAATCACCATTTATCATGACATCGATATCTAAGTACATAAAGATGTCATTTTTCTTTCCAATTTTTTCATCAAACCACGGAAGTATTTTTTTATATAAAGGTAGTCCTGCTAAATCATAAGTATGATACCCGCCTATCCATCTTTCTCCTTGGCAAACTTTTGGTTTCCCTTGACCTCTGTAATATTTCTTACTGTGTTTTTTCCACTCATTATCTTGATCTCTTAGAACTGTTAAATTCCAAGGAACGGTGGTGTGTTTTTCTATATCTTTTTTTAAGCGATCTATGTATTTTTCACCATATAGATCACCCCATACATGAACAATAATTTGTAACATTACCACTTCACAATATAATAATTTTCATTCAAGTCTTCTACTATAGGATTAAAATGTTGCAGTTCTTCTACTAATTCTCTCTTTGTATATTTACTGTATGTTTCGCCAAAGCCATCCTCATACTCTTCATTATAAAATATAAAAAAGGCGTGACTAGCTTTGAATCTAATATAGTGTCCTAAAAGTCTATATAAACCAATGTAATTAGGTACACCAAACATACTCACTAATACATCACACTTGTCTTTTATCTCAAGCATACAATCTTGAAGTTTAAAATCGTATTCTGGAAATTTTTTACGAGCATTTTCTAGCATGCCTTCTGATATGTCATATCCTATAAAAAGATTAGGATCTGGTCTTCCTAATATTTCAATGTCTTGGCCTGATCCTACACCTAAAGAAATAATTTTTCCTGGAGAACGATTATTCATCCAGAACTCATAAGCATCTTGCTCATCTTTCATATAATGATTATTTTCCCAACCGCCGTGTACATATTTTTCTTCATACCATCTTGCAGCTTCATTATATTTTCTTTTTAAATTCTCACTCATTACCAACCTATGGCGCCATACTTCTCAACAGCTTCTTTTGTCATTTCATCTAATGTCATACTCTTTGGATTATCTAATTGTTCATAACCCCATTCTAATTCTTTACAGCCCATGCACTCATTACATGGTTTTGTTGCATGTATATTACAGGATATAGTATGATTATATATCCATTCAAATTCTCCACGTTTTCCTAGATCTAATACGTGATATTTTTCAAGGTGCTCAAACGGATTCTTTAAAAAGTTATCACTTGTTAACCAAGGCCTCTTAGGTATACCTTTTTGAGTGTGATCAAACCTAGGCCAAAAATAAGGATGAGGTGAGAGTATGTTTCCACAATACAATTCTTCCACATCTGTATTATCTCTTATATCTTGAAAAGCCAAACACAATCTTGGGTAATGTGCTGACATTGGCCAGTTCCATCTAGATTCTCCTACTATTTCTAGTTTTAAATCTACATCTAGCTTTTCTAAAATATTTTTAATTAAAGGCTTTTCTGGATCTTCACTTGTTTGTACATTAAAAATTCTAATGTCAACAGCAGGAAAGTTATCCCATAATAGTTTAAATAAAGTAGTACTATCAACCCCTGAAGATAATAATACTCCAATTTTTCTTTTCGGGCTGATATCAATAACTCTTTCATCCCAGGACGGACCAGTATGAAACTTCATAATTTATATCCTATCACCATGTATCTATTATTATAATTTATAACTTTCGTTTTAGCGTATATTACATTCATTCTAGGCAAAGAAATTATAAATTCATTTATGTCTGAATGAACATTTATATTTCCTCTGCACATTTTGTTTGTTCCTTGAAATGCCATAAGTGTACCTCTTTTATATTTTTCAGTACACCAATCCATGTTATACATCAACTCACACGAAGTATTAATTACAACTTCAGACTTTCTAACAAACTCTCTATCTAAAACTACATCTAAGCACACTTGATTAAATTCCATGTGTTCTTTTAAATGATATAAAGTTTTCCAGTTTACGTGCTTAACTGAAGGATCATAGTCATAAAAACAAACATCAGTAAAGTTAAGTTTTTGTAGTAGAATAGATTCGTAAAAACAAAATCCTGCTGCATACCAATTAACTATCTTTTTATCAGTATCTAGATTTATAAGTTCTTCACCAAGCCAATTCACTTTTTCAGCAACTTCTTGACTCAATGATTTATAGAAATCATCTTTTCTCCAAGGGTATTCGTTATCTATTGAATATAAAGAATCTACTAATGATTGATTGGCGCTAAAATTTTCTATTGCAAACATATCTTATTTTTCTCATTCATATTCATTCCAGCCAATGTGTGCACAATAGTCCAGCTTTGCAAATCTCCTTCTGAAACAACTATACCTTCATCAAAGTGATTAAAAAAATTTCTATTATCATTATCATAACAATATGGGCCAAACCTGTGAAACAACCAGTTGTCGTTTATTCCATATTGAAAAAAAGCTTGCTCTGCAGTATTTCTTAATTGATTAAGTATTTTTCTACACTGACCAGTTTTCCACACTACTACTGAGCTATTAAAATAAGGACAACTTCTTAAGTTGTATAATCTATTCCATTTCATGTCTTTATAAAATTGATAGCTCTTAGCTATATAAGGCTTTTCCATATCTAAGTTAAAAAAGTATGCTAGATCTCCTGTTATAATTGTATCTAGATCTAGGTATAATATAACATCATCTTCATCAAAATAGTGCTCATCTTTTGACCACATTATATATTTTCTAAAATGAGCAAGTCCACCTGCATCTTCTCTGACGTACTTCTGTTGATCATGGTCAGTTATAGAAGATTCTGGATCTTGAGAACCTCTAAAAGTTTTGTCTTGTATTTGCTGAAATTTTTTGCAATCTTGACCAATATGGATATCTTCCATATTACAGAATTCAAAATCTACTGAACAGTTTCTTTTAACTTGTTCTTTAAGGGCGTTCTCATGTTCTAAAGTATATCTGTCGCCCCAGCGCATGTACACTATTCTATTCGTCATAATATAAACCTATTTTATAGCGAGCCTCAATAAGTAAAATAATTCCAATGCATCGTTACATTCTTTAATCTTTTTAATCTTACTTTTTGGCAGATCCGTAATACCTCTTAATCTAAACATGTCTGCTTTTACATGGAAAACAAAACCTGGATCATACCTCTTATCTAAAAATGTATAAAAATCAAAGTTAAAAGCATTTGCTTGCTCAATCACAACTTCCTTTTCAGGTTTTAAAGCTTCTCTCTTTGCAATTACTTCTTGGTTATGCTTCTTAATAGTAGACCGTTCAATGTCTTCTAAATCATATTCTTCAAGTAAATCATGAAGATCTTGATTTTCCCAATCGACTTCAAGGGCATAAGATATTACTTTATCGCCTTGACTGTATAAAATTTCTATGATAGTTTGTTGAGTATCAAAGAACTTGACACTCTTAATCTTATTACTAAAAATTGCCATTATATATTAAACTTTGCTAATCCTCAAGTAGTGTGTTTGATTTACAATTGGTCCACCAGCTGGAACTTCTTGATAATCATAACCTGCAAATTCATTTAATACTTCACCTTCTCTAGTAACAGCATTATCTGAATCTAATATAGTATCTATCATCGCAGTTCCGCGAGTATTTCCAGAGTCGTATGAGTATCTTAACTTATTATCTTGTAAATTAACAGCTGCCCATTTGATGTAGCACTTCATTAAATGATCGTTATCACTATCATTCATTTCTCTTAAATGCTCATCACTATCAATTAAAACAAAATTTTCATAGGTAGCTAAAGATTCTCTTCTTAACTTATGTAAGTAATAACTATTTACTATGATGAACTGATCACTATCTTCAGGTATAGGTCCTGAAGTAAAAGCATCTGCGTCAGCTAATGTATCTACAAAAACTGGAATGTTTGAAACTAAGTCCGCATCAGGAACTAAGTTAGTGCTAGAAATAAAGTAAGTTCCAGCTTGGCCTTCTGTTGTTATAGCTGAAGATGTCAAGGAGTTTATAACTGGTGTTATAAAGGTATCTTCAAAATCAGAATCATTCATAGCTTGTACATGATTGCTATCTGTCATATACACTGGATATGCTCTATAATCAGAGTCTAAACACGGTGTTACGGAACTATCTATTGTTTGTTCTATTCTAGAATATGTAACTGTATGTATTGCAACTTCTGTGTTTGGCGCGCCTATCTCTGTAGCTCTTTTGGCAATACGACCAGCTAATAGTCTTTGATCAGTAAGATCTCCTAAGTTTCCACTAGAACCAACAACTGAAAGAGTTACAGACGGATCTGAACCCCACAAAGATATCATTCTTGCTTTGATTGCGTCAATCTCAGCATCTGACATCTCTTCTAGATTATTATCGCTGTTTATTTTAAGTGGTCTACGAACTGCCATAATGATTAACTCCCGGCAGAATCAAACCCAAAAACTTCTTTAACTACTGTACCTGCAGAATTTATAAGTTTTAATGATACCGTACGAACTTCAGTTCCGACAGCATTATTATAGACCCAGTTGATAGCTTCTACTAAATCAGAATCCTGATTTGAGGGAACAACTAAGTTATCTAAGTCGCCGACATTAGTAGAAAGTATATTAATCTTTTCTCTTTGAGCGTCAAATGTGTCGCTTAAGTCTACATAAATTTTTCTACCCATTAGATTTCCATCTTCTTAATTATTTGCTTCAACAGATCTTTCATTTCACCTACTTCATTTTTTAACTCATCAAATTCAATCTGTTGCTTTTTCCTTGCTTCTTTGTTTTTCCTTAATTGCTCAAAGTTAGTACCAACATTTAAAACTGCACCTGTTCTTTTATCTTTTACTAAGTTTGAATGTCCTTCAACACTAACATATTTCATTATACACCCAGAGCTATCACTCTTAAATCTTTTATAGTTGCAACTTTAGATGAGTTTGAAGATCTAAACACAATCTTAATTTGGAATGTATTGAATGCGTTTAAGCCTCCACCTTGGCCACCTATCAAATATCTATAATCTCTAAAGATATTTCTATTTTCATCACTTGGCACTTCTTCTTCTTTAGTCGCTAGTACCCAAGCTATATCGTTTATATCTTGCTCATCTGTAAGAGTTTTATAGTAAACTTGAAAATCGGCTGCAGAAGGCCTGTTAGCACCAATTAAAACTTTAAGTCCGACTGCGTCATTTACTAATGTCACTGGCTTAGTGATATGCTTAGACATATGAGAACCTTGATTCGCGTCTGTTTCAGCAATATAATCAATAGGAACATTAAATCCTGTAGCAGTTGCTGCAGCTTGTTTATCAACTCTATTATTTACAAGCGCCAGCGAGGCTCTCTGTAAATCTAGAACCGGCGAGACGTAAGGATTTGAAGTTGTCATATCTACATATAACTTAGCAGTTGATGTACCCAATGATGTTTCTTTAGCAGAGTTAGCAACTACTTTTGGTCTTGCAAAATAGTTTTCTTCTTTATTACTCAGATCACTTGTTGTTGCATCTTCTAAGTATGGAGTTTCTGATCCAGCGAATGATTTACCTGTATGGAACTTTCCTTTAAACTGTAAGCTCGTATTTTCTGGACTTATAGTTTGTACATATGGATACACTACATCAAACATAGCGTTTTCATTTGCTAAGATTGCTGTTCCTCCACCTGTACTTGTTGATGAAGCATTTGATGAATGATTAAACGCATAGCCAAATCCATCTACTTTTGTGATAGTATGAGTAGCATTGAATACTGATGCTGCTAATCCACCTATAGTTCCAGTCACACCAGATATTGTTACTTCATCACCTACTACAAATCCATGATCTTTATGAGCAACTTTTATTTCTGCAGAACTTGAAGTAGTTGATATTGCATTTGCATCTAAGAGCCTGTTGGCTAAAGTTCCGTTTGCTAAGTAAGCTTGACCATCAGTTACTGTATCAAAATCTGCTCTAAATAATTCAAATCGTAAATCTTCGTCTTGAGCAGGTGTCCAAGTAGCAGCGTTTTGTGACTTAAAGAATGAACCTAAGAAAGGCTGCTTAGTAATACGTTTTGATGTTGAATTAAGTATAAACTCACCCATCTTCGATGTATACACATTATAGTCAGTAGTATCAGCTAAAATAACTATAGCATATTCTGTGTTTGGACTTAAATAAATTGGCTCATCAAATTCAAAATCAGTTGCTACACTTGCATCAGCCGATGTTGACACTTGACTTGGATTTAAAACTTTAGTAGACCCTGGAATGATTTGATCAGAAGATGGTGATCCATTTACCATTGGTCGCAAGTGTACCCAAACCGGCATAGTATCTGATTTAGTTGAGAAATACAATCTTACTTTAGTTACAAATAAGCCATCATTTTCATGAACCATAAATGATTGTGCTAATGGATCAGTTCTTCGCGGCTGAGCAGGTGGTCTTGGCGGTTGAGGCCGGCGTGTAGAAACAATTGTTCTTTGTCTTGTTTCTAATGCACCTTCAGCTGAGTACACTGCAGTTGCTACAGTTGTTGAATCTGTAGGACTATAAGAAGTAATATCTAAAAGAGTAAATTCTCTTACACCACTTCTAAATCTTATTGCATTTGTGTTTGGTATAAAGAATGATCCTGATACTCTACCTTGTGCATCTGAAACTAAATTAGTTGATCCACTTGGGTGAGCTGTTGCATTGTTTTGTGAATTACCAAATTCAGTTCTACCTGAATTTATTCTTTGAAAAGTTTCGCTGCGACACCATGATGAAACATCTACTTCATCAAAGTAAGGAATCAATCTAGTGTTAGGCCGTAAACCCCAAGCTTGAAAGTATACTTTTCGTGATCTCATAAATGGTATGACAGCAACATCAATAATTCTATCATCTACTACTTGACGAATAGTTTCATTTGTTACTGTTCTATTTACAGTTTCACCATTAGCATCAACACCATTCCAGTTCCACTTTTGTGATTCTCTTAATAGTTCTTGGCGTGTATCTAATCTATTTCCACCTTGTATAACTCTATCTGCAGCTGTTACTGTGTCTCTCCACTCATCAGATGACGGTGATATCTCAACTGTTCCGTTAAATTGAAAAGCTGCAAATGGATTTACATTTTCTGTTCCAGAAACTTGATCTTGCAAGATGTATGACTCTTCATCATATTTGACATATACATTATCACCTTTTATAATTGTATTTGTTGAAGCGGCAGAATCATAAACCAATCCAACGTTCTTTTCTACAAAAGCTGGATTTAATGTTTGTGCTTGAGGATTTATAGAAGCTCTATAATTATCAGCTCCTGTTGCTGAGTGAAAATGATCTACAAAGTTATCTACTAAGAAACCTGACTTAGTTCTATTATTTCCAGATGAGTCTAATACTTCTAAACTATTAGTATCTAGTTCTAATAAATTCAAGGCTGTAATTTCTTCTAGGTTATCAACTCTTTTTTCAATCTTACCAATATCGGCCATTGTATAGCCTTTAGTCTCAACAAATTGATATTCCATATCACTATCATTATCTGTGTATGGATTCATCTTAACTCTATAAAGTTCTAAAGCATTGTCTGGAACTTCTTTGAACTTAGGATCTAGTGAAGATATACCTTCAAGAACTGATATAATCCCTTGTTCATTTATTATAATTTTGTCAAACCTTGGAAGATAGTATGTAACATCAGCTGTCAGGACATCTGTCGGTTTCAACAATTCATTAACTCTTGCTGTAGAACCTGTAAAAGTTCCAGCTGAGTTAATAGTTGGTCGAAAATCGATGTGATCTCTTAGATCGATAACTGTTCCATCTTTTTGAGTATGAGTTGGAATATCAGCATACGAAGTACCTGAATATGAGTTAACGTTAAAGAAATCACCCGATACACTATGGAGGTAGTGGTTTATTTTGTATGCAACGCTGCCTGAAACTGATTGACCAGACTTAAGAACTAATCTACCTGTGTCGTAGTAAGCATCTTTTTGTCCGCCATCTAAATTAAATTTGTATGCAATGTCTGCTCCAGCTGCTGAATCAGCTCTTATATAGTCATAGCTTATAACATCTACTAAACCTAAGTCAACAAACTGTAATCCATTGCCATCTGAGTCTAATGTCTTAAGAGCTGTAGTATCATCTAAAGTCTTAGTTCTTTGACTAGCCTGGCCTTTATTGACGTATGCTAAAAATTCTAATTGTGTATTTGTAGGTGCACCTGTTATAGTTGCTGAAGTTGTACCAGCTCCTGTTATTGTAGGTGAAACTTGAGCACCTGAGGAATCAACTGCAACGATCCAATCAGATGTATTAGAAAATGTTTCGCCAATAGCAGATAGTGATAGACCAACTTGACCTGATGAATCAGTGGAAGCTAAAAATTTCCGTTGTACTTGGAATGAAATATCTGTTATATTAGAAGGTCGATCATTTGGTAACTTAAATATTAAAGAGTTTTTATCTGGCTCTTTAAGTACAGCAATACCATTTTCTAAAACTAATTGACCATTGTCTGTAGTTGACTTACCGATTGATCTTATATCTCTGATATAATAGCCATCATTCATTTCTATTTTAAACAAATAGATCTTATGTGTACCATCATTATTTGCATCTACAGCTCTTACTCTAGCTGTACCTATGGTTGAACCAGATCCGTATGTAGCGTTATCTCTTAAATTTAACTGATCGTTTAATGCAAAGTTTGGTATACCTAAGAGATTATTTACTACTATGTAGTTACCATAATCTGCAGCAACAACTTCGTTTTCGATTGTAAGTGTATCTCTTGCTCTATTTACATCTAGTACAGTTTGGATATCTCTATGTGCTCTATAACCATTTACATATGCAGTACCTTCACTTACTTTAAGCTTTAGAATGCTTCCATCAGAATCATCTGAATCATATGATAGTTTAAATGGACGTACCAAATAATTACCAGATTCTTCTTTTGTTCTTAATGCTAATAAGTCGTTTATTTTTTCATACTGATCAAAACCTGTAACTGCTTCTAACACTTCTGAGTTTCTAATTTTTGCTAGATATACAAATGTGTCATCTGAATCTATTAAATCTTTAGTTGTCAGATCTAGTCTTATTCTAAATCTATCAGCACCAGCTGCTGTTGTGTTAGGGAGAACACCTGAATTATCGTATAAAGAAGCGTCATCATCAACTGTAACGATATCTTGTGTTACTTTAAAACCTACTTCAACTGTAACAGTAGGCGAGTATTTTGATAGGATAATTGACTGTGGATTTGACTGTACAAAAAATCCATTTACAAAATAGAATCCTTGGCCAACTGAAAATCTTACTGATTGTCCAACTGCAGGATTTGAAGAAGTGTTAGTTGATTGAACTGTTAGAACTGTACCAGTGTTAACGCCAACAATATCTTCACCTGGTGTTAACCGAATAGGAGTAGTTGTAGTTGTTTGATTTAAAGTATTTGTATATGATACATAAAGTGTAGCCGGATCGCTACCAGAAACAGCTTGTTTCTCTATTACTTTTACTCTAACACCTGACGTTTGACCTAAAAATGTTTCAGAATCTATAGAGTTGTCTGTTGGCAATGTATAGGATGATGTATCTAACTTTACAAATTCGTATGAATCGTTTAAGGTAATCCCACCTGGAATTACAGTTGCACCTTCTTTAAAAATATTACGCCCGAATCGTTCAATTTGTTTTTGAATAATTGTTTGCAACTGTGTAAGTTCACGAGCTTGAAGAGCTTTACCATTGTTAAATAGTATCCTGTGAAAATTATCACTATCTGCGTAATCATCTCTATATCGAGTTTCAAAAATATTTTCGGTATACGTAATTGTCATTTTTTATCTACTCTTATAATTGAAGAATTATTTTTATATCTTCTGTTTGGTTAGACGTTCTTTCAACTGCTGTTCTATTATCGATGTATAGAACCTCACCTGAGAATGGATCCACTTCAGTACTATCTATTAGTTGTGCAATGATACCATTTCCTGTTCCGTCAGATTCAGTTAATGTTTCGCCTACTTGGAAAGCACCATAACCAGTCGAATCGTTTTGGTGATAGTAAATTATATCAGAATCTACTTCATCAACATAAGCTTTTACACCAGATGTACCACCAACAATTACATTATCATTGTTAAAGGCTAAAGTAATAGGTGACATTCTTATTTGTTTTAAAGCGTTTGCTGTTTCTGCAGTTAAGTCAGAATCTGATCCGTTACCTTTCTTAGGATTCTTAATAATTCCTATTTGACGAAAATCTTGTAAGACAATAAAGTCTTCTAAATTACCAGCTGTTTTTGTATGTAACATCAAACCATTAGCTTTTAGATCTGATCTCGCATCATGTCCTATTCCGTTATGATCTGATAAGACAGCTCTGGCTTCTGCACCTGAGCCTCCTCCACCTGTAATAGTTACATCTGCAAAATCAAAACCAAATGGATAATTTAAAGTTGAAGAATCATTAGCAAACTCAATCTTTCCAATTGAGCCTGTTGCTGAATCTACAAATGCTTCTACAGTAAAATCACTATCTGTGCTATTACCAGTTATTGTGACAGTTGGTTTATGAGTGTAATTAGACCCGCCATTTGTAACAATTATTGAGGTAATCATTCCACCGATTGCTGTATCTTGAATTTCTTTATGTTTTATTTTTATGCCAGATGCATCTGAATCTAATTCTCCAGCGATATAACGAACTGGCATATAATTTGCTGATAAGAAGTAATTAGCTTCTAGAGCAGATATTGTATATAGAAACTTCCATACGTATCCATCTGCTGTTTCAAAAGCATGATTATTTGATCCAGTTGGTTCCACTGTTGAAGGAACAGTAGCACCGGCTGCATCTCTTCCAGTTCTTAGACAAATAAAGACGTGATGATTTTGATTTAAAACATAATAGTTTGGACTAGGATGACCAACTTGTGTATCGTCATATTGACTATAGGTTGTTCCAGTTGTCCAGTTTACACGTGCTACAGAGAAGGAAGTAGATAATATTTTCTTTACAGCTTGCAGACTTTGACGATAGTCTCGTATTTCTGCCATACTGTTTACAGGTGTTGGGGGAACGTCCGCACTATCCCAATACTCGGATCTACCTACTCCAATGTAGTACGTATCATTTGAATCGTTGATACCATCAATGATATCTTGAACGATACTCTTTTTAAAAAAATCGGTTATTACAGCTACCATATTATTTGTCCTTAAAATTGTTTATCACAATTTATTTTCTATTATTTATACTGTTAAGATCAACTTGGTGCATAATAATCGTAAGAAGATTTAGCTATGTCGTAAATTCTTCCATACGTATCATTAGCGCTGTCAATTGTTAGTAGTTTGAAATCTCTAATCTGATGATTAGGCTGCATCCTAACAGTAAATATTGTCTCGTTTGAATCTGCATCTCTATCAGTATATGATGAATCAATGGCCAATAAATCTTCTAGTTGATACCAGATGTGTTGTAATCCGTGATCAGATTCACCAGTAACGTATTGTGTATGACCCATTGTTTGTATAATACTTGTGTCGTTATCAACTGTTAAATTAGCCAATAGGTTTACATTAGATTCTATTGTAACTTCACCTGCATCTGAATCTAATATAACATCTGGTGCAGATAAAGGGTTTGTTTGTGCAGTTAATATTAAGACTTCAGCTCCAAGATAAAAACCTGCTGGATGAACAAACCTACGATAAAGCTTTTCCCAAGTTGCAATTGATATAGGTGCTTTGACTAATACTGATAAAACTTGATACAACGCTCCATCTTGTAAAACATCTAAACTATCCAAACCTATTTCAGATTGACCGACAACAAACAAGTTGTTTTTCGGATATTCTATTTCTACATCATCTCTAAAGAAAGTTCTAAAGAATCTTTCTGCAGAAAACTTTGTACCTTTTACTCTAAAGAAATCTGCAAAATCTCTAATGACTTCTCTTGGAGATGTAAATTGGTTTTGTGAAACACCTAAACCTACTTCTTTAAACATTAAGTCTAATTGTCTTAAAGTATTATCTTCTGCATCTCTAATAGTGTTTAAATCATTTATTAGATCACCAATATTAGTATCACTATCTAAATTTTCATAGTAAGCATCTAGAAAAGTTATTAACGTAGGATACTCAGCAAGAAAATACTCAGGTAAAACCTCTTTTACCAAGCTTCTTTTCATCGATATTGGTAATCGATTGAGATCCTTTAGTGTTTGCATTACAATGTTACTTCCGTATTCTGATCATCAGTAAGAGCAATTGACTTTGTTTTACCATTATCTAGTTTTAAGATATAGTTTCTTAAAGGCCGAATTACTGCTTGATTCTGAGGTGTAACAGTAAACTTAATAAATGTGTTTCCGCTTTGAACTGATGTGGCTGCAAAATCATCAAGGCTTACTATTCCTTTTAAAGCGTTATATGAGCCAATGTTATTTGTTACTATTTCACCATTAGCTGCATTTACTAATTCTAATTGATACGTGTTTAGTTTATTTCTAACAAATACTAAAACACTATTCTTATCATAAAAGTTTTCTGATTTAACAATATAATTTCTATCATCAGGTATAGCAAGTGGAACTGGATAGTTTAAATCATAAGCTATTGATGCTTGTCCGAATGTAGGAGACAATCTCATTTGTACTGCAACATCCATTTTAGATGATAGGATAGCATTATCTAATTCATCGATGTCTGCTAATAATTGAGAACGCCTGAATACTTTTTCAAATGAGTTTAAGTTATCATCAAAATAATTAACCATCAAGTTTCTAACTCGTGTTTCCATATTTCCTGCAGTTAAACCTGTTAGATCAGGATCATAGTTAAATGATGTTGTAAGTTCTAAGAACACATCTTCAGGATCAACAAACTCAGATGTAACTGAAGTAACAGCTAAAGGATCTATTAATTGAGTTTGAATCTGATTTTGTACTGTGGCTTTAGCAGCTGCAGTTGTAGAATCAGGAAACTGCAAACTAATATAAACTTTTCCGTAATCTATTGGAACATGCTCATCTCCACTCCAACACTTTACGCCTGTGACTGAAGAATAATTAGATCTAATATGCGACTCATAATCTAATGGTGTAACTAATCTTTGCTGAGATGCAAAAGCTATAGGCGCTTCTTGGCGTATAGATTCAATTGATTGTTTCTCTGCCCCACCCAAAGATTTAGAAAGAGTTGTTACTGTTTGTGAATAGTCCGTACCGTTAACATCAATAGCTTCAGTTGTAGTAAAACCTGATCCACCATTTGCTGCAGCACCAGTAGCTCTAATGTATCTTACTTGAATTTTACTTCCTACAGTTGGAGCTTTACCATATACAACACCATCTCCAAATGTCAATTCAAATTGACCGTTAGGTGCTTCTCTCATTCTGTAATATGTAGAATTAGCATTAACAGTTATAGCTTCTGACATTCTAGTATATTCAGTGAATGAACTTGAAGTAGTTGAATCATATACGAAAACTTTTGCAGTTGAAGTGTCAATGTTTTCATCAGGAATAACATAAACCTGATAATCATCTGCTACACCTACATAAAAAGTTTTAGTTACAACTTCTCCTTCATATGCAAGTATCTCTTCTTCTCCGTCATCATTCTTAAAAGTATATAACCCAGCTCCATTATCTGTAGCTTCATAATTATCTTTCGTATAAAAGTTATATTGCACATTATCTATTGTAGTAGTAAACGTGGAATTTTCTGGTAGAGTAATCTTTGTTGGCTTTGGTGTAGCCGAAGATAGATCTACAGAAACTTTAAGAGAAACTTGTGAAGCTGTTTTTGATCTAATATTTAAACTAAGCGTATCTGCATGAGTTACAACAGAACTTCTGAGCTGAGCTGTATTTAGAAAAGCTTCATTTAAAGCAAAGTTTGCAGTTAAAGCATTGAAGTGAGTATTATATGCTAAAACATCTAAAATATTAGATAAACCAGATGCTTCAAAATCGTAGTCAGCAAATTCTGTTTGATCAGCTAGATAAGTTTTTAACTTGTTTTTAATACCGTCAAAATCAAGCTGTGTGGATGTAATGTTTGTGGCCATGTTATCTTAACCTTGATATTGATGTTTCTAAAATTACGATTTCTTCAGTGTTAACAACTTGAAACTGTAATGAAACAGTAACTACGTTTCTATCTGGACTTGCGTTCACTATTATTTCGAGAACTTTAGCTCTAGGCTCATAAAACTCAATAGCATTTTCAATCACTTCTTTTATTTCTTCTGAAGCATCATCATTAGCTAATTCAAATAAGAGACCAGAAATGTTTCCACCAAAAAAAGGTTGGAATGGTTTTTCATAAAAATTTGTCATAATTAAATTTTTAATCGATTGCTTGACAGCTGCAGCGTGCTGCTTCTTATAAACATCACCAGATGTTTTAACACCGAAAGACAAGTCAATATCTTTATAGTCTACAGATCGTGCAGACAATAAACTTTTGACACTTAAGTCTTTATCTTCAGCTGCAAAGGCTTTTCTTACCATCTCAAACTCTTTTTACTTTATTTATACCAGTTCCACCAAGGCTTCATCACTCTGGATCTTTTCATTGTAATATGTAGTAAGCTTACGATCGAATAAAGCACTATAGTTTTCTGGAATTGTTGGAACGATAACCACTAATTGAGCTCGTTTTTCATCAGCTCTAGGATCAAAGTTATCGTATCTTAATGATAGTTCTTGATATTGGAATGAATCTTTTACAAACTCTGCAAACTCAAACAATTTATCAAATGATTCTTTACCAGTTGAGTTTTGGTACAACTCATAAACTACCGCTCTACCTGTTTTTCTGTAATCTAAGACGCTGTCTGGTGTGATTGTCTCTGCAGAGTAAGGTTTATATAACCCTTCAGCGATCACTAGACTAAAACCATTGAAGCCAGATAATTTATCAAAGGTAGAAATTATATTTGCTTGCAAAGATAAGTTTCTTGCAATTTGTTTTTTCTCTTCCAAAGTTTCTATATGATTTAGATTGGTATCACCTAAGAATCTAGCTAGTTTTATATTTCTATCTAAATTTGTTTTAGATGTAATCTCAGTTAAATTATTAGGATTATATGTTGGATCAACTGTAACTTGAAAGATACCTGCTTTTAATAATCCAGGCGACTGTTGATATTTTCTTTTGTCGTAATCAGTATCTGGTCCAATTAGAGTTTTACCTATATTTGTGGTAGTAAGTGTGGTGACTACTCTTGCTACTGCTCCTGGAGATGTGGCTGCATAAGAAGAAGAAAGATTTCCTGCTGCTATTTGACTAGCAGTAAAATCTATGTTATTAAAATGAGCTGGATTTTTCATACGAGCTCTTACATCTTTTATATTTAAATCTCTATCAGAAACACTTCCATTATCAGTTGATAAGTCTATGGATTTACGTATTCCATCGTCTTCGTCAACACTAACTTTTCTAACACCTCTATCAGATTTATCTAAGTAATCTGTTACAAGCGCAGATGTCGGAAGTTGAGTAGCAGTCGTATCTCTTACAGTTGAATCTATTACAGGACCAGGTACACCTCCTGTTGATTTACCACTGGCAACAGCAGCTTTCTTTGAAAAGTTAGCCGTACCATTTAAGCTTCCATGAAAAGTTGTAGCATACACTGAACTGGCACCCATCGTCTCAGCGTGGACTGTTTTCTGTGTAAACATATTTTTATTGTACATAATTACATTTTCACCGCCAATAGTTCCAGCATTACCAAAAGCTGAAAGGTTCTGTGCTGCAATGTTTATGTTATTACCAGATATATCCATATCTGTCTCACCAGTAAAACTTATTGCTTCTTTGTGATTATAATCTGCAGATCCGTGTACTAATTGTTTGTAAGTTCCTTTTACTATATTACTAAAACTGTCTAAAGTAATTTGAAGAGTTTTTCCTAGTCTTATAGATTGGTAGATACCTGTTACAGTTTCTCTTACATTTCCTACAATTTTCTTATTTAATGAACCAAAGATTGTTCCAATCACAGATCCTTTTACATTAAAAAGAAAATTACCACCAACTGTCATGTTTAAATCACCGGTTACATTTAAATCTAAATTGCCATAATATGTAAGCTTACCATCGCCGCCTACTGTTAAATGATAATCAGCTCCAACAACTTGTACAGTATCTGTTTTAGAAGATGTGACTATAGTTCCATCAGGCCTGATATCAAAACCGGCTCCAGTGTTATGTTTGATAAGTATTCTTTCTCCACCAGGTGTATCATTTAATTCTATAATATGACCAGAAGGTGTTTCATCTATCTTTGCTCTTTGGTACATTGTACCAACATTTTGCTTTACGTCAATTGGTTCACCAGGTTGTCCTAACTTTATATCTAAGTTATTAATCTGATCTCCACGAGCAGCTCTATTAACTGAAGATTCATTCACATATTGAGGGTACTCAAGTGAAGGATCAGAAGCTTGATTATTTGTTACACCTGTAGAATTAATACGACCTTCACCGTATAATCTGTATTGTTCTTCAAGTGTTAAATCATCTTGATTCTCAGCCATTTGTTTTCCTAACTTACCAATACTAATTGTGCTGGAGAAAGAGGTCCTTGATTTGCAGCAATGACATTTTTCTTACCAAATTTAACTCTCACATATTCACTTACATTAAAACCTGGATCTGATTTTCTTGTTGGATCAGTGTCGTTATGTCCAAAAGCCTGGCCTCCTGGCCAGACAGAATAGAAAGCTTGAACCCATCTATCAAAAGCATTGAATTGAGATTGTGTAATAGATTCAGCACTTAAGTGTCTATCAGGATTAGTAGTTCCACTATTACAATTATATCCAGCAACAAAGGCGATGCCAATACTATACTTGTTATGTCCAAGTGCATGTGCACCAGTAACGTTTAAAGGCCGGCCTCTTTCTATAACACCATTTCTTTTGATAATGTAATGATATCCAATTCCATTGAAGGTTGTATCTGTTCTGTTAATCATAAGCTCATGAACTTCTTTAGCACCAATCCATCCTTGATTATTAAAGTTAGCCGTCCAGTGAGTTACAAACTCTGTTACATCTCTCGTCATTGATCTAAACTCTGCAATTAGTTCTTCCACTGAAGAAACTTCTGTAAATTCATATATGCTTAGATCTGTTTTACTTCCTCTCCAAAGTTCTGGCGCAGAAGGATGAACATCTTTTATCTTTTTTGTGGATTCACCAAATATGTCAGTTGAAGGAGAGAAAGGTGTTATTTGAGTAGATGGACTTGTTGGAATATTAACCACTGCTTGTTCAAGATCTTTTACTGAAACTTTAGAGAATGGTTTTAACTTTTCAATAGCTTCAGTATAATTCTTTCTAACTGTAATATCAAAAGTTACATCATCTATAGTAGACTGAGGAATATCAGCAGTCGTAACTTTTCTTACTTCTTGTTCAACGTAATTTACAATGTCAAGTGATACGTTATCTAATACGCCACTAGATCTAGTTCCAACGGCAGCGTCTAAATTATTTGAAAAGGTAGTAACCTCTGAACCAATGTTGGTTACTATTGTACTTGTATTTCCATCATTAGCGTCTATGTTATTATATGAGCTTTGCCCTACATCTTGTAAACTTGCAGGAATAATATCAGACACAACACTATAACTAGGTGTTACTGAGGTTTTAATTGTTAGCACTGCTTTTATAGATCTTATTCCATTTGATGAAATAATTACATTTAGAGAACCATTTCCTACAGTATTGCCAGTAATTAATCCTAGAGAAGAACCAGTTGTAATAGTATTTGTCAAAGTATTACTGTATCCTGGAACATCAGGAGTTATTTCAATTATGCCAGGAATAGATTCATCGCCATTTACTGTAAGAGATTTTAAACCGTTTATGGTTTCATCTTTTTGGCCAAGAGTTGATGTTTTAGCTACACTTAATTCTTGAGATCCATTAGTTATTGTCAGGCTAAACTTATCAACTTCTCCAACAACTCCAAGATTGCTTAGAAGTTCATTTACTAATGTAGTTGGTATGTTAACACTAATCATCTGCCACCCGCTCCAATTCTAGCAAATCTTCTATACGCATCTGTAGCTGCTTCTACTCTTTGATCTAAAGATGCAGTCACGTAATTTCCGTTTACAATTTTATATTCAGGTCTTTCATAATATCTAGAAAAAGCAATCGCTGCTTCTTGAGGAGTTTCAGCTTCCATCAATTTGCCATACGCAGTTTGTTCAGTAGTTTTAAACTCATGTAAAACAAAGTTTAATTGTCCTGTAAGACTTTTATAATCTAAATTTGGTTCAGAAGAAGCACAGAATGCTATCAACTGTTCTCTTCTAACTCCGCGCCATTGAGCTAAACCTTCTGACTTTTTACCTTTATCATCTGGATTAACAGCCTCTGGATTTAATGTAGACTCGGCATAAAAGTTTCCTATTATACCACAAGCGTGGTGTGGTTGTAAACCATTTTTTGTAAAGAAATTAAATATCTTTTCTGCAGTTGTTCCACCAGTTATGAGTGTATCTACGTCAGTACTAATTGGAGTCTCTGGAAAGTTCTGCACCCTTGGATCATATACATCAAATCTTTCACCTAAACTATTATTATCTGACTGTGTAGGTATAGGTAACTCATTGTGATGTATAGCGCCAAGAACAAATGGAATCTGACAAGAACGTCCATCCATAAAAAAACCAAAGACTAAAGCTCCTGGTAAAATTTTAGAGTGCTGACCAATACCAGATATTCCACCTTCGGTACTTGGTATCAAACA
>CEWC01003310.1_pt1 | contig 24692 bp, 21 predicted proteins | sample 530331 | NCBI WGS metagenome assembly CEWC01 (sample SAMEA2619935, study PRJEB7988) | marine metagenome | isolation source: saline water (ENVO:00002010), including
ATCTAATCTATTAAACTTAGTATCTTTCTTTTTTAAGTCTTTAATATCTAAGGTTTTAAGTTTACCTTCTATATCGTTTTTAGATACTTCGATATTTTTAAGTTCTGAAAGATTGTGGTCACACTCTTTGTTTTGAGTATCCCGAACTAATTCTAAATCTTTTAGTTCTTTTGAGATATCATCTACATTACCAATATCCTCAACAGGTTTTAGTTTTCTCATTTCAAACTCTATCTTAGTATTAGTATTTTCTAATTTAAGATTTAGTTCATCTTTTTTAGATTGTAATTCATCCAACGAACCCGTGATACTTGATAGTGTATTTTCTGCTTCAATTAGTTTTGTAGGAAAGTCTTGTTTTTTATATTCTCTAAGTAAAGTATTTAGTTCTCTAATCTCTTCACTTGCGAGATGATATAAATCTTCGAATATATCCATATCCAAAAACTGTGCTAATAATTCTTTTCTTTCCTTTTGAGATTTTTCTATAAACCCACTGTTATTAGATTGTGTTGACATTGCTGTTAAAACAAAATCTTCATATGTTCCAATGTAGTTTCTAATTATTGCGTTTGTCTCTCTACGTTGTTCACCATTCAATGATTCTTTTTGTCCATCAATCATTCTATAGAAATCAACGTCAACTTTTACAGTTCCTCTTTTTGGACTTTTCTTTGCTTTTCTTTCTATGAAATATTCAACACCATTTAACTCGAATTCAAACTTACAATCAAAATTCATTTTAGAGTAATTCATTACATCTTCTGCTCTGATTGTTCTTGAACACTTGTCAAACATACAAAATGATAATGCGTCCCATAAAGTTGACTTACCACTTGCGTTTGGTGCAAAGATTCCATATGCACCTTTCATATTTGTAAAGTCAATTACATTGTTAGTTCCATATGAGAACATATTAGAAAACTCAAATCGTTTTGGAATCCACGTTGAGTTACTTACAATATTTGGTTTTCCAAGTTTATCATTTATATCTTTATTGATATTGGTAACTACACTTAGTTGTTCTTTTGTAAGGTGTTCTGTTTCTTCTAAATATTCTTCGATAAGTTTATTTTGAAAACCTGTATCTCTTACATTTTGTAATACTATTGATTGATGTTCTACATCTCTTTTACGAGTTAAAACTTTTTGTACAGTTAGTTCTTGTACTTGTGCTTGTTTTTTAATCTTTGCGATTAATCTATTAAGTTGTGAAGTCTTAGTATCTTTTACTCTTACCCTAACTCTTGGTTTATTAGGCATATAATTGTCAGATACTATTTTACCATTTTCAATATCAACAGTCACATATCCATAATCATTGTGTATTGGAACAAATTCACTTTTTAGATTTTTCATATCCCAAACTAAGATACCGTGAATAGGATATTTAGCTTCACCGTGATTTTGAACTATCAATGAGCCAGAATATTTGATATGTGATTTACCCATTACCTCGTTGTTTGGTTTATGGATATCACCTAACAATACTAAATCATAATTTTCAAAGTGTGATACTTTTACATTTTGATTCTGTATTACAAATCCGTGTTCAGTTTCAATGTTATCAACAGGACCGTGTAACATTGCAATTCGTCCATTGTTTTTCTTGTAGTCTGTAGCAGGTGGGAATCCTTCTGACTTATCCCATATTGATTTGTGTACAAACGTGTAACCACCGATTCCAACTGCACCTGTATCTTTTACATAGTGTAAGTTTGGATGGTCTAATGCTTTTATGATAGGACTAAGAGCGTCCAATCTTGAAGTATTGTTTAGATTTGCGTCGTGATTGCCAGGAATTACGATAGTTGGTAGTAAGTCTGATAACTTACATAAAAATTCTTGAGTTAAATCAACAACCTCAGGTGACATATCAGTTTTTGCGTGTACGATATCACCTGCGATATAAATGATGTCATTTTCCCTCATTGTGGATAAGATGTATCCATAAAGGTTGGAAAATACCTCACGGTATTCTTTATGTCGTTGAAGGTTTCTGATATGCACATCTGCGATGTGATATATCTTTCCGATATCGGACACACCGACATCGATATACTTTATTCTTCTCATACGTTAAATAGTTGATACTCCATTAACTTTCTTAAATCAAGTGGTGGTGTATCATAAATTTTTTGGTTTATACGTTCATATCCCATTTCAGATGGGTCCTCATCACCTAAGTCTACCAAATGAGTCTGAATCCCGTAGGACATAAACTTCTTGGACAGACCTATTGCGTTAGATATAGCATCCGAATCTAATACAATATACAACTTTTTTACCGAATTTCCAATTATTTTCTTCTCTAATTTTGATTGTATACTTTTTCCAAACAATGGAACTGCATTTCTTCGTATTGCTATTGCGTCAAATGCTCCTTCACATAAAACCAATGGTATATCCCAATTCACTAAAAGGTCAAACCCTACAATGTCTTTAGATACCTTTGGATTTTTGTGTTTGTATTTTGATTGATAGAATGACCTACCAACAAAAAAGTTTAGTTTTCCATCATCGTCATAAGATGGTATAATAATTTTATCTTCATATTCTCCTGTTTCACAATATCCTATATTATATTTCACAATATCCTCAGGTCTAAGTCCACGTTTTAACAAATAGTTAAGAGCGTGTTTGTACTTAAACGAGTTTGATTTTTTGTAAAGTGGTTTAAATTCTTTTGGAAGTTCAACTTGATTTACCTGTATCTGATTATCGGAATGAACGTAACGGTTTATTCTACTGAATATACTATTATACTCATCCCAAGTTTGTTTAGATACACGAAGTTTTTTAAAAAGGGTTTTTATTGTTCTACCCTTTTCGTCAGATATCCAACAATGCCATGGATTCTTTCCATCAGAAGTAATTCTAATATTTACTTCTAACTTAGGTTTATAGTGGTCTACAAACGGGGAATAAAAGGCATAATTATCACCCGATGTTTTCTTGGATTTACCAAGAACAGACTCCAATAATTCAAGTAATCTATCTTCCATTTAGTATAAACTTACACTAATATACAAAATTATTTTGAATAATCAAAGAAATTTTCCTTTTGTTTTTCCTCAATCCATTCTTGGGGTATTTCTTTTTTAGCCCATTTGAAACCATTCTTCTCACACCATTGAGCGTAAGTAGTTTTAGAACCTTTGTATATTTTACCGTTTGGGGACTGTAAAACAAATCGTAAATCCATCTCAGGATTCTGTTCTCTGATGAGTAAATGTTTCTTTCTGTCCTCGGGTAAAAACCAACCCTTTGATTCAATGTAGATACCGTTTGGTAATTTGAAATCGGGTTTGTAAGTGTGGTGTGTTGCTGGTACTGTATATGATACTTCGTGTTGTTCATATTCACCGTCAATTCCTTGTTGTTTGAGTTGTTCATCTATACGAGTTTCCAACCCACTTTTGTGTCCCTTCATTTTTTGGATGTGGGACCAATTTCCTTTTTTATTCATAACTATTCAAAATCTAATCTAACATCAACTGTTACATCAACATCCTGTCTTTTCTTCATTGGTGAACCCATCTTACCAATCGCAAGTAATTCACCTTCATTGTTATATAATCCTATGGATGTTATATATGGTCTAAACGCAGACCCCGTAACAAAGTCTCTTAGTACATGACCACTTTCGTCACCTGTTAGTCTTAATGTATTATTTTGTGAGACGTTAAACTCACCTCTTCCTATTTCACATAGGATTGATTGTTGTTCTATTTTTTTAGTAGAGTTGTATGTGAACTCAAAACCTTTTCCTGTGTAGTTAAAGTCACCATCACCCAAAAAACAATTTTGATATTTTGGTCTTGGGTCTGTTACTACTATTAATCCCTTTTCATAAAATGTATATCCAACGTTTCTTGTTTGATATGCTGAACCACTGATTACATGATTGTTACTCAGTGATGAAATATTATCTGCTGTAAGGTTTGTGTTATAGAATCTAACTTCATCTATTGAACCACTTGTACCTGTATCACCCATTCCGTTTCTACACATTATCATTACATCTTGTTCATTACCGATTGGTCTCCTAACATGAGTAGCGGCAAAATCATCAAGTTGAACTCCGTCAACGTAGAATTTCATAGTCCCACCATTTTGTCCACCTGTATGATTTACAATAATATTATGCCATTGATTGTCATTAACCTTTGATGAGGTTACTATGAGTTGACTTCTTTTATTTTCTCTTCCATCAAAAAATTGGAATTGTAATTTACCATTTAACTCTCCCGCTAATTGATTATATACACTTATTTTAAATGGATATGCAGGTGGGTCAATGATTTGTCTTGAACCGAAAACGTTTCCTCGTTGTATTGAACTTGGATTGTAATCAAGATATGGATTATATTCTTGACCTGCTTTTGCTAATATTATATTATTATTTCTTTCTAACATAGATTGACTTGGTGGTAGTTTAATCCATGTTGATATCGACCAATTTTCAAATGAATTAAAGAAGTCGGTATTACTACCTGCGGCAGGTATGTAAAGTGATGATGATGTTTGTAAGAATCCACCATAACCACTTGCTGTTGCTTCACCTGTTGTATCTATTCCATTTACTATGGTTACATTTTTACATTCAAGATTATTACCAAATGGTCCTTCGTCTTTTTGAATTTTATAGATTGTATTGTGTGGATACTTATTAAATCCTAAATAGAATTTTAAATATTTGTCATCTACAAATTTAGTGTGGTCTATTGCTGTATCATATAAAACACCACAGTTATTATCAAACTTTGATTCACTTAGGTGTAATGAAGCAGAACCTGCTGCTCTTGAAAAGTCTGAGATAGTTACTGATTCAGGTTTGATTCCTAAACCAAATTTATTTTGTGGTATCGAAACAATTGATGCTGTTGGATATAAATGTTTATCCCCATAATCCTTAAAACATACTGAGTTAAGTGTACTCCACATAATTTTCTGTGGAACTTTATTTAAGTCTCTTGAAATTGCACCTGAACCTGTTAGGATAGTAGTATCATATTCAATACCTTGGTGTTTTGATTTAGAAACTTCTAACTTAGTATTAAATGGGGATATTGCTCTAAAAGTAGATATCTCGAATGATGACGAATAGTTTACATCCGTTACCTCATATCTTTTATGAGCTTTGTAGGGACGTGTGGTTATTCCCTGATTGAATATCCTTTTGAATACTTTTGCCATACTTCATCACTAATTCTTAGAAATCTAATTTAACCTTGACCAATACTTCGTTTTGGAATGATTTCAAAATTGGTTTAGAAAGTTTAGCGATTGCGAGTAATTCATTATCATTGTTATATAACCCAACACTTGTAATATAAGTTTTTGGGTCACCAACGAAAGTTGATTGATTCAATCTACCCTCTGAACCTGAAATATAAGTCGGGTTGTTACTAAAGTTATATTCACCATTCTTAGCTCTAACAAAGTAGAAAGTTGATTTAACTTCTTCTTCGTTTCTTGCTTGGAATCCGTTTGATGTACTATCAACTGCTGAACCACTAATTGCTTCAAACAATCTATTATGGTTTTGATTATCTGCTACAGTTCTTACAGTTCCTAATGATGATGAATCATCAAGTGCCGCTGCACCTAATATGATTATACCATGTTGTGGATAAACTTCACCAAATATTTCTGTTGAGTTTTGAATACCACCTGTAAGAGAACCTGATACTACATTGTATTTAGTTTGTCTTGCGTTACCTGCTTGGTTAGTGTCACCACTATCATCAATTAGTCTTAATAGTTTTTTACCACCTGAACCTGAGATACACAATTCCCAATTGCCAGGGTCTAATCTATCTTTTAGTCTAGCTCTGTTGATTGCGATTGCGTAAATATCATCTTGGTTTCTATCTTGCCATTTGAAGAATTTTTGGTTAGACGGTAACAAGACTTGTTGCATTTGTGAGTATATTGCAGATGAAGGTGAATCTTCATTTGTTCCTGCCGAACCACTACCTGCGTAGTGTCCGTATGCTACTGAGAACTGAGGTTCGTTTGTAGATACTGATGGAAGTCCGTTATATACTTCATAGTAATATGATTTTTGAGTATTTGATAAGAACGATGATGTGTGGAATACAGTTAGTTCACCACTTCCACCTGACCATAGTCCTCTTGTTACTCTCTTAGTACCACCTTCTACTACATCTTCAGTAGTAAAGGCAGTATAAACTTTTCCACTACCATAATCATATGCTCCTGCTGGAACGATTGGAGTGTCATTTGCTGCGACATCATCATTTAGTATGACATCAATTGGTGATACGTTTACTCCACTACTTGGTCCTTGACCTGAGGTTGGACTCAAAATAGATGGTCTTGGTGCTACCTGTGGAGTAACTGATACGTTTGATGCTCCACCACCATTTTGAAGGTTTTGTGATATTACGTTTTGTCCACCATTTCTTGGACCATTAAGGAACGGCATACCATTAAATCCATTAATGCCAGGAAATCCACCTGGCGGTGAATTGAATCCACCGTCAAAGTATGAGTTAGGTCCACCGAATCCGAAGTTGTTTAAAAATGCCATAATTTATCTCCTTATTCGTTTACCTTAGGTGTTACCGTTACATCTAACTCTGCTCTACCACCTGTTTCATTACCAATAATGATAATTCTTGTATTGGTTGTTTGGTTTGTTGGTAGATTGTTTGTTGGAGTGAATATAAATGAATTCAATCCTGTTACTGCTAATGCTTGATTAGTAGCATATGAATTGATATTAATAATAGGTGAAGTTGTTCCTGGCACTCCTGCGTTACCACTGATTGAACCTACATCACTATTAAGTAATATTGCTGTATATCCTAAATTTTCATTACCACCATTCTTAGTAGTTACGTTTATAGTACTTGCTGTTCCTTCTTCTGCTGAAGAGATAGAAGTTACCGATAGTTCTATAAATGGTAATTTTACCGTTGATTTCGGTAATGATAATAATTTGTATTTCATTAAATATGAATCGTCAGTAATCGCCTCCAAGATTGGCATATTTTCAATAACGATTCCATAGTAGTCACTACCTAACGAGTGAGCAGGATTCCAAAGGTCGTAATCGACCTCATCATCCGCTAATGCGAATTGGGTAATTGAAAATTTGTCTCTACCTTCCGCGAGTAATTCTCTTCCCCTCTTGGTAAGGATAGCGTCTACTGTTACAGATGAATTGTCTAAAAATCCCATAGTTGTTTTCCTCTTTTACTTATATAAATATAGTTTTTTTTATTTTTAAATCATTTTTTTGTTTTTAACCACCTCTATTCGAAAATAATCCACCTGACCTACGATTTCTTTGTTGTTGAAAAATATCGTCTAACGGTCCATTTGTAGTAGCTGCTGCTCCAAATGTTGAGTTATTATTTACAGGTGGTGGTGGTCCATATCCAAACGACACATTAGTCGTTGGTGGTGGTGTAGAACTTATTCTTGGTGCACCACCATTTCTATAAGCTCTTGCCGCTTGTTTTCTCGCTACATTCTCAACTGCTCTTGATGTAGCGTTTACGTTTAACGTAACATTCTTTTGTGCAATTCCAACAGACGGAATAAAACTAAATGATACTTTTGTATCATCGCCTGGTATTTTCCCAATAGGTCTTTTTCTTCTTTTAGGTAATAATGGTAGTGCTGGTGGATTTCTAAATAAATCGTCTTCAATTGCTTTATCTATTGCTTTTGATGTTGATTTACTTATAGTTTCCACTGTATCAATGTGTTTTTTAACTGATACTAAATCCTCAGATTCCATAACATTTATTACCTTTGTTGCTCCCTTTGAATCAAGTTCAACTTCTTTTGTAGTACTTACTACGATATCAGTATCACTAACCTGAGTTACTTCTATTACAGGACTGTTGTCAGGAGTATCCGCTGAATTTGCTGTTAAAGATGTACTTGATATTTTACATCCTAAATAGAATAAGTTATTTAGATTACCTGTCAATCTATCATCTTGAACTCTTGCAAAATGGAATGACGCGGAACTTGCGAACTCAGGACCTTTTGATGCACTTATTTCGTTTGTGTAAAAATATCTTGGTTCCAATGCTGTTCTTGAAAGTCTTGCGTCTAATATAGTAGAACCTGTTGGTGAGTATTCCCAATATGGATTTGTATCTGTAAAGTAATCACCTGAAGAACTAAGTCTTTGGATGTCGGTGTATTTGTAAACAGACGGTTTAAATACATCTTTGGTTATACTACTTGTGTAAGTTAAGTAAGAACCTGATATTATACTTAACGTTGTTACTCCACTACTCTCATATTGATTTTGTGTGAATGAGATTCCTTGTGGTCTTAAATAATTGTTTCTCTCAAAAATATGTGGTTCAACTAAAATACCTTTATGCCAATCAGCTCTTGCTGGAACTAACTGTTTCATTGAATCAAAGATAGACATATCATATCTTGATAACATATCTAATTGAATCTGAAGTGCGGTTCTTCCTGTATATTTTTGGAAATAGTTTCTTGCTCTAAAATCTAATAAATCATATCCGTCATTATTTCTAACATCAGTATCACCAACCAAATCACCTGCGTCAAAGTAACCTTCAGACGCGTAGATATCAAAGTTGACTGTATCTGTTGTAGAGAAATAAGTTCCTAATAAATTAGAATCAAGAGGCGCTTCATCGTATTGACTTTTTTCATTACTAACATCAAATTGTAATGGACCTCTTAATGATGAAGATTCTATTCTTACTTTCTTATTTGTTAAGTTTAGTGCTCCAACAGATGGAATAGAAACAAACTGAGTATCTACTTCACCTGATAATCTTGATGCGTCTGCTTGTCCAAATCTATCAAAAGACGCAGATAATATAAGACCCGTTACTGATGAGGTAAACTGTTGATTAGGATGTCTTGATGATATAGAACCACTAATGTTATTATATGTACTATCAGGGAAAATTCTATATAGAAGATTCTCATATGATGTGTCGATATCTAAATCAGTTGTATTATCATCAGAATAATATGCGTCAGTATTTGCTGCGTGACCAAGTATGACTTCGTTTGATAACTGTTTTTTGTAGTATCTTATTTCTTGGATACTTGATGTAGTATTTCCCGCATTAGTAAATGGTATAGAAATAGACGCACTTCTACCTGTTGGTGATGTTGGGTTCCAAATACTATCTATGCTACTATCATCCCAAGACGCAGTTGGATTTGCTAATGTGAATCCCCAATCGTCAACCCATGCTGAGTTAAGTGTATATCCACCTGACCCCGATGATATTGCTACTATAACATTTCTTTCTTGTTTGTAAGGAACATATGGTGTTGATGCTAACGCTCCACCACCAACATAATTAACAACCCATCTTGCTTTTCCCGTTACTTGGTTATACTCCCATTTTAAATCATAGGTGTCGGAAATATTATGTCTCATGATTGTGTGATTACCCTGTGGTAGTTTTGCTATTATTTCAATAGTCTTTGGTCTATGACCATTAATTTTATCCCATGGGTTCTCTGAACGACATGCTCCGTCTAATTGTAGTTTGTAGATATATCTTTCGTGTTCGTATATCTCTTTAGTATCTTTTATTCTTGGTCCACCGTACTCTCTAATCTTTAAGAATGCACTTGGAACACCATAAGAAGATATCAATGTTTTAAATGAACGTGCAGTACCTTTACTTTTGTATATTCCTGGCACGTTATTTAATAATCTTCTCCAAGTTTCGTGAACAATCTCTTTTGTTGGTTTAGAATACAGAGAACCTGATTGTATTGGATTACCTGTTTGGTCAACTCCGAATTCGTATTTCCATAATGAAGTATCGGAGTATCCATTAAATAGTTTCCAACCAAATGAGTTTGTAATAACCTCAATCAAATCCTGTGCCATACCATCTTTAGGATGTTCTTCTCTATCATTGATTTGAGTAATTTCTTTTATGTAGTTGTAGAATATATCAAAATGTTGACCTAACATTTTTACAAACTCAACATACTCTTCGTTCTTTTCATCAAACGCTAAATTAGCAGGAATCATTTCTGTTAACTTAGTATCATTTAATGCGTCATATGCTTTTGCTGTCTCAATTGTATTATTAAACCAACTTGTACCGTTTGATGATGTCAAGTCATATAACGTATGTGGGTTCTTTAATTCTTTTGGATATGGGTCTATTACAAACTGTGACGAACTAAAGTGTGTATATAAAGATGACTCATGATTATAGTACATCCAATATTCAAAGTCATCAAACCCACCAATCAACGCGTCTCTTCTACTTGTTGATGATGAAATGTTTGTTATTGCTTCAGAACCACTTACTCCTGTTAAAGTTTGGATTCTCGTGTTGTATCCTTCTACAAGTTGTAGTTTGTATTTAAAGTTTCTAACTCTTTCTTCTGCTGATGAAAAGTGAATAAAGTTTTTTAAGTCAGAATAATCTATATTTAGTGTTACGTTTCCAAGTGAACCACTGAAAAACTTATCTACGATTTGTTGTCTTGTTGGTAGACCTGCGTCTAATAAAGAATCCCAAGATTCGAACTCACCTGCTGCTCCTTTGTTGTCACCCAAATCAATGTTGAAGTTTGGATTTGAAAAGAAAGGAATCATATTAGGGTCTTCGAGTCCCTCGTATATGATTATATTATCTATATACGGTTTTACTAATTGTAGTGAGATATCAAGTGTATCATTAACATTTATAGTTGATGGTAATTCTTGACTTAGTTTAACAATTACTTCATTTACAGTATTTAGATTAAGGTCAAATGCATTATATCGTACATCTAATGCGTTTATGTTTAATGACGAGTAAGTTGGTTGAATAAATGCGTCTCTCGTCGCTTGGTCTACATCAGATGGTAATTCTTCTGGCGATAAATACGTTTCATTTTTTCTTAACCAACTTAAAGATGTGTCTGCGTTTCTGACAAGTTTAAATCTATCAAAAATACCTGTTAATCTATATTTTGTTATAGGGAAGAAAGTGTTACCACCTTGAACAGTGTCATCTAAGTCAACTTCTGCAAATGTAACAAAGTCTGTTGTATTGTCGTCACCAAATCCTGTTTCTAATGGTGTTTGTGTTACGGGGACAAATATTGTATTTCTATTAGAGTCATTAACACTCGTGTCACCAACAGGAAATGGTAGTGACGCGGAAAAGAGTCCACCACGTTGTCCCATAAACTGTGCATTAACAATTGGATATAAATTGTTTGCTCCAAAGTTTAATTGTGCTGGTAAAAATGTATCATCACCTGAGAATGTGTTCCCCACAAGACCATTTGGTGTACTGTATAGTTGGTATAGGTTTGATAGACCGTTTATGTTTGAGGATTGGATTTTTACTTCTTTTCTGTTTGGTGAAATCTCTGTTATTTTCAATCCTGATGCTGCTTGGTGTAAAAAGTTATACACCATTTTATATGTACCACTTTTGTAACCACCATCTCTTATGTCTTGACCTGGCCTTATGAAAAGAGTTTTATTACCAACGTCACCGACTGTGTTAAATGGTAAACCGGCTCTACCACCCAAGTACGCTCCTTGTGGTGTATAGTAATGAACTTCTAAGTTTGGTGTAGTAAATGATGGAATACCTGTGATGTCTTCGTCACTTAAAACAGGGTATGTTGCTCCCTCTGCTATTAGTGCAACATCTTCAGGTGAAAACACCTCTCCGAAGATAGGTTGTTTACCATTTACTTCATCTTCATTAAAAAATCTATCTAAAGGCATTCTTTAAGTCCATATATTTTCCCGTATAAGTTTTTTCTCTCATACGTTTGTTAACTTTAGATGCTGTCATATAATCGTATCCTGTTACTTCATATAGACCATCTATAATTTCTTTACATCTCATGTCTTTTGGCATATTTCTTTTTTCTAAAGTTCTACCATTGACCGTTTTGATACTGTAATTGTAATTCTTTATTCTTGTGAACTTACTTAACTTAGAAGGTCGTTGACACTTTTTTCTAAGACCAAGATGTTCTGTCCAAAGAGTTTCACAACTCCACTTTATATCTATAAACATTTTAGATTCAAATCCCATTATCATTGCTGTATCTAAAATATGTTTTAGTTTTGTATAATCTTTTACTTCGTTTCTTAACACAATATCCACATCCATTGTTGGGATATTTGCTCCATAAATATTCTCTGCGAATGAACCAACTAAATATACTCTATAGTCTGATAAGTCAACCTCTCGGTTGAATCTATTCCACCAACCCCTAAACGTGTCAAACCTTGGTTGTTCCCAAGGTGTGAAAGTTTTTATATTTCCGATTGTAAATTCAAACATATCATATACTCATTTATAGATAATTCATAGTAAAGTTTCGGTCAGGGCCCGAGTCTGTGTTAAATCCATATGAATCGTATCCACCTACTCCAATTGGACTTCCGTCTTGGGTGTTACCACCTGTACCACCACCACCTTGACTACCACCACCTGTAGAAACTACTCCACCTGTGGTTCCTGCTGAACCTGCTGCTGCTTGTCCTGTTGATGGGTTGGATGGTGTACTTGCAACACCACTTGATTGGAATCCACTTGACGCTAAACTCCCACCACCTGTTGCTCCTGCGAGTGATGTTCTAACGTTTGCGTTTGTTCTGACACTAACACCTACAAACTGTAATTCAGATATAACTGAATCAGTACCTTCTAATACTCTTCCTAATCTAAACCTTTCGGGAGTTGTTGCTCCACCATCTTGTGATGTAATATACACTTTAGAGTATGACGGAAGTGGTGTTCCTACAGGTACCTGTGCTGGTTGTGGAATCTCATAGGAGACAATCTGTCCCCTTACGTTTCTTTTTAAGTCTCTATCTACACTCATTATCTAATTACCTTAAAGTAAAAGTTGTCATCGTAGTATCTTACATTACCACCTTGGTCAACTCTAAAACAAAATTTGTAAAATCTTTCAGGTTGTAATCCGTTGAACCAAAAGTTAAAGTAATTACCACTACTATCACAACTCAACTTTGTGTAGTTAGTATCAAATGGAACAATGACTTGTTCTGTTTCTGCGTCAACTACTGAGTAATATGATGTGGTTGGTAAATACTTTACAGTCTTCAATGGACTTGTAGAGAAACTTCTGTTAGGATATCTCTCTCTACCAAATACTCTTATTTTTCCTTTGGATGATTCTTTATATTCTGTTTGTAAATTTTTAACATAAAGAATTAAATCGTCACCACTTAGTGCGTCTAACGACCCTGTATCGAATGATGAGTCGTCCCACCTTGCTTCTAAGACAGGTGGATATATTGTATGTGTATCAGTTGAGAAGAACTTAATCTTACCAAAGTTGATTGTTGAATTCTCATCTGTTTTGGATTTCTTAATTATGAATCCGTTGTTTGTTCTTGTTCCATCAATCCATTCTGATACATAATCAGTTACTTCAACATTGATGTTATCAGTATTTCTGTTAAAAGATTGATAGTAATGCTTCCCACTTCCAAATGAAGAAGTAAACCATGTACCACCACCTGATGTTTTACTAAAATGTGCGTCATATTTGTTATCATTAAATCTTGCACTTGTTGTATCGTGGTCAAACGATTTTATTAAAATATTATCTAACGATGCACTTGCTTGTAAGTCACTACCACTTGCATAGTAAGACCATCTAAATAAATGTTGCCCTGATTCTCTTGCTTGGAATATAATTCTTTGAGTCATACTTGATGTTATGTATCTTGTATAACCTGTAAAGTCGTTTATGTCTACCAATCTACCCGTTGGTGTTTGTACTGTAAACTCAATACCTAATGGACTACCATCACCTCGTGTATCAGGGAAGTTTCCTGGCACTATATCAAAACTAGCTGTATAGTTTGCGTTTTCTTGTAGAGTAAACTTTCTGTTTAGTGTTGCTCCACCAAACTTTGACGATGTCATAGTCAATGTATTGTTCAATACTTCTGCTGAACCTGTAATACCATCTAAGTTTTGAATCCCCTCATTTATTATATAAGTTGAAGGTAAGTCAGTTAAGTTTGATGCGAATTGGTCAAACACTAAAGTGTTAGGGTCGGTTGTTGTGTAAAGGAAAAAGTTATCTATGTTTCCTTCTGACCCGTCTGACCCGTCTTCGTCAAAATATGTAAACTGTAATTTGTGAACTCCTGGCATACTTGCTGTAAATGCCATTTTATATGTTGCTGTTGATACTAATGATTCTTGGAACCCAACGATGTCTGAGTTTAATCGAGACCCACTTGGATTGATTACATTGAAATCAACTCCTGTTAAAGATTCTCTGTTAAAATCAAATTGAATATTGTATACTGACCCCGAGTCTAATGATGATGATAGATTTGCTGTACCACCACTAAAATCTGATGCTGACATAATTAATCTACCACCCGATACAAATAGTAATGGGTCATCTCCGTTTGTACCTTTTATCTTATCAACTAATTCAAAGTTACCAACACTTCCTGCGAAGTTGTAATATGCGTTTAACGAACTTAGTGTGTCTGCGTTTAATGCTTTTCCTTCTGTAGAGTTGTCTACGTCCCATTTAGAACCACTGATTCTAAATACCCAATTTGATGCGTGTTCACTCTTTGGTGAATCACTAAACTGACCAAGTCCTTCATTCCATGATTCTTTTAGTGGGTATACAAATAAATCAAAGTCGTCTTGTAATTCTGAACTTTCTATATTTTCTAATCTTAGTCTATATTGAGGTGACGTAATTGTTCCGTCTGCTACAGAGGATGATATTGGTGTCAAATCGAAACCAAGAAGTATTCTACTGTTTCCAACAAACGTTATGTTGTCGTCACCATAGAACTTACCTACTTCAAGAATTTGGTCTTTACCTGTATTCTGAAGTTTCAGGTTGTCCTTCTCGTAGATAGTGTTGTCTTTATTTGGGTATATTCTATATATCATTTTTCACCTCTTAAAATAATGGTACCACTCTACCTCTAATGTCTGTATCAGGATATTTAACCTCAAATATAGACGGGTCTTTAGGTGGATAGATTACACCATTTCTTGTTGCGTATTTCATGTCGTATCTTCTCGGTGAGTAGGTTCCACCATACTTGTTGGTGATTTGTAATCCACCAAGTCCATCTTTGTCAGGTCTTACAACACTCTGTACACCATCTACATCATCTAACATGACATATACATCCGACAATAATATCGGTTGATTTATTTGTTGGTTGTCTACTTTAAAATAATCTCTTAATTTACTTATACATTTTAAAAGTATTTCATTTGAGTTGTAATTTGGTTTTACTACTATCTCGAAATCGATTCCTATATTTACAATGTATGCGTTTTTAATATTAATCGCATCTGTAAGTATTCTATAGAACGATAAATAATTCGCAAGATTTTGTTTTGTTGCGACATTTAGTTCTGTAATGTTTTTGTTTGAGTCATATCCTAATACATAAAAGTTTATACCAAGTGGATTGGATATTGGATTAGGACCATCATCTAATGATGTCTCTATTTGAAAGTCAGGAGCGACAAATGCTTTTGCTACCGAACCAAATTGTGGTGGCATCGCATAAGTTCTAACTACATAGTCTTCTCTTGTTACTGACCTGTTCTGTGCTCCGAAATATGCTTTTGCATTTTCTCTTACTTCATCAACAGTTTCTTCGAACTTACCACCAACTGCGGCTGCTTCGTTTGACATTGCTATAGAGTTTCTTGCTTGATTGTACAATGATGTATCAAGTCCTAACGTTGATGTTTCGATTTGAATGTTTCCAATTTGTGTTAAATCATTACTTGGAACATTATCTGATACACCTTGACTTACTCTATATGTAACTGTTAGTGTTTGGTTAGCAGGAGCTACTCCATATGTTTTAGAATACAGAAAGTTTGATGGGTCTAAACCTTGATTTAAGTTACCACTTGCATTATATAATGCGGACCCAACATTGTCAGGGTTAGGAAGTAGTTCTTCGTCTGCGTTTGCAGATATACCTGCTCCAAACTGAATATGTATTTCACCATCGTCTGATACTCTTGTGATGTATCTCTTCGGTACTTTTTTTAATTTTAGTAACGAAGGTGTATCAGAACTATATGCTGAATACTCTAATGAGTACTCTTCAGTATTTGGAGTTTCTTCAAATACGGTGTCTTGACCAAGGTAATCTACCTTTGTCCAATCCTCACCGTCATCATCAGATATTTTGATTACATCTATAAGACCGTCTTCGTCTTGTAATCTAATTTTATCATATATCTTTGGGGTACCAAATGTAAAAGTCTGTGTCTTTTCTTTACCACTTGTTGCTTTTACATACTTCTTTAAAAGATATTTAATTGGTTCGTTGTTGTTGTCATCAATTTGATAAACAGAAACTTCAGTCGGGTCGAATGAAGATGAATAGTTAAATCTTACTTTTTGATTTGTACTAAACTCAACCTCACCGTTAGATTCCGCGGTTACTGTCGCTCCTTCTTTAATTGTAAGAGCGTATCTCCAATCGGGTCTAACACTGTCACCACTTCCTATTGAAGGTACTATTTGATATACACTTAAGGTTGTTGTAGCAGGTACATTTAGTTTTGGTTTGTAACCATATGCTTGTGAGATTGTAAATATATTTTTCTTTTCCTGAGCTTCTTCTAATAAAGATTCTCTTAACTGAACATCAGTATAGTAAGAAAGTACGTCACCAACATATGACGCAAGTTCCAATATCATCATACCTGGCGATGACTCGTTAAAATCGTTATATGTTTGTGGGAAGTAAGTTTTTGTGAAGTCAACAAGATTATTTCTTATTTCTCCAAAATCCCTTCCTAAAAGTTTTACTTCCTTTTTTATTTTGTCTGCCATATTCTAACCCTATGCGATTGAAAGACTACCCTGTTCATCTACGTTTACTATAATTATCTGATTTGCTCCACTTTCTCCTACAGAAAACGAAAAAGAAATATTAATTCTATTTTCATTTGGTAAATCATCTACTATAATTTCTTTTATATTAATGTAAGGTAACCAAAATTCTATATCCTTCTGCAATCCCGCTTTTAGATTGTCAAGTAGGTTTTTTGTTATATTTTCAAACAAGAAAGATGGGACATCAGTTCCAAATAATGGTTGAAACGGTCTCTCACCTTTTCTTGTTAATAATAAGTTTTTTAAGTTAGATAGTGCCTGTTCTTCTGTCGTAAACGTGCTTGCGAATATAGGAGTCCCACCCAATGGTAATGGAATACCCACACCTATGTTTTTCTGTAGGTCTAATGGGTGATACTTTTTCTCTTCACGTTTTCTTGACATTATACTCTACCCTTCTTCGTATCTATTGCTTTCATTAACTGAGAATAGTCTCTTGTTAATGCGTTACCAACACCTGAGTTCATCACTGCGTTTACATCAACTGCTCTACCATCAGAATCTTGTGTTGGTATCATTGATTGTTGTGTTGGTTGATTACTAAGACCCATCATCGACGCCATAGTTTGTCTATCCATACCTTGAGCATGTTGTGATGTCAAGGTTTGACCACCCATGGTATCCCAAGTGTCTACTGTTTCGTTTAACAAATCAGAAAACTTGTTACCCTTGAACTTGACCTTTGGTTTTTTACTTTGAGTTTTAGTTTGAGGCGTACTCATCTCTTTAATAACAGATTCTCTGATAGTTGTTTTTTGTTTTTCAACTTCCTTACGAACCTCTTCTTTTATTAAGAGTTTTAACGCTTTTACAAATTTATTAGTGTCCATAATTGTATTTGTTTTTATATAAATATGATTTAATTAAATTATTATTACGACCAAGGTGAAACTGTTGTACCAATTGTGTATGTTCCTGTTCTCATATACACGTCAACAGCATTTGAAAACTTAGTCGCAAATATTTGTCTTGATTGATATATGGGGGACACGGGGGTACCCCAAATAGTTAATAATGTTATCTTTAACGCTCCTAATCCTGCTGGTGGAGTTGCTGCTGTTGCTCCCGCCGCTATCATTCCCGCGGGAAATTGAGCAGTATACGCTGCTAACCAATCTGCAAACATTAACATAAGTTTACCGTTTGGTGCACTTGGTATTGCACTCGTAGCAAGATTTGCTTTAAATGATTGGTCCATTGGTGGTTTACCATTGACTGCATATATTATTGGATTAGAATAGGAAATAATTGCCTCACCTATTGTTTCTGCTGCGGATTCATATGTGGTTCCATCATCTACCGCATTAAAATAATTTAAGATATCGTTTTTTAAATTTGCTTTTATTAAAGGCATTGTAACTTCCTATTGACTAATCTTAGCTTTAAGTGCTGCCACTTTAGATACTGCAGGTGCTAATGGACCTGTAGGACCAACGGGTGTTGGATACTTTCCGTCTGCTATTATTTTTAGTATCTCTAATAAGTCATCTAAATACTCATTTAGTAATAACTTATATCCACTTGTACTAATAGCAAGATTATCTTTAGACGATAGTATAATTGATTCGTCTCTTGCGTTCAAATGAATTCTACCCGAGTTCATGAAGATACCTTTATCACTATATCCACTTGTCGCAGATATTGGTGGTAAAGAATTTGGTGTTGATAATTTTACAGTCTGTCCCGATGTTAAATAAATTGACGAATCATCTTTATCAACATCTTCAATAACAAATTTATTCCAACCACCTTCTTCTTGATGGTTTCTAATTATTGTTATTGGTTTAGTTGGGTCACCACTCCAACTTGGGTCTTTTGATGTACCTGCTCCTGACGGTGTGTGACCAAGTCTTATTGATTGACCATATCTACCTTCTATCAAAACGTCACCACTAAATGGTTGAAGTCCTGATAAGTCTTTTACTTCATCAAAACCTGCTTCAAATTCAAAATCTTTTTCGTTATTGGATTCAGGATTACCTGCTGCTGCTTCATCGTAACCACTTGACCCACCTTTACCTTTTGATGCGGTTATTGACTTTGGTAGTACATTGTGGTTTATATTGTGTTGTAGTGAATTACTTGTAACATAAAAATATCGTCTTCCACCACCACTCGTTTTGCTATCAGAACTTTTTCCTTTTACTAAGTAAACAAGTTCACCTACTACGGGAACTCTTTTGATATTTACGTCAAGTGGATATACGATTTCTGTAGTTAGTGAAGACCCTGTAGAGGTTTTTATCGCTACTTCTATTCCATGTAGGTTATCACCATCACTATCTACTAACTCTATCTTTGTTACAAGTCCATAAAGATTACTCATCTTCGTCTCCTTTGACAGGTAGGTCCTTTTCTACCTCGTCTATGGCATCCATTAGTTGTCTTTTCTCTTCGTCACTTAATAATAGACCACCACCTTCGTTGTTGTTATCTTTCATTAATCTCTGTACGATTGCTGCTAACTTAATTAATGCGTCATCGTTCTTTACAGATATCTCAAGATATTCTTTTATTAAAGGAACAACTACTGAAGCATCATTTAGGTTCTTGACCATTGGTTCAAGTTGTGCTATCAGTAGTTTTATTTGTCGGTCTTTCTTTTTTTGATTTGAATAAATGTCTGACATCAAATCTTGAAATGACCTTCCTTTAAAAATTTCGTCTTCTATGTTCATTAGATAAACTCCTCTATTCTATGATTGAGTCTGAGGTTTCCTACGTTCAGATAATCAATGTATAGTTCCTTGTATACTAATTTTAGTTTTCCAATTACTTTTGTTATATATTGAGTTTGGACTCCTGTCCTCTCTCTAATAAGTATGTAAAGTGCCTTTTTGTTGTAAGAATACAGGTCTCTTCGTGTTCTAAATAATTCGTTTATTGAATCAGCAATCTTTTGGTCTCTTGGTTTATCAAACATCTTATATAGATTTGCGTCAATATATCTAACATAGAAGTCAAAGAAATCAGACATACTGTCTTTTAGGTTTTGTTCATATACTTCGTTTGTTATATTTCTTGAAGTGTCAATGTACTTTACCTCAGTCTTTTGTTTCATTCTTTGGTAGTTCTGATTATTCTCATTAAACAAGTAGTTTCTAGCTACAACTGTAAAGTATGAGAATGCTCTACCATTTGTTCCATTGAACTTATCTATCTTCTGATTTAGAAACGCGACTACATTTGCTTTCACGTCATCATATGGTACGTCAAAGTAGTAAGTCTTGTATGTGTGAATTACATTTTCAGATAGTTTATCAAATGGATAATGAATAAACCTGTTATAGATTTTATTCTTTAACTTGTCATCATCAGAATTATTATACGCGTTTATTGCGATTTCTGTTATCTTTGTAAAATATCTTTTACTCCTCTTCCTTCGTTTCCTCGGCATAATACGTTTCTAATTTTTCAATGACTTCGTATAATTGTTTAAATACTGTTCCTGTCTCATCGTCTGCTTCAAACGCACCTTTCGTATCTAACTCTTTCATTTTTTGCATAGAATCATCAATTCTACCTGCTATGTTTGCTATCATCTCTTCCTGTTCTTCAATCACATCCTCAGTCGCTTCATTCTTTCTAAGAAGGTTCCAAGTTGTAAATCCTAATACAACGGTTGATAATGATAGTACACTGATTACTATTATTTCTGTCATAATGTTTATTAATCTTCTACTATATCTTTAAACGCGTCAAATACATTTACTTTATTTTCTGTACTTGTGAATGCGTTACTTAACTTAGATTGGGTTGACGGTCTTCCATTTGGATTACGAGTTCCTTTTGATTTGTCAGAACTTTTTTTCCATCTTTGGAATTCAAACTTAGATGCCATCATATCTGCTTGATGTAAGATATGTGGTAACATTGTTTTCAAAACTTTGTCTTTATTAAACTGTCTCAAGTATTCTCTACTTGATTCATCATAAACCCCATCTGTTAATCTAATACCTAAGAATTCCTCTTCAGTTAATTTAATTCCAAAGTGTATAAGGTGAAAGAAAGTTCTATCGTGTGTATCCATATAATGGTTACTTGGATTTAACTTATACATTTTACCTTGATTCTTTCTATGCCATTCTGAATCATTTTTTAGATAGTGGTCTGCGTCAACAGAACCCAACTTACCTAAGTCGTGATGTATAGCTGAAAAGATTACGGATTCTTTAGATATCTCACCTTCCTCTATCATACCTAATTCCAAATACATATCATATAACTTAAGTGCGTTTCTTGTCACTCTAAGTACATGGTCGATGTATCCGCCAGGAAATGAATTGTGGAAGTGTTCAAATGATGACGCAGGTGTGTAGATAATTCTATCTTCAAAGTGGTCATACATTTTGTTTAGTTTTTCTAATCTCTCACCTGTAAAGGATTTGTTGATTAGTTTTCGGAACTTTTCATAATTACTTTTAAGTTCCTCTGCTGTAAAGAAATTTGTCATTTTATATTATTTTATCTATTATTCCTAATTCAAGTGCTTTGTCAGAAGACATGAAGTAATCTGTTGAAGAAATATTTTCCCAATACTCTTGGTCCTTCTTACTGTGTTCTGCCATCAACACGTTACACTCTTTTTCTAACTCCTCACTAAATTTAGCGTTAGATTTAACATCACTCAATTTACCTACTACTATTGTAGACAATTGGTGTACCATAATCTTAGAGTGTTTAGAAACCATTCGGGTTCCTGTAGCACAAGTCAACAAGAGTGCTGCTGCTGACATTGCTCCACCTCTTACTATTACATTAAACTTGACACCATACTTTTCTTGAGATTTCATAAAATCGATTAACCCAAGTGTTTCTATAACATCACCACCTGGCGAATTCAATAAGATATTAAATGTCTTAATGTCTTCTCCTGCTAAATTGTTTAGTAATCTCGTTTTAGCTATAATATCAAATGTAAGTCCTGATTGTATTTCACCTTCAATGATAATCACGTTATCTTTAGTGTCAATACCATAATCAAACTGTCTGAAGTATTTTCTATCCAAATCGTTCTCCGTTGATTCTGACTTCTGTACTCTCTCTGCTTTGTCTAACTCGTTATCTAAGTTTTCTTCGTTAAACTCTTCGCCGTATAGTGTTTCACTCATAGTTTAATTTAATTTGTTACTAATATACAAATAATTTTTGTAATTACCAAATGTTTTGTTGAGTTTATATTTTTCTTCCGTAAACGTGTTTGGGTATTGGTTTAGGTTTAGGTTCTTTAGCTACCTGTTCTTCACCATAAAGAATTCTTTTATTTTCTTCAGGTGGTGTAAATCCTCTCGCCTCATCAGGTAATTTAAACCCTCTTACCCTGTCTTCTTCTTTGTCTTGTGGGACTTCCAAAACTTCTTCCACTTCTTTCTCTTGTTCTTCCTCTCCACTTGTTCCCAATGGTTCTTCGTGTTGAGATACCTCGTCCCCATCGTTCTCAGACAAAACAGGAGTGCTATTATTGATATCCCTATCATCGATGCTATCAGTATCGTTGCTATCAACATCATTATCTCCGTGGTTTCCATTCTTATTCCTTCCAATTAATTTATTTAATGCAATGACCATCGCAATTGCTAATGGGTCAAATACAAATACTATCAACAGTGTAAACCAATTTACAATTATATTCATAGGTTTACCTGTTAGTTCTGCCATATATCTCAATGGTCCTATTTCTGCTGCAACTTCATTGTTAGATTCCAAGTCTAATACTTGTAAATCAAGTTTTGTTATTGAGTCTGTTAATTGTTCTATCTTGATGTTTATCTCTGACCTTGATTGAACGGCAGTCTCTAACTCTCTTGTTAATAATTTTCTTGTTGAGGATGATTGAGTTGTAATTATTCTACCTAAAGTATCTGTATACTGTATCTTGTTATTAGAGATACCATTTCTCAAATCAACAATAGATGCTGTTAGGTTACTTTTTTCAGTATTGAAATAATCAAGTTGTTCTTGAAATCTATCTTTCTTCAACTCAATAACATTCACTTTCTTTTCCATAACTCCTAATTGGTCTGCAGTTGTTTGGTATGCTGATGTTAAGAATCCGTAGATACCTAATGATGTAATCACCATTAGTACAACAACAGCAAGTGATAGATACCATTTCATCCAACCTGCGTTTTTCCAATTGTTATGTAGGTATGAAGCAGTCACAAGTTTTGCGACTTCTAATGCTGCTGCCATAATGATGACTTCAAACTTTGCACCTGCGAATAAAGAACTTAATCCAAATACTGAATAATATGCTGCTGCACCTGCTACCGAGAAGGTACTTAAAATCATCAATAAGATAAAACCATTTGACCTGTTAAAAATATTTTTCATTTTTTTTCCTAAAAATTGGTTTTATTAACTTTTAAAATTGTACTTATACTAAAACACCAAGTGCTTAAGTATACTTAAAAGCTTAGTTAACTTAGTGTTATTCTGTAGTATAAATATCAATAAGAAAATTAATTAAATAAATAAAACCAAGCTATCCCCCAACTATGCCCTTTCCGTGTCTACCATAAATGGAAAGATATTTCTGAACAGTTAGTTCTTTTTTCTTAGCTTCAACAACAATATCAAGGTCGTGACCATATGTGTTGATTTCAGAATATATAAAATCAGAGTGAGCTTGTGGTTTTGCAGTCTCATCTTCAAGAGTTCTTGACTCAGAGTAATGTACAATAGGTTTGATATCACCCCAAGTAGACATAGCAAGTTCTAATGCTTCTTGTTCGGTCAGACCACCTGTATTGAATGTATGGTGATGATAATCGAACACAATAGGAATACCAATTCTTTCGTGTATATACATTAAGTCTTTTACTGAATACATACTTGCTTTGTCATCGTTTTCTACAGTCAATCGAGTTTGTACAGACTCGGGTAACTTCTCAAAGTTCTTACAGAATCTATCCATCGCAGATTGTTTGTCACCATAGACACCATTACAGTGAATATTGATTTTGTTGTAAGGAGTTCTACTAAGACCCATCAAGTCAAATATCTCACCGTGTATAGAAAGGTCCGTAATCGTGTTCTGAACGACTTTCTCGTTTGGTGATACAAGAACATTGAAAGGGCCAGGATGTGACGTTATACGTTGTCCATACTTATCAGCAAGATTACCTGCACCATTCAGTAGAATAGAAATTTTACGATAGTCAGGCATTGAACTGAGTGGGAACTCCGATGACCAAGGGATGAGGTTGGAAGTCATACGAAACAATTTGAATCCGTTTTTGTGATTCCACTTGATAACCTCAATCAAGTCTCGTGTATTCTGTAGAGCAAGTTCTGAAGAATACTTTACACCTTCACTAAGGAAGGTTCGTTTAATCATACCACGGTTTGTGGTAACCTTGGGTTTCTGAGAACCCAATGTCATGTTAATACATGCGTAACCTAAGTTTGTCATTTTTTACTATTTAATCTATTACTAATATACAAAATATTTTTCTAAAATCCAAACGATAATTGTTTTTTATTATCGTACTTCCATCCTAAGTTATATAGAACTATCATTCTTAACTTATCATAGAGGTCTGAATTTTTATCTAACCATGTAAGACCTTTTCTAATACTAACTTGAGGGTTTGATTTATTAAATGCATTGAACTGATGATATCCATCTGCCCAACCATGTATCAAACCATTTTTGTTATCAGTTATATAGAAACAATCTAAAGGGTGTTTAATCTGATTCATATTATTTAAAAATTACCAGGCGCAACCTGAAAACAAGAGATACCATTAGCTCTCCACATATCTACTACCTT
>CEWC01002929.1_pt1 | contig 23713 bp, 12 predicted proteins | sample 530331 | NCBI WGS metagenome assembly CEWC01 (sample SAMEA2619935, study PRJEB7988) | marine metagenome | isolation source: saline water (ENVO:00002010), including
GTTATATTTTGTTGTATTGAACCACCAGAACTAGTACCACTGGCTAAGAGCTGTTTTTTTTGAAAACCTTGTAGTTCAGAGTTTGTAGGTGAGTCATCAGTATGTTTACCTAAATAAGCATAATTTTGGTATGAGTATCTAATAAAATGACAATAAGAAGTTCCGTCATATTCAAACTCACTTTTTATGTATGCGTATCTACCACCGTTCAAATCAGTGGGGTAAGGAAAATTTATAGTGTGACTTGCTGAGGCCGTATTATTATTAAGAGTAAGATTAGCACGCACAGTGTAACTGCTTTGGCCATACTCTTTAGTTTGAAGACCTTTGTTGTCTGAGCCATTGTCACCCGAAGTAAATTTACTAGATTCTGCGTTTGAAAAATTATGCGTAACAGCTACTGAAGTACTGTGATTACCACTCCCCGTTAAAACACTAGTATAACTAGCATAACAACCACCGCTTGACTGATTTGTAGGAGTACTATCTGTATACCCAGGTGTGTATACTACACTGTTCCAAGCGAACGCATAAAACGCTGGGGTAGCTATCATATCAGTCATAGATTGAACCTCCCAAGAGGCACCATCATAAACTAGTATATCGTTAGCAGCTACACCTGTAGTGCTAACATCTGATAAAGCACCTATAGTTCCACCACCACCAGTTACAGTCTCTTTAACTACTTTACCGGTATTGTCTAAACCAAGAAACTTATCGTTAGCAACACTACCATCTGGCACATTTTCCATGTATACTTCACCACGAAACCTAGATATTAAATCCCATATATGTTGTCCTATCCATTTCATATATTATATAATCACTGGTGTGCGTAGCATTTTTTATTTTTATTCTCAGTCTTGTTCTTGCATCTATCACCGTTTCGTTTAATAAAGAAACATTGAACTTTCTTAGCGTCTTTCTCAGCTTTCTTTTTAGCTTTCTTTTCTTCTACTTCTCTTTGACCGATACCAACATCCCATTTACTCCAGCCCATACCAACTAAAACTCTTTGCCAAGCTTCGTTCTGATCGTCTAAAGCAGCTCGTATATTGCTAACTTTTCTGTACGCTCTGTTAACTGGTAAATTAAACAGGGCTTCAGTTATCATTGTTAAACCTTCAAGAGCTGGACCATCAAGAGTTAAACCTTCATCAAGTATTTCTTTTTTATTATACATATATGTATTACCAGCAGCGTCAAACTTAGTAAATTTAGATCCTATAGTAGGCGATATGTTTAGTAAGTCTTCACCCACCTCATCATAGTCAGCACCAAAGTTCTTTTCATTTTGCTTTTTAAATTCTAACGCAGCATTTTTTATACCGGACAGTACAGCACCTGGTATACCCATACCTCTTAAGAACGAGTCAGCTACAGTGTTTACACTCTGAACCATTTTCTTAGCTTTTAAATCATCGTCATCACTATTAAAAATCAAAGCAAATAAACCTGATTGTAAACCAGCAAATATTACTGATTGAACAAAACCATAATAAGCTACTTTACTCATCTTATTAGTAAAAGAGTTATCACCAAAAGCGCCTTTGTATCTACCGTTTTTAAGATCAAGCAACTCCTTCATCATTATTCTGTTCATTTGCATAGGTGTATTTGAAAATGGTAATATTATTCTACCACCCCAAGAAACCTGTTGTGCAGAAAGTAAGTCTGGTCTAGATGACTGTTGAGTTCTTTCTGCTATAGCTTGAAAATCTATGAAGGCTTTTTTTTCAGCTTCAGCTTTTGATAAACCTTCCTTCATGTATTTTCTTATAGAGTTACGATAATACGTAGCACCACCAGATGCTATAGCAAAACTATCCGCTATCTTTGTTGGTATATAACCTGCTTTTATTATCTTAGCCATAACAGCTCTGGCAGGGTTTTTACTTTTCGAAGCGGCTGCCGCTAGTTCAGCTTCAGTAACATTAATCTTCAGCCCAGCTCTACGTTGCACCAACATGTCTGAGTTCATGATCGTCATAAAGTCTTTCCAGTACTGAGGTTGATTAGCAAAAGCTCTAGCTGCCGCTAACGGGTTATTAAAACTATGGTTAACAAAGTTAATACTAGATATTAACTGCAGCGTAGCAGATCTAGTATTGAAGTTCATTATAGTACCAACGCTACCATTTAAGTAGTCCATTATTCTATTACCAGCAGTACCAAGATCAGCTCTTCTAGTTTGCCCAGTTTCCATTCTGTAGAACATTTCTTCAAGATTTTTTCTCCAGTTAGAGCCTAACTTAGATTCCATTTTGTTTAAATTCTCTTCAGAAAATATTTCGTTCTTAGCGTCTATAAAATCAGCAAGAAATTTTGATCTACTAGTACCTAAACCTAAATCACTTATCTCACCGGCAATAGTTTCAGACCACCAAGATTCTGATGGGTCTTTTATTTTAGCTATTCTACCCGTGTTCTCAGCAAAAGCCTTAAGTTTAGCATCACCTTTAATATGGTTAATTAATTTTCTTTCAGTGCTTTTAGCTAAGTCAGGTACTTTAACACCGTTCTTGTTCCATATATAAACACGTATAGCCATATCTGTTGTGAACGCAGTACCAGGAACTTCCTTGTCTAAAGATTTAACTATATCTTTATTCTGCTTTCGAAGTAGCATATACTCATTAGCCGCCTTCTGTTTGGCGTTGTTAATGTCGTTGTAACCCCTTTCAAAATGCTTTATAAAGTTTTCTTCAAACCATTTTTTATTTTCTATACCTTTACTACCTTTACCGTATAAAGGCTCTAACAACAGCTCAAGATCAGCCGCTGAATCTGTCATGAATATTCTACGTCTTTTTATATTTGCACCACGAACTTTAGCTTCAGCTTTAGAAAATGTTTTCTCAGGAGCTACACCTAAAGAGTGTTCCATTATCTTGTTAACCTCAGCAGATATATTTTGACTGGCCAATGCTTGTTGTACTTTAGACTTAATATCTAACTGATCTAAAACTTTTTTAACAGCTTTAACGTTAGGAAGAGCATCATCAACGAAGTACATGTCGTTGTATCCTTTAGCATACTTTTCTAACATCCACATAGCCTTAGCCTCTCCAGTACTATTACCTAAGCCAGTGATGTTTTCTATAGGTATGTCTATACCTTCAGACTTTAAATAATCATGAATAGCTTTTTGACTTTCAGGTGCTCTAGCTGTTAATATAAATACGTCTTTTGGTCCGTACTTTTTAATTTGATTCTTCATCTTCTGCATGAGAGGACCCGGTCTACCGTCTGTAACTCTATTGAAATCAGAGAAGTCCATCTCCCAACCTTCCTTCATCATTTTGTCTCCAAGAAAAGGCCATTCAGCAGATGATATTCTTTTTGTCTTACCACCTTTTCTAGCTATAACATAGTTGTCACTAATACCAACTGTCTCATCAAAATCAAATACACTAATACCTTTAGCTTTCTTATTTCTTTTTCTAGCTAACCTCATCGCTTTGTCGATGTTCTCAACAGTGCTAGCTATATCTTTAGATGCTATACCTTCTAGACCAACCTTCTTTAATACCTCTCTCGATGGTCTGTTTTCATTCATGAATTTTAACTCATGGTGAAGACTGTTTATTTCACCAGTCTTAGCAGCCTCTTTTAATAATAAACTAACTTGCTTTTTAGTATAGTTATTTATTATACGCTCACCTATAGTCATAGGTTTACTAGCTGTAAAGTCAACAGTCTCAAACGCAACACCAGGTCTGTGCATTACATTTAATATAGACATTAACTCACCAATTGGTTTTCCTTTAAACGAATTTAAAAATCCAGTGTTACCACCGAAAGGTCTAGAGTCGTACGTTAGTTGATCTTGTTTAGTCTGTATTGATTGTTCAAAAAGATCGCTGAGCTCTCTAGATTGCTTGACGTACTTAGCGGTATTTTTACCGCTACGGAACATAGCGCTAGCATTCATTAAAGCAAAGTTTAATAACTGCAGTTGATGCTCAGCATGGTACATACTACCTAAATAATTTTTAGCAGAAGGATCTTTACCAACAGGTTCACCTAACTCTTTTGTTGCAGAAGTAACAGTAGCTGTACCCTTTATCATACCGTTAGTTATATTAGTCTGAGCTCTCATGTGTCTAAAATAACCTCGTATAGCTTCAGCTCTAGTCAATCCATATTTATTATGATTAACAACAACCTCTCGCATAGCATCTAAATGAAAGTTTCTAGCTTCTTTACCAGCTTGAACTGTTTGCTCATAAGTCGAACCTTTTTTAGTTAACAACTCTCTACCTTCATTCCACACAAGTTCAACTAAGTTTTCAGCGTTTTGGTTTTCAGTTATAAACTTAGCCATGTGAGTTTTAAACTTACCCGTGTCAATTACTTTTAAGTGTTCAAGAAAAGGCATGTCTACATCAGTACCTTCCCACTTAGTATCCATGTGAAATTCAAAATAACCATCAGCTGTTTTATTACCTTCAGGTAGGTTCATACGTTCCAGCTTGTTAGTTATAGGGTTACCTCTTTTAACCTTACCTTGATACATAGTAGACATTATAATCTGCTTAGCATATTCAAGTACTTGACTCTTATTGTACTGGTTTATAAGCGCTCCATCAAACTTGTTTTGTACAGCGACCTCAAGAGCATTATTAATACTCCAATTCTCAAGGCCTTCACCAATAAGCATATCCATTGCTTCTTGAATATCTTTGTCTTTAGGGAACTGTTCTTTTATTTGAGAAACTAAGTCTTTATAGTTTTTAGCTTCCATAGCTTCCATCTCGGATTCAACTTTAGAATCTCTAACAGCTAACTCTTCCTGCTTAGACAAATCTTCTATAACACCATGTTCAAACTCTTTCTGTTGTCTTTGCAATTTAGCTAATTCATTAGCAACTTTTTTAATATCTTCTTTAGGAAATTTAGATTTATATGGATCACTATTAACCAAAGCTATTACGTCAGACCATTTGACAACTTCTTTTTGTTTTAAAATATTTTCTATATCAATAGATATTTTTTCCATTATAGCTTTACTAGCTAGCTCAGGAGACTTACCGGCTGATATTTGGTTAACCATCTCAACTAACTTATATCTAGTAGTTAGCTCTGGAATATTAGGTAAAGCCTTGTTGACACCTTGAACGTATAAAGCTTTTTCCATCTGTGTCATCCAGCCTTTTAGTATACCACTGATCTCAGCTCTATTCTTACCTTCAGTTAAAGATCTTATAACTTCTTGTTCAAACGCTTCCTTAACTTCTGTATTATTAGTTTTATGATACTCTTTAAGTCTGTCAGACCATTCGTACTTATTACCTTTAGTACCGGTCTGAACTATTTCTTTATATAGCAAAGGGTTTTTTAAAACAGAAGTTGTAACACCAGTAGCTTTAGGCTCTGACTTAAATTTACCAGCAACAATTTCAAATGCAACGTTCTCTCCAGATACTGGATCTAATATATATTGTTTCCATAAAGGTAGCATCGCTAAATGATTAGCAATATCTCCTTTTATAACGTCAACAATAGATTTTATATCACCAGCATTCAACTGTTGAGCAGCAGACTTGTTCATCTTCTTATACATTTCAGCTTCAACCCCAAAATAATCTAGATGAACTTCCTTACCTATAGTCTCTTTAGCATTCTTAGCTATGTTCTTGTAACTAACAATATCCTTAGCACCTCTAGCTTCCCAGTTTAAATTCTTTGCATCAGACGCAATCTTTTGATCTATAACATCTCCAAGTCTTCCGCCATCAACCTGCTTGTTCATACCCTCTAAAGACTTAGACAATTCAATACCTGTTTGCTCTGCTACAGAGTTAGTTGGCTTTGATGACTTCATATAACCACCGCTAGCAGTATGTCCTTCAAATGCAGTCCAACCACCTTCAGTTGCTTCAACGCTAACTGTAGCTACTTTAGCTCCATGCTTTTTAGCAGCATCACCTACGGCTCTATATAGGTTAGATCTTCCTGATCGATGCCCGGTAGTCAACCACTCCCATGGTGTTAGTGCTCTACCGTAAGTATCGTTTATTTTACCAGGGTTATAATTCTTAGAATATCTTTCATTAACTTCAGCTATAACGTCTTCATAAAATTGACCTTGGTAGTCTTCTATTATTTTACCACCTTCGCTACCACTACCTAAACGTGTCTTAGCCTGACTAATAGAGTTTTTTAAACCTTGGCTCATGAATATAGACTCAGCAATACTGCCTTGCTCTCTACTACCTTGCCACTCTTCTTTAACTAATCTTTCAGCTTCTTCTTTGCTCTTACCTTCTTCTATGTATTTATTGTATGAGTCAATATATTTCTTACCATCAAACTTAGCATCTATTTGGTTTTTCCAACCTTCTAAGCTCGTGGCTTTTTCTCTTTTTATATTTTTCTCTATGTTTGAATTAGCTCTTAAATCATCATCGTTAGCATCTCTTATGTCTACAAGGTTAGCCGTTAATGACTCACGTTTCTCTTGAAACTCTTTAAGATATTTCTCTCTTAGCTTATTGTACTCAACATTAGTAATATCTCCTTTAGATCTTTGATCGTTAAGTTCTGTTATTTGTTTTTTATAGTTTTCTATAATAGGTTTCAACAAACTCTTTAACCTAGCTTGTTCTGCTATGTTAGCTGAGTTAGTACTTACAACCGTTTCGCTACCGTCTTTCTCAGTCTTAATTACTTTACCGTCCTCAAGCTTCATGTCTTCAAAAAGCTTTTTCAAACGGTTAATAACGTTCATGTTATATTCACCGCCTTTAAGACCAGTAGAAAGCCTAGCTAAATAATCTATCACAGTTTTAGGATCTGAAAGATTTAGTCTAGGTTGTAATAACTTACCAGCATATCCACCTCTAGTATTACCTTTAGCATCTGTAAATATTTTTTCAGACAACCTAGTCATCTCGAACGCTATATCACTAATCAAGTTATTAGAAACAAACAAGTCGTAACCTCTACTACTTGCCATTAGCTCTATTAAGTTAGCCGGTATTTCTCCAAAAACATCCTTATTCCAAAGGTTTCCGTATTGGCTTTCTATAAACTTTTTAAAATCAAGATCCCCTTCAGTAGCTTCTTTAACTGCTTTTTGTACATACTCTTTTATGCGTGCTGATAGTTCAGCAAGCTCAGCACTTACTCTACCGTCTTTCTTGCCTTTGGCTAAGTGATGCATAGTTATATGGTGAAAGACCTCGTGAGGTATTTGACCATCAATAATTTTTCTAGCATCTACATATATCACAGACTTCCCGTTTTTCTCAATAAAATAAGCAGGCTCTGTTCTGCCTTCAAAATTTTTACCATCAGTCGTCACTTCATATTCAAACGCTAGCTCACCCGTAGATTTAACAGCATCTTTATTTATAGCATCAAACTGAGACTCTATCATTTTTTTCTGTCCAGCTGGATCTTGCATTTGAGGTATTAGCTCTGATGCTCTTATATAAGACTGTCCCTGTGCTACAAGCTCTGCATACTTATACATTTCGGCTTTAGCTTCTTCAGCTGTATACTTTTTGCCGTCTACCTCACCACCTTTGTCTAATATTTTTTGAAACTCTAGTGCTTTTTTATTCCACTTTGAAACGCTACTACGACCCATACCAACCATAAACCTGCGGTCTATAGATTTAAGATGAGTAATACCTAATGCGCCAAACAAATATAAATTATCTATAAACCTGTTTTGAATTACATCCATGTCTGGATAAGTCTCTTCCTTCCATCTTCTCCAAGACTTGTGACCCGCTAATAACTGCTCCATAGGTAGGGCAACTTCAGCAGCTACAGCACCACCGACACCACCTTTAATTACCTTTTCAGATATGGGATTTATAGCACTACCTATTCTTTGCCACCCTTTACTAGTCGCAGAGCCAAACTTAAATGGCATTGCCGCTCTAGCTGCAGTACCACCGAAGTAAAAACCTAAACCACTACCAAGAGGCATTTCAGTTCCAAACAAAGGGTCCAGCATTTGCATCTTACCTTCTTCTAAAAGACCATATGACAAGTGAAACAAACCGTTACCCCATGTAGAGTTAAATCTACTTTTAACCAAGCCCATGCTTTTAGCATAAGCATCAACTTTTTTACCAGCTTTAGTAGCTTTACTTGTAACATTAGCAGCACTTACAAACTGGTTTGTTTTTTTAGAATAATATAAACCAGATCTCATTTTATTAAGCCAAGACGCTGCACCAGTTAAACTCATAGCACCTTTAGCTATACCACCAACAACAGCAAACTCAGCGAGCATAGGGGTAAACCCACCTGCTCCCTGCCAAAATCTTTCTGCGCTACTTAACTCAAGCTTATCACTAAAAGCTTTACTTATTTTAATTGGTGCCTCACCTTCTGCTTCTAACTCTTGGTTAACCTCATCTATCAACATATTAATGTTTGATATTCTTTGGTCACCACTATAAGCACCACTTCTAAAGTTTTGAGCTGTACGCTCTTTAGCATCGGCTTGCATATAATTATCCGTAAAAGGTAACGCACTAACAAGCGAGCTGAAGTATAAATCTTTCTTACTTCTTTTATAACTAGAAGGATCTACGTTAAGTAAGTATAACTGCGACCACGCTCTGTCTCTAGCTATCATATTAATAGACATATCTTTAGTAGCTTTTATATAACCACCTATATCCTCTTGATCAATATCATCGCCTAAATAATTAAAACTAGCGTTGCTACTGTCAATATAAGTGTTGTCTAAATACTTACTAAATACATTCCAGTTGTTTATTATATCGTTAACCGTGACACCTTTAATGTCTTCACCTGGTTTGTATGAATAGCCTAATCTTTTTAGTTGATTTCTAAAAGCAAAGAAGTTCATATCGTCATCTTTACCTTCGCCATAATCATTGACTGACATACCTGGGTGCCACTTAATATTAACTGTAGTACCTTCTATGTGGTTTAAAAATAAAGACCTTTCAAACGCGTCTTCTTCGTAGGCAACTTTTAACTTCTCTCTAACTGTAGCATTGTCTTCACCTTCGTTAGCATCTAGTATAGTTTCGATGTGTTGATTTACTTGGTCAGTAATATCAAGTTTACTTTCATCATCTTCGTAGTTTTGATCTACGTGGTTACCAGTATTAAAGTCGACATAAAAAGAAGCTTCATCCCCATATATCTTGCTTAGCTCATCTTTAAGATATAACTCCCATTTACTAGCAGTTTCTTTTTGAGCTAAATAATCTGGATCGTTCTCGTCAAAGTCTTCACTATTTTCAAACTCTCTTAAGTTACGTAGAGTAGTTCTTTCGTACGATTTAATTTTATCGTAAAGCTTTTTTTCGTTAGGCGTAAATACCTCGTTTTCTATTCTACTAGTGTTATAATCGACCATATCTTGAACAGTTCTACCGTTCATAGCCCAACCATCTTCATAGGTTTTTTTAACCTCGTTTATTAAATCACTAGTCTTTCTTAATTGTACACTCTTCTTGTAGTTTGTAACATTAATAAATAAATCTTCTATTTGGTAATCAGTTAATCCTTCTGTGGTACCGTATTTATCTTTGTATTGTTCTACGATTTTATTTCTAACCTCATCAAATAGTTGTGGTTTTTGTTTTTCTAACTCGGCTATAGGGCTTTTTGCGTTCTGAATAATGTTAGTTAGATCTTCCTCTTTTAATAACTCGTCAAACTGAACTTCAAAGTTATCGCTTAAAAACTTTTGTATCTTATATCTTCTATTGTCTAAATCTATATTACCCTGTAGATCTAACTGGTTTTTATTTATAAACTCTCTAATCTCGTCTTGTGTAGCTATTTTCATACTAGTAGGTAGTGATAAGCCACCAGCGCTAGAAACCTCACCCTTTTCATTGACTTTAAAGCCAGTCGGTGCTTGAAGTAAAAATTTTTTAGTTTCACCGTTAGGGGCTTTAGCTATCAAGTTTTCTCTTTCAACTTCAAAATCCCACCCATCATCTTTAAGTTTTCTATTAAAATAGTCAGCAACAGTTTTTGGCTTAGCTTCTTTAAATGCTTTTTCGTCTGCAGCTGGAAACTCAGAAAGTCCAGGTGCATTTTCAAATTTAGATAGTTGTATTGATTTTTCTCCGATACCGGTCGATACCGTTCCAGACTGGACAAGAATAGCGTCTGGGTATTTGTTTAAGAATTCTTGTATTTTATCTTGAGTCATAGTAAACATTGTTAGCTTACCATTCTTCATAGCTCTATAAGTAGTCTTCATATATATTATTTAAACAGCTTTACTTCCAAAATTCCCACCAAGACTTTCCGCCTTCATCGGTATTATTTCCATCAGTATCATCTCCAGTAAACTCTTCAGAGTCAAGTGGATTACCATCTGGTCCTATACCATCTTGAAGATTCTTTAATGCTTCTTGAGTTTTAGGACCAAAAACACCGTCACGCTCAACCTCATAACCCATCTCTACTAATGAATCTTGCATTTTACGAACTTGAGTATCAGTATAACCGTAACTGCTATTTATTTCAGTTCTACTAGGCTTTCTTTTAACTATGTTATTTTCTACATAGTTTGTATAGTAGTCAGCCATAACTTCATTCATTAAAGGCTTATCTGCTTCTAAATGTGTTATTATATTTTCAGCTTCATCAGCGTCTATAATACCATCAGAATTAACACCTTCAATACCTTCAAAGTCTTCGTCTGTTATACCAAGACTACTATAAGTGTTGTTCATTAAGCTTTCAGCTAAGTCAGTTCTAAATATTCTACCTGGAATTATTTCATCGTTTATTAAAGAGTTATAACTACCGTTGTTTATCAGCTGATTAAGTATAGTTGTTCTAGTTTTTTCACGGTTAAAAGGAGTGCTATCATCTTGTTCCTTTATTCTAAAAGCTTCTAACGAGTCTTTAGAGGCTTCATCTATTTTATAGCTATCTAAAGTTTGCTTTATACTAGATATAGATTTCCACTCTCCGTCAACCTCTACACCTATCCTACCGTTATTATTTACCAGGTTTTTACCTTCACCTTTTAATATATCTAAATATATTTTACCCTCTTCACTATTTGTAAACGCTGGTGAATAGTCTTCTATGTTTATAGCTACCTCTTCTCTTAAGTTTTTATAGTCTTCATAATCACCAGCCATAGCCTGCAGATCTCTAAGTTTAAGATCTCTTGTCTTCTTATCAGAGTTAGCGTACTCAGCTTTACCTAACATTAAGTCGTCGTAAAGAGCTTCGTATTGATCACCAGTTAAATCAGAGTTAGCTAAAACGTTTTGAGCATAAATCTCATACTCTTCACTACGCTTAGTGTGTTTTGCTTTTTCGTTAGCCATATACTGGTTTATAAGACCAGACACCGCTCCTCCAATGTTAACAACCTCGTCAACACCAACCACCTTTTGAGGTCTATTGGCTTGGTAAGCTCCTTGTATTAATGATGTATCTACTGCCATATCTTTAACCGTTTCCTGTTCCTGGTATACCCCACGACTCAAAAGCACCAGAGGTCATACCTGCTGTTACGGCACCTAAAGCACCTTGAATACCACCCGATATAGCACTCATTCTTTGTTGTTCAGCCATAAGAGCTTGATCCCTTGCTGCCGCAGTTTCTGCTTGTGACATACCTAGTAAAGTTCCTATTTGATCTCTTTTCATTTGTCTTGACTTTAACTCACCTTGTCTTTCTTGCATTTGAATTCTAGTTGCTTCACCTGCAGATAATCTTTGATTAGTTTGTTCTTGTCGACCTATACTAGCTGAAGCTCTTTGAGCATTTAACTGGCCTTGCTGAGCTAGCGTTTGAGCTAACGATGCTATACCACTGCTACCAGCTGCACCTCTTAAACTACCAAGTATATTGGCTTGGCTTTGTTGAAACTGTTGAGCTTCAAACTGAGCTTGTTGTTGGTTAACAGTTAGATCTTCGTATTTATTTTCCATGTTTAAAAATGGGTTACTAGTATCAAGGTTGGCATAAACGCTTTTAAGTCTATTCATCTCCGCTCTTCTTCTGCGTTCTTCAGCTTCAGCTCTACGTTGAGCTTTCTTAGCTCTACTAGCCCCAAATAACCCACTAATAGCGCTAACTCCAGCTGATATTAATGGGACTGCTAATGGTATTGGCATAATAATTAATTTTAGTTATGTTTATAATTACCTTTATATTGGATTATTTACTACTTTGAGACACTCCACAGTCAACAGAAAACAGTTCGCCAACACTGGTTGAGTCGTTAGTAAACCTAGCTAATCCATAATAACCTCTAATAGAACTCATATTTACTTCATTATTTTTAGAGAAAAACATATAAGTATTGTTAGGAGGTATGCTATTGCTTTGAAGGTTACAAACTATACTTTGAGTACCAGTTGTTTTATTATAACTGTTTACAGTTTTTATATCACCAATGAGAGTTGGTTTACCTCCAATATTAAAACCAGAGTCTGTAGATGTTGTAGCATAATAAACTAAATCACCTGTCTGCACAGATGAGTTTATTTTAAATTCGAAAGTTAAAGTTACTTCTGCCATAAATTAATCGTTTAACAACGAGCCAACGTCTAAGGTTACAGTAACGTTGCTCGTACCTATTTTAGTTATATTAAGCGAACCAGTTATAACAGCGGCGTTATTGTTTTGAGTAATAACATTTGCGTTAATAGTCATTTCAGTACCACCATTAGTATATGGATCTAAATTAGAAAAATAACTTAATGGTATTTCAAAGTTACCAGTGGTGGGTTGGCCCGGAACAACTATTGGCCCATTAGGGGTTGACACATTCCAAGTCCACGTCATTAAGTGATCTGGCGATGACCCAGGCGCAAACTGCGGCGAGGTCTGTGATTGAGCACCAGGAAATGTTAAAGAAGAATTATTACTATCATCAAACGTTAATAACACTTTAGGAAGTGTATGTGTCTGTATGATTTGAAACTGTACTTCACCAAAATTGTTTATAGTACTACCTGAATAAGGATGGTTCAAAAACTCTGTCATTTGAGCAGCACCATTATATTGAGGTGCGGTATCTGGACTACCGGTTACAAAATCAGGTTCTACAACTATGTTATATTGTAAGTTGCTTCCACCATTATTTTGTGGTATTAATCCTATCGATTGAGTTCCTTGTCCTGGATTTGGCTCAGTTGCAACAAGCAAATCATCTGTATCTAACTCTTCACATCTCCAACTAAAAGCGGCATCTACATCTCCAGATATTTGTATCTTAGTAGTAGTTTCACTTGGTCCAATAACGTAATTTGAACCAACCATAAGCGGTGTTGGAATCAACTTAATGTTAGTAACATACACTGGAGGCGGGGCTGGTGGTGCAACCGGTAGTGAAGCATAAGTGTAAGATATAATTTGTGGATTATCTGAAAGAATATGATCGCTTAATTGTAACACTATTTTAAATGTTAACGAGGTGTAATTATTAACCGCATAACTAGGTAAATCATATCCTAAATCTAACGGCGTTGACTCATTTGGAAGTTGCCAAGAAACAAAAGTATTATACGGATTGCCTCCAATTGATACATCACTAGAACTTAAACTATAGTTGTTTAATATTGAACCAGTAAACGTACCAAGATCATTAAATCCAATCATGCCTTTTCTTATCCAACCTACTAAAACAAAATCACTTTGATTTTCGCTAACGTTAACAAGAGTAGTTGTAAGCTGGTGAGTTTCTAAATCAGGATCAAGAGTAAAAACAGGCTCACCAAAGTTAACATCAGCAAGATGAACCTCTCTAATTATTATGTTTACATATTTAAATTCAAGGTGTAAAGCACTACCATTTATATCTATGTTAAGTATCGTGTCAGCCGCAGGCATAACGTAATCATCTTCCATAGTAACAACAACATTGACTAAGTTTGTTGCGTCACTAGGGTTATAATCGAGAGATACATCAACAGTATCAACAAACTGAACACTCTCAATACCGTTAGGTAGGTTGACACCTATATCCCCTTTCTCGTATAAATTAGTGGTAGACGTTGCTCCACTTATATTAAATTGATCGGCTCTAACAAAGTAACCCGCGTCTGGTGTTATAACTAAAGTTACTGTTGATGGTAGAGTATTACTAGAGACAGCGTCGTTAGCAGTTTCTATAGATGTATAAGTTGATACCGTGCAATTATTTACGTTACTAGCCATACTATTGGTTTGGATCGTTTTGAATTGTTAATGTATAATCATCTGAAGTTCCAGTAGTGCTTACTGTTACAGCAAAACCTATACCTTGTACTGTAAATTCAGATGTATCTAAGTTACTTAGCGTAGTTGCTACACCTGATATATTGTTAAACCATTTACCTTCTTTTTCTATAAACTCGTTAACAGTACCTTCTTGCTTGTCTGTGCTAAAAGATGACACATACCAACCTTTGTAGCTACTAAGATTGTCGTAAATACCATCATTATAAGTTACACTATCCACGACAGATGTAGTAAATTGATTAACCTTAGCTTGAGAACCTTCATAGCTAACGCTTTTAAAACTTTTTATAACGCTAGGCTCGTCATTAAATAATATATCTATGGTAGATACATGTTGGCTATTGTAAAAATTATTAGCAAGAGCAGTATCATCGTGATGCTTCCATAGCTTACCAGTAACCCCTGTTATATATTTATTGTTTATAGACAAACCAGTCTCTGGTATATAAGATCTAAAGCTAGTCCAACCTTTTGTTTTTTCGTTAAAGCTTACCGTAGTTGAACTATTATAACCTTTAGGGTATGTTAAAGTTACATTATACTCACCTAGCATTTCATCAAAAGTACCAAGTATATTTTCTGTATCCTTTAAGTTATCTCTAAACCAGTTAGTCATACCAGCGTCTGATATAGGTGTTAACCCATCTTGTGATAACCTTAACACTTTACCTCTTTGCCTGTCAGTAAAATAAAATCTATAACCGTCAGCGGCTAAAGATTCTGGATTTGAAGATATACCATAATCACCAGCGAAAGCAACAGAAGAACCCAACACGTTAGACGAAGAAGTTATATTAGTACTACCGTCAGCGTTGAACAACGCATCTTTGTTTGCTAATATTTTTAAAACTTTATCTTCACAAAATGCTACAACATTAGTGTCTCTAGTTTTTAAAGCTTGTATTGGCCCATACAAAGGATTTAAGTCCTTAGTTATAGACTCAGCCATATTAAACTCGTTCAATTGGTTTACACCGCTTATAGAGTTGTATATACCAGAATATATCATACCACTACTTCTGGTTTCTTCACTATAATCAACTAGTGTTGTCGATGCTTTAAACCCTTTACCTATTGTTGCGGCGTTAAAATCATCTCTTATTCTATCTGACTCAACTCCATTACCAAACACATAACAATTGTGGTAAGGTAGTTTTACTTTATATTTGTAAACATCTGGATCTAACACATAAGTACCAGTGATTTCAGTGAGCTGTATATCGTGTGTACCAGGTATGAAACCATTTATTGTTGGTATACCGTTTTCCGCAGGTCCAAAAAAGTTGTTAACTTTAAATACTAATATACCACTAGATATTGTATACGTTGGGGTATCAGAAGCACTAGACGTCGTTATAGTTCCCGTGTTTAAATACTGATTTGTAGTAGAATCTGTACTAGTAATATCTTGTACTTTACCATCTATTACAGCTATAGCTTCTGATTCTGAACTGTAACCACTCGTAGGAAAAACTATTTCAGAGTGACTGTATAATCCAGCTGAAAATACATTTCTAAAACCGCATGTAGAAAAAGTTACAGGTTTGTTTTTAATTACAACACCGTTGCCATTTACAGTTGCATGACCGATTATAGAACTTTCTGTAATAGTACCATCTCTATTATCTATGGACATTAAAGTACCTACACCTCCAGCCTTTAAATTACGAACACCGCTACCATCAGTGTTAGTACTACCAACTGTTATGGTATTATCTTTGTGACTTAATATTTTTACATGTGTACGACCACTAGGAGGTAGGTTATTTTCTAAAAGAAGTGCTGTATTCAAAGTACCTTCAGATGTTCCGTAGCTTAAATTCCAACCGTACAATGTTTGCTCAACGCCTGACTTAGTTATTGAAACAACAGAGTTCAATGGCGCGAAATCATTTATTGTTCTGTCAGACAGGTACATCGGTATAGCACTAGAAGCTTCGTAATATATATCTAGCTCTGCAGTTTCCTTTGGTTCTGTCTCCCATATAGCTGAATCTATAGAGGCCGGAACTGGCTCGTGACTAGCCACGAAAGCAACCATTGTTTCTATATCACAGCTTCCACCATTAGCACCACCAGGTCTTTCTCCACTAAAAAACGTGTCACCTCTTGGATCCCACCGATCTACTTGTATACCTTTAGTTGTTAAGTCACTAAGCCCTGATGTATCAGTTATACACTCAAAGTGTATTTCAACAGTGTGTCTTTTACAGTTGGTCTCATTGTTACAGTTTTCACATGAATCATCAGGATCAGCTATGTCTGGGTCACTAAAAGAAGAGATCCAAGGATGTCTATGAAAGTTTTTACCCTCACTATGTTGAGAAACCCAAATATTTTTTGTAACCCTATACACTCTATGATCTGGATCACGCTGAAATCTAAATAACTTACCAACAGACATATGTAAAAACGGAAAAGCGTTTTCTAGATTAGTACCAACATCTGTTGAACCAGAACCTATCCAAGATATGTGCATTCTAGAGTTAGGGCCATTATCACCATCGCTTATTCCACTTGGATATGTAGTTACTAAACCTCCAGTTTCTGCAATCCGTCTAGGGTATTTAACGGCGTGAGAGTGATCTATAAACAAAGGTGGGCATCTGTCATCAAATGACTGCCAAAAGTTTTTTGTTTTCTGTTGATTACCGTTATCTACGTTACCCGCACCTGTAGTGTTAAACATACAATTAGCAAAATCATCATCTAAAGAACCTGAAAAACCAGCGCTAGTAGTCCAACCATCTGCTAAACCAGTTTGTAACGATCCTGTAAAACCAGCTGCGGCAGTTGATTGACCAGTGTCGGCATTAGTGTGTTTGGTACTTATATGCCCGATTCTAAAAAAGTATTCTGGTATGTACTCTACATCTACAGAGTCGTTTTCTATTACATAGTTTTCAAGAACCTCATCTCTATGTATTTTAACAAAAAACCTACCATCAAACTCAGGTTTATTAGTTACTACAGCATCTTTAATTTCTATTCTCCAAGTGTTCGGATCAGGAGTTTCTCCAGCGGCTTGTATCACCTGATCTAATCTAGCTGAGTTTCCAAAGTTAGCGTCTATTAATTTTATATAAGTACTTATGTTCGTATATGTTATATCACCGTTATTTAAAAGCTGAGTATTATCATTAGCTCTTGCTACCTTTTTCCAGGCAGACTTATAAGTTTTAGGTGACAGTGCGTTGTCATTATCAAGCAGCACTCTAGCATAACCAGTACCCTCAAACTTTTTAAACCCTCTAAAAACAGCTCCAGCATCAGCATCACTACCAGACCAACTTACAGAGTTTTGACTGTATAAAGTGTTGCCAGGTATATTTGTAGGAGGTGTAAGTTCACATATAGTTCTATGCTCAGTTTTTATATGTTCTGGTGCATCGTTTTCTATTGCTAGTATTTTATACCTAGCCATATCATCCACAGGAGCGTTTGACTTGTGTGTTTTCTTAAGTATTAAATAAGTGTCTTCGTCTACTTTGTTTCTATCGTGAGACATAAAAGACAGCCAAATGTTACTATCTTCAGCGTCATAAACTCTATCCATAGATAAATTATAATACTCACCAGAAGTTTCCTTTACGTAATACTTACAGTACTCAGCCCATTCTGGTGGGTTAACAGGAGTTATAGAATCGTCCCAGTGTTGCTGCACTACTAATCTATTCTGTGAAGCAGATTTATTTTTATCTATATTTATGTCACCAACTATTTTATCTCCATTACTAATTACTCTAGTACCAGTAGATATTACTGGTGTTTCTCTACCATATTTATCACCAAGAACTACACCTACTTTGTATTTTCTAAAAGACTTCATTGATGGCAAAGCTCCTAGGTTTGAGTTTAAAACACTATTAACTTTGTTTATTTCTTGTAAAAAGTTTTTAGATATTGCTGCCTGATATATCGATAAAGCAGCCGGCCTATTATACCCTTGAGTATAGTTTCCGTAAAGTAATCTACTACCAGTAACTTCTTGAGCAAGAGCTCTTCTAGGAACATTGTCCCATACTCTTAAAGATTGATTAGCCGGTAAAACCGAGTGTATCATTTCAGAAGTAATTTCTACAGCAACGCTGTCATTGCTTTCAACACTTGAAATCCATTCAGGATCTCTACCTCTAGTTATACTTTTTACAACGTAGCAGTTAGGGGACGATACTTCTTTATAAAGTAAATCAACAGCCACAACGTCAGCTGGTCTAGAAACATCGTCATCTATAAAGCTGTGCAAGGTTAGCTGTCTAAGATTATTAACCATACCTAAATTGTAACCCTCTTTAGGTTCGTAGTCATAACCACCTGGAAGAAAAGCTAATTCAGACCAAGGTGAAAAACTAGAATATTCTCCGTCTTCGTACTTATACCTAGAAGCAAATCTTCCAAACTTAAACTCAAACATAGCTTTTGGTTGTTCAAGTATAGTAGTAAAAATGTCATCACTAGAAGTTATGTTAGTATCTATAGATAAAATACTAAGAACAAAGTGTTCGTTCACATCTGTTTCACCTGGGTTGTACTCAGTTATCTCAGCTCTTACTTCTTTGTCACCACCAGAAACTTCATCAGATCTTGAAAATATAATTACATCTCCTACAACATAAGCACCTGCGCTTACATTTGTTATGTTTTGTGCTATAAAGTAATTACCAGGTACCTTTAGATTCCCATCATCGTCATGAAGTTCACCACTTAGGTTCACCGTTCCATTTATATTTCCAGCGCGTAAAGTACCAGACATGTCAAGCTTAGGTGCTCTTCTAGGTGGTTTCTTTATTACTGTTATGTGCTCTTCTAATAAATTACCGTAATTACTATTATCGATATTAGATATGTTAGTTAAATTTTTTGCGTCATAACCAGATGGATCTGATATATGAAGCTTGGTATTCGTGTTAAAATCACTACTACCAGACATGCATCTATTTATATTTATTTTCTTAGGCTCAGTATTATTGTCAGTCCAAAACAATAGATCATCAATTATACTAATACCAGTAATATAGTTGTCATGTCTAAAATTTAAAACTCTTGGAGCTGTAAACCTAATTGTAGTAAGTTGCGAGTTAGGTATTGATGCTAGCTGTGTAACACTATCAAAAACGAGTCGATAGTTACCGCCAGTCACTTGATTTATCTTAGCTATTTTTGGATTTGCATTTGAAGTATCCCAAGCTAAAGCACCATATTGATTATAAATATTAACGCTCATACCCGGCTTTAAGTATTTTGCGTACTGCGGGTTGACTGTTAACTGTGTTATATCAACACCTCCTATGATGTTTGCAGCTAATACATTTTCAACAGTATCATGAACCTCATATATATCTATAACAACAGGGCTTATAGTATTTGTGTTATCATCATAGCAAACTATCATGTCTTTCCACAATCTCGTACGATCTATAGAAGCGTGGTTCACTCCTATTGTATGACCTGTAAGATTATAGCTAACTTGTGGCGTTACAAAAAAGAAAGATCTATTAGTTTTTTCATCACTTATAGATCCAACAAACTTGCTGCCGTGTCTGTATGAAGAGGGTGGAGTGCCAATAAAACCAGCAGAGCTTATATCTTGACTCTGTCTAGACAACAGCTCTTTAGTACCTCTCATAGTAGAAGCAGAGCCTATATCTCCACTACTAGACGATACTATTTCTACGTTTAAAGCATCTCTATATTGACCATTTGGAACTAGTCTCTCGTCGAGATCCTTGTTCATTTTTCCAGAAGTAAAAGTATGTTTAATGTCTGCCATCTATATTACTTTATAGGTTTACTTAAACCTTTCAACACTTGTGTAAATTCTTCTATCTTAATATTAGAAAGTCTTATCTTAGCTTTTCTAGCCTCTGCAAACTTTTCCTTTTTAAATCTCTGAACAATATATTCAGGCATGTTAGATCTAGAAGATACAACCCCATATAATATGTATTTGTAAACAGCTTCTTCACAAAATTTATGTACGACCATTTCTGCATCAGTACCCAAACCATCGCTAACATATTTTAGTATTACGGTTTCACCAGCAAGATCAGAGCCAAAGTGAATGAAACCTGTAGAATTATCTATATAAAAAGTACCGTTGATTTGAGCATGCTGAGGATCTAGGCCGTATCTTCTACCTTTATTGTCAAACCTAATATTATCTCTATCATCGTAATCGTAGTCTAAATTTCTAGGCTCTATAGAGTCAAACCTATTACGAGTATCTGAAGTATAAGGGTTAGTTGCACTGGTCGCAGAACCTTGCTCGTCAATATTACCACCACCATCGAAACTCCATTGATTTGATTCTAGTCCACCAGACTGATTTATAGGAAAAGGATTAGATGTTTTACCTGTGGGATATATAGGTTTTTCAACACCGTTAGAATCTACTCTAACTATCTTAGTATAGTTAACGTAGTCTTGAGGTAAAGGCATTACTAAGGTTGCCGGTACTTCTTGTTCTAAAGCTTTGTGAGAACGAAGAACGTCATATGATAACTCTTGTATAGCTCTCATACCATGAAACTGAACATCAGTTCTACTAACTCTACTTATAAGCTTACCTTCACCAACGTGAACAACCATAAAAGAGTTTATTATGTCATCTAATGAAACAAACTGGTAATCACCTTTGTTTGTACCTGCGTAATAGTTTTCTTGCGAAGTGTTTAATAAACCCATAATTATTTATTTTCTTTAGCTTCTTTAATAGCCTCGTTTCTTAATGCTACCTCAGATAGGTTTGGATCACCAATAGAAACTCCAGCTAGTTCTAATATTTTATTTACAAGTGTGCCTTCTTCAGATGCGTGTAATTGAAAGTCTTGCTTTGAGGTATCACTTGAATTAAATAATGCTTTACCGTTTATAACAACGTAAGTCCAGTTTGGATCGTCAGGTTTTCTTATATAATCAGCTTTAGCACCAACAGTACTCTTAGGGTTGAACTCTAAGGTTGTAGCGTTAACTCTGCAGTAAACAGGCATGGTAGCCCTAGGTCTAGTTTTAGCACCCATTGTTATACTTTGAAAATCTGATCTATTAACTTTTTCGTAATAAACAGGATCATATGCAGTATTAGCTATTATTCCAGGATTACTAAACAACGTTGTAACATCACCAACACCACCACCTATCATTTGTGTACTAGCCGTGGTATTTGTTTCAAAATCATATGGTTGTTTATATGAAAAAATAATTGTAGCACTATTAGTAGCTACATAAGCTGTGTGATATGGGGAAAAGTCGTTAACAGCTCTACCTATTTCTGCTGCTAGTGATGCCGCTGTACCATTAGCGGACTGTGCTAATCTAATATGTGAAGCTGGAGTGCTGTTATTTACTAATCCATTTGGCACTTCTGTACCTTGATTATTGAAGTAATAGGTATAACCATAAAATCCTTTAGCTAAACTACCTTTACCTTCATTATAATAGGTTAATTTCAAAAAACATCCATCATGATTATCAGTTCCCACCCAAGCTTTTTTTACAGTAACAGCTACCTTTATTGTTTTTTGAGGAATATAAACATTTTCTAGCCAATGTATTTTATCGGTGCCGTTATTCCACACACCATCAGTACTAACATCAGTGCCAACTACTCTAAATAAAGATAGCTTTTCCTCAAGCATATCTATAGTATCACCTATCATAGCTGACCTAGGGTTTTCATTAGCTGTTCTAAAATTGTGAAACGTAGTCTCAAATATATCTAACTGAGCTTTTCTAGCAAATATATTAAACTCTTGAGGAGTAATATAACCTCGCTTATCTTTATTAGATATAGCTAAAACTTGTTGATATACGTTATCTATGTCTATTGCCATCTTTTTTTATTTTATAAGGAAACTGTTTATTTAGCCAGGCTTTACGTTTATCACACTTACAATTTCTATATCCTAAAGCTCGTGAAGCTATATCGGAAAGTGACTTTAATCCCGTTGCGATTGTTATCTTTTCTATAGTATCTCCTAACCCTTTTGACTCCATTAAAACGCCTCCATTGTTATTTCATCTATAGAGTCTTGTACTTCTTTTCTTGTAGCCTCCATAGTCATCATTATATTTGCTTGAAATCTTTTAGCCTCTTCGTTGTTATTAAAAACAACTAACGTAGGAACAACCACTATTTTATATTCGCTAGCCCATCTTGAATCAGCAGCTATATCAACCCTCTCTACCTCGCAGTCTGTAAGTTTAGATAACCACTGTACTTCGTTTGACTTATTAAAACTAGCATTAAACTCTACAACAACTAAACCTTCAGGAAAGTCTTGTGCAAAGCATGTAGTAGCTATCATTGATAATAGTAAAATTAATTTTCTCATAATGTTATTCTAATTGTTACAATACCTAAACCAGCACCAACTACATCAGCAGCTATATCGTTAATATCCGCGTGACCGTGTTTTATATCGTAAATTTCTTTAGCCACACCTATCAAAACAGCTACACCAAAGCCATATATTAAAGATTTGTTTTTATTACTTGTTCTATCGTAAACTAAAGCTGAAACGCTTGAGCTTATAGCGTAGCAACCACCAGCGTGTAGTAGTTTATCCTGCTGTATAAATTGAGCACTTACCATATTTGTTATCATAAAAAATATAATGAGTGCTTTATTCATTTTTTGCTACTTTAGTTTATCAATCTTTTCTTCTACTCTAATCATTTGATCTTTAATCTCTTTAACATCTTCTTGTGTCGACATTATAGTCTGCCTTATAAGCTGATCCTTCATGTCATACTCCATGCGTGTTATTTCTGGGTCAGGAGGTAAAGGTAGTTCTTTTGCTTCTGTTATATCTGCTTGTAGTGTAAACCACATACCCACCAGGGTAAATATTAAAACTGCTATACCTGCTAAGGTTTTTATACTTAGTTGTAACGTTGTGTCTTCGTTTATTTCTTTTGCCATGATTAAAATATTACGTAGTTAAGTCCAACACTAAAGTTGTGCCAGTCTCTATTCCAGTATTTATTATACCTACCTTCTATAAATGTTCCTAAACTTTTATTAAATCTATATCCGAATATAAGACCAATAGAGTAATCAATCCATTGGCCGTTGTTAAACTTGTAGTAAGAGTATATGTTATCAGACTTAACGTGATAAGGCATAAGGTTACCCCAGCTGTGAAACCAAAAGTCTTTTGTGAAATGATAGTAGTCAAAACCTAATACGGCTGAATACTCTACAATATTAGATAAAGCGTTACGTTGATCTTGAACGTAATCGTTTATTACTTCAGGTATAACAACTTCTTCCCATACAGCTTGATTGTCTGCTACCAGCGTACCGTCAGGAGCAAAGTATAAACCTTCTAATGTAATGTCGTAACCCTCTTGTATAGCTAAGTATGTGTAATGCAACGTTCCATTGTCTAAAACCCAGTCAGCTAGAGGATCAAATCCGTATGGCTCAGACAATCTCTGAACAGCTCCAATGTTGAAAGAGAGCTTACCATCCTTAATTTGTTTTCTGTATCTCTGGGACGC
>CEWC01002161.1_pt1 | contig 23662 bp, 5 predicted proteins | sample 530331 | NCBI WGS metagenome assembly CEWC01 (sample SAMEA2619935, study PRJEB7988) | marine metagenome | isolation source: saline water (ENVO:00002010), including
ACGATGATTATCAGGAATCTAGGAATTATTTATATTCCTTCAAGTCCCAAAGTGCCTACAACCTCTTGTTGTTTGAGGTAAAGTTTTGCATATGACTTAGCAATATCCTTCAACATACTTACAGAATCGCATTCGTCAATTTCATTTGCAAGTTTTTGATATGCAAATTGCTTAGAGAGTGCTCCAAGTTTGATGTCATCTGGGTCCATTAGTAATCTCCTTTAGTAAAGATTTGATTTCTTCAATATCTCTCTTCAGTATATCAAGTTCTTCTCTTTCTGTCTGCCTTCTTTGCTTCAGTTTTTTATATTGGGCATAACCAGAACTATCGGTATTAACAATAGCTCCTGTATTTTTATCTCTAAAAAGGTTGCTATGCCCCTCAACAGGAATTAAATCTTCTTGGTTCATATCAAGCAAGTGCAATCGCTCTAAAGTCTTTCAGTTTAACTGGAGTTGACTCATTTGTCGAGGAGAGGACAATTTTGATTGCAAAGGCAGTAAATTGATCAACATTATCAACAGAGAATTGATATTCTGAATACGCATTCTTATCATTCAAATTTGGTGGAACAAAAGCATCTGCTCTTCCGCTATTTTTATTGGGATCAATTACTTGGTCGCCAAATCCATCACCATCAGTATCAATTAAATTATCATATCCAGGGAATGGAATGAATTTTTGCTCAACACCACTAGAATCTGCTTTAAACAGTTGATAGAAGACTCTAAAATCAGCATCTTCTTGTCTATTAGCAGCAATGATAACCTTCAAACTAGTTGCTGGTTGTGCGAGAGAAATACCTTTAGTAACAAAAACTGCACCATGAGGATCACCTTCTACATCATTGCTTCTAGAGTCATTTACATAATCGTCGATAGGTTGATTAGATTTATTTCTACCAAGAACAAATGTTGCATTCTGAGTATCCATCATAGGTGATAGATTTTCATTTTCAGTTCTAAAGTCAACTCTAAGAGTAAGTGACTTATTAGCTGGAAGTTCAGTAAGTCTCTCAGTTTCATTGATTTCTGAAGCAACCATTCTAGGAGTTTGGAATGTAATTACTTTGTTGAGGGTAACTGGTTCATAACCCTTATCAATGAATGATGTTTCATTTCCACCAGCACTAGTTCCACTAATAGTTCTTACATTACATCTTGCCTTTGTTCCTTTACCTGGAGTGATAATGTTAAACAATGGTTCCAATGAACTAAACTGATAGTTCTGAGAAATACCAACAGTTTTTCCACCAAAACCTTTCTCTGATGTAAAGTTAACCATACCTCCGCCACTAGATCTGTCAGTTGGCGCTAACAGTGTTCTATCAAATTCAAGATGATAAGTATCAATATTAGAATTTTGGGACTTATAGTATGTGGAAGGAATATCATGCGTTGTATTAATTCTAGCTAGAGATACACCATTAACTTCATATGGTTGAATTGTAGAATTAATTGCATGTGTAATCTTAGAAGATCCACCAATTGATCTACCATTAATTGTTAATGTTCCTGCAGGAGCAGTAGTCTCATTAATACCATTATAAGAGATAATTTCACTACCCAGAAGTGCATATCCTCTGGAAGTAGTAATCCCTTCGAAAGATGAGAAAATAGTTGTATTAGCAACTGAAACCTGAGTTGAATTATCGGTTAATTCAGATGTGGTTTGAGTTGTTGAAGTATCTGGTGCAATATCAACAATTTGTATCTTGTTGTTTCCACCATGGTGTGCATGATTTTGTTGCTTAACTCTGAATACATTTCCAGAATACTCATTAGCAACTAATGATGAATCTGCAGAAGCATCTGCACCAGAATTTACTCTTGTAGATAAGTTTGTTGGATCTGTAAGGTAGAAGATATCACTTGTGTTAGTGAAGTGCTCTCCTTGAACATCGGTAAGATATAGAGTATCTGTTGATGCACTGATATTGCTAATAGTAAACTTAGCACCAGTTCCAACTCTAGTTGCAGCAGTAGCACCAATAGTTGAGGTCACAATCCCAACCATTTCACCGTTAACATATCCAGAACCATTCGTGGTTAGAGTTGCACTAGTTACTTTACCATCAGCATCAGTGTCGATGCTTACGATACCACCAGTTCCTTTTCCACTAATTGAATAAAGTTGTGCTCCAGTAATACCAGTTTGACTTGCTTTATATCCAGTACCACCTGCATCAACTTCAATTCCTGAAGCAGCAGCACCAAAGTTTTCAACAAAACCATTAACATTTGATCCTGTAGCACCTTGAATGACTCTAGTTCCAAGATTAACGGAACCACTAAGTGTTCCTGCAATAGGTAACTTAAGTTTTCTTGGAAGACCTTCAACTGGATTTTCATTTAATACTGCACTATTAGTTCCCTTAGGAGTAATATCACTATTATACCAAGTTACAGTACCAGAGTTAACAAACTTTGCTTTATAAAGTTTGAAAGTGAGATCTTGGAATTGACTTGCAGTCCAAATTGTACCGTTTTGAGACTTAAACAGAGAACCACCAATATATTGCTTAGTAACAACAACATTTTGAACATCTGGAAGAGTTGATGTTCTAACGGTCTTTTGACCCATGGTTGCAGTCCACATTTCATATCCATCAGATGCAGGTGAAAGAATAACGATGGCGTACTCTTTTTCTGCTTCAAGATATACTGGAGATGGGAAACGAACTCTTGTTGGAACTGGTTCAAATGGATTATTTACATTAATATTAATATCATCAGGATTCAATGCAACCTGAGTATAATCCTGAACTAAGAAGGAAGTTGGTGTTCCAAGTTCCATAGTTCTAAGTTCAACAAAAACCTTAGCACCAGGATCTTTAGTTGCAAAGTAAAGATCAAACGAAGTTAAGAATGCACCTACACCATCAACCGTGAATGACTGTGCAAGAGGGTCTCTGTGTGGAGCTTTAACTTCGACATTAATTTCAGTTGCTTTTCTAGCAGGTTTGGGTGGATTTCTAACAGAAACTCTACTAGTTTCTTGTGTAAGAACCGTTCCAGAACCACTATATGTTCCGAGTGCTTCGGATGCAAATACAGTTGAACCAGGGAGAACAACAGTATTAGGTGGAACAGCAGTGACTTTAACAGTCTTAGTACCACTCTTGACTCTAGTAGCAGGTTTTGGTTTGCTATTTGGATCTCTAAAGAAGAAATTAGCAACGATATCACCCCAATTATCAGAAATCAACTCTGCTCTGGTAATCTTCGCTACTGCACCAGAAGTTGTTCCTACAATCTTAAATCCTTTCTCAATATATCCAAAATATTTTTGTTGTGTGGAAAGAACCCTAGTACCAAAATTTATCAGTTTAGAAGTTGGAGAGTAACCATCACCAGGTGCAGGTCTATTTCTATCATATGGGTCAACAGTGTATTTTTCAACCAAAACTGCAGGTGAACCTAATCCGGCACCAATATCTGGTCTAGATGTATCACCAAACTTATGATTTGGTTTTTGAATTCTAATAAATCCAACCTTATTATCATTAGCATCTAAGATATTTGCATCTTCAAAAACAGTAAATGTACCAGAAATCATATTGATTTCACATAACTTGGGTACAATATCAACCTGCTGACTATCAAGATACAGATAATGTTTAGAATATGGTCTTAGACCATTTGCATTGAAATAAACGTTTCTAGAACGCATCCAAGGATCTGCTTCACCGGATACCTTTACATCTTCAACATAGTCAAACTCTCTAGAAGGTCCTGTGAGTTTTGGTTTATATTTTGTTTCAGTTGTAATGGTCGTAGTGGTATATGCTCTAGTACCTCTTTCACCTCTACCACCACCTTTCTTGTAGGTAACATACTCTGTTTTCTTATCTACATCTCTAGTTACACTTGCCTCTTGCTTCCACTTAGCACCAGTAGATTCTGTTCTATGATCATCAATATAGATAGTTCTCACCCAGTTATCGGATGCAGGATCAAGAGCAACAGCACCCTGGAAAACAATTACGTTAAATGGGTTAACATTTTCTACATTAGTTGCATGAGGTTGATCTAACCAATCAACTTCAGTGTATGCTAAGGTAAGCATATCACCAGTCTTTTGGATGCTTGGATCTGCAAGTTTAAGATTCTGACTTAAATCTGCAGAAGATATATCAATATTAGGATCTAATGCTAACTGAGCATCCATTGACCAAAAATCAATTGGTGCTATACCAGTTGCACCTTCCTTACTAATATCGATAGTAGTATAGCGAGGATCTGCAAGAGACTTATCTCTAAAATCTGAAACGATAAATCCACTCTTAAATCTATCTAAACCATTAGCATCAGTAACAGAGAGTGTCTTAGCATTGAGTTCCAGCATAGTAAGACTGGTAACTTCTTCCAAGTTCTCAATTCTATCCTCAAGTTTACCAATGTCTCTCATGGTAAATCTTCTATTATCTCTAAGAAGGATTCTTGGATCCTTAGCAGTGTTATAGAGATATGCGGGAAGGGAAATTTGTGCAATTTCCATAGCATCATCAGCAAGAACAGGTGCCTGAGGAATATCTGCAGGTTCACCTTTCAGAACTTCTACTTGACCCAGACGATTAATGCTAACAAGGTCAATTCTTGGAAGATAGTAACTATATCCAAAGAAGGAAGTTTCATCTGGAGTTATTACATATCTAAAAGTAGATTCATACTGTCTTGTGCTAAATCCAAATGGAGATGCGTTAGTAGACAGATCAAATGGTTTGACTCTTGGTCTAAAATCAACTAAATCGGTAGCACGAATACCATTTGGAAGAGATGGGATATCACTCTTGTATCTGCTAGCACCATATGAGTTGCAAGTAAATACATCTCCACTATTACCAGAAGCAACTTCATACTTATCAAAGATGATAAGGAGTTTCTTATCTGGAGTTGGAGCACCAGGTCTCTTAATAATTCTAGAATAATCACAGAATTCATGTCTGTGACCATCATCCAGTTTATAATTTGCTGTTATATCAACATAGCTTCCTTTAGTTGCCTGTTGAATAACAATATCTAAAGCAGAATCTCCAAACTTAACATTTTCACCAACAATAAAGTTGTTTGTATTTCTAGGTACATAGAAAACTTCAGTTGCTGTTGCACTAACAACTTGACCAATTGCTCTACCATCTTTACCAGTAATTTTTTCACCAATAATTACATTTTGGTCGAGAGATAATCCTGTTGCAAAAGTCAGTTTATCGAGGATTGGTGTATTACCATCGGTTGATTCGTAAATTGCACGGACATCTACAACATCAGGAACATTCAAAGATATTTCTTTATCTTCAATTCTAGTTCCAAAATACTTACTATTAGTAAGATTATTGAGAGTTTTAGTTTTCTGAGTTCTTGTAACTTCTAATTGCTGACTTCTAATAAAATCTTTTGATTTGTCTGTAACAGTTCTCTTAGAAAGAGTTGCAATAACTGTTACATTGGAATCGGTTGATTTACTAAGACCATCAAATGTAACACTTGCTCCACCGCTACCCAACGTAGCCATACCAGAAGTTAATTTTTCTGTGGTTCCGTCAGAATAGTGGATTGAATATCTCTCTGCATCAAATGACTCATAAAATACGCTGGTAATTCCTGCCGAAGTATCAATTGCATCTGCAACAGTAATTTCCATACTGTTACCAGAAACTGACTTACCAGTAATCTGCTTAGTAATCGTCAACTGTGCTCCAGACAGATCAACTGATGCAATATTTGCAACAGGTAATGGAGAATATAGACCCGTAGAACCAAAATTAATGATTCTAGGAACCATCATCGAGAATGTATAATTTCCATTCGTGTGAACATTTCTAAAAACACCAGTAACTGCTTGTGCCGGTGTTGTTAGACTAATATTAGTTCCATCTGCAGAGATTGCAGTAATATCAGCGTAAATTGGATCGGCATTACCGTTCTGATACTTTATAGTTCTTCCTTTTTTTATTCCAGTTACACCATTGAAAAATCTTCCACCAACTTTAGCAGTTCTAGTTGTGGTAGATCCGCTGATATTCATCAAATCAGTCTTAGCAAAGTTGGGGAGACCAACTTCATGAAGAACTGTATTTGCAAGGAAGTTTTGCTGAATATTGCTATTCAAAGCATCAGCATCTTGGAATACTGCTTTGATATCTTCTGTTGTATATACAGTAATATCTTGAATACCTGTCTGTAATGTAATTTCTTCGTTGATAATTATCTGCTCACCAACAAGAAATTCTCCAGAAGTTTGATTTAATTTGTAAATATTACCAGATGACTCTGCAAGATATCCAGTTGCACCACTAGAAAGACCTCTAAACATAGAAGTCAGTGGAGCTTCAGTCTGGTTGTAAGTGTTACTAAGAGTCAGTTCTGTAAATGTCTGAACATCATAAAGGAATAAATCCCACTCAGTGGCATTTCCTTTGTAACTATCATCAGTTACACCAAACCAATAAACTCTTGCCTCACCAATTTTGGTTGTAAGACCAGCAGTTGCCTGATCAGTGATATTGTTGCTACCATTATGATTTCTTCTTTCTTTGTAAAGTTCAATAATATTACTATCAGTAGTATTCGCTCCAGAAGTATCTCCAATATTGATGTATGGTACACCAGAGACATTATTAACTCTCAAAAGACTTCCCATGGTAAATGGGATTTGAGAAGTAGGAATTGTTTTTGTAGTTCTTGGTTTTTCAACATCAACTACTGTTGAACCTACCAAATCAATATCATATCCTCTAACATATGCAGTTCCAGCAGAAACTTTAACCGCCATCAAATCTTCTGTGGGTGTATTACCCTCATCAGTTACTTCATCAGATCTAAAGAGACCACCATTTCCAGTCTCATTATTCAAAGATTCTGATGCTTCAACAATGAAACTATCTACAGCATAATCACCAGATTCTTCAAATGTTCTCTTAGCAAAGTAATCTCTGATTAAATTGTAATCTGACTTATTTTGTAACTTCTTAATTACACCTTCGTCAATTTTAACAAGTTCAACGAAGTTAGTATCTTCATTATCAGTGAGTTCTTTTTTTGCTAACTTAAGACTAATTTTTAATCTATCTGCACCTGGTGCAGCATAGTTTGTAAATCCTTTTGCGTTATCATTAAGAGAAGGATCTTCATCAGAATTGATAATTTCTTCAACAATATCAAAACCAACTCTGTATGATGGAGTATTGCTATATGGATCGAGGACAATTTGTGAATCTTGAACGTCTACAAACGTTCCTCTAATAAAGTAAACACCTTGTGCAACGCCTACAGCATACCCTGTAGCAGGCGAATTAACAGTTGTAAGACTGAATACAGTATCTCCTTCTACGAGTGTTGTATTGCCGTATGTGACGTTCTCAAGAAGTTGGATTACTTCTCCATTTAAGAATTCTACAGATTCTCCATCATTAGCGCCATCAAGATACTTAACAAATAATGTAATTTCTTCTATATCCTGATCTGGTACATTAGGATTTCCTGTTGGAAGAATATAACCTTTGATTGTGCCAACAACTTCAGACGTTACACCTTTAACTTTAGTACCTTTGCCGCTAACAATAGCATCTAAGTAGACAGTAATATCAATACCTAGATGATCTGGATTTACTTTGATAGTAGTAAAGGCATTATCACATGTAATTCCTCCAGGAATTACCATAGAACCTTCTTTGAACATGTGACTGCCAAAAGATTCTATCTGGTTCTGTAAAATCGACTGAAGACCAGTTAATTCTCTAGCCTGAACAGGATGTCCAGGTTTGAATAGAACCTTATAAAAATTATCGTCCTTATCAAAGTCATCATAATATGGACTTACGTTGAGGTTAGTCTTCTGTGGCATTTTTTAGAATTCCAGTACTATCTTTAAGTCTTCTTTTTGGCGTGCGTTTCTAGCAATACTTGCTCGATTATCAAGGAAAATAACATCCCCTGAACCTTTATTTATCTCAGGAACCGCCATGCCTCCTGTAAAGTTAACACCAAGGTTAATTAACTTTGTTCCTGTTGGATTTGTACTAAATCCAGCAAATCCTGTATCAATCGATCCAGTGAATGCTGATATATCACCAGAAATCAAAGCGGAAGATGATTCAAAAGGATATGCTCTACCTCTGGTAGAAATACCCGCATAATCTTGGGTATCAAGCGTTGTCTGATTTAAGAAAAGTGATCTATCTTGGAAATACTTGAGAACTTTTGTTTCTTGGTCAAAAGAAGCGACATACCCAAATGCTCTTCCATTTCCACTATCAACAACTTGTTCAATTTTTTCTCCAACTTTTGGAGTTCCAACAACAGAAGAAAATTTAAACGAATTTAAATTATTGAAATTTTCTTCATAGAATGTACCACTAGTTCCAACAGCAGTTGGATTCTTAATGATAGAAACCTGAGCAAAACTAGTATCAGTTGGGAAATCTCTATCACTACCATCAAAACGAGCATAAACTAGAACTTTATCAGTTCCTAATTCTGTGTAAATATCATATCCATGACCTTTAGATGGAGGGATAATGGGAACTAAGTGTGCATTGGTTCCTGTTGAATTTGAGTTAATTGCACCCAAGTCAACCATTGCATAACTGTATCCTTTACCACCGGTGGTAACAACCGCCCTAGTAATTTTTCCACCAACAACGTCAACTCTTACTTTACCACCAGTTCCATCACCAATGATATCCATCTCTTGACCGAGACCATTAGCATAGTTAGCACCAGATTTTTGAATGAAAACCGTTTTAATTTGATTTTCATTTACATCTGAGTCTGCTGCTTCTCTAATTGATCTAATTTGAGGATCTGTTGAAGTTCCCCAATCATTAGGTACTGTAATGTATTCAGTAGAATCAAACTTTACGATATCACTTGGACTTACTGTGAACAGATACTTCCAAATATATCCATCTCCACTATCACCAGCTCTTGATGGTTCTAAATCGGTAAATTTTGGTTGATCCTGAGATACATTACCTTTTATGTTATCTCCCGTAGAACCATTTTCAATACAGACATATACTCTGAAATCCTCATTCATCACATAATAATTTGCATCATATAATCTTGATGCATTAGTCAGAGGTGCTGGATATAGAATGCTGTAATCATGGCGATACATTTCATAACGATTACCTTGTACGTAATCAATTCTTCGGATCAATCTCCTGACGTTGGAAGAAGTTACTTGTCTCCCAAACATAACAACATCACCTGAATGTGAATTATAATCCAGGTTATCGATGGGTGCGGGAGGGTTAGTATTCCAAGTATTGCTCCTACCATATCCAACAACAGTTGGATTAGGTAGACCTACAGTAATGTAATATGAATTTCTATCGTCGGAAAACGATTCAACAAAATTACTGGCATTCAGGATTCTAAATTGATCAGTAACAAGTGCGGACATTGTTATCTTTTTTTATATATTTATAGGAGATTATCAGGAGTAGAAGTTGAGGTCGTTATCGAGAATTAAATTCTGATTAGCAACTGGTTTTCTGGAACGGACTGCTCCAGTTTTGCCTTGACCAAAGTTTCCTCTCCTTTGAATGGTTGGGAATGTTGAAAGACCCGAATCAACAGTTAGTCCAGTAACACCAATTGAAATTGGAGATCCTTTTCTTTCTGAATAATTGTATATTCTTCCCCAGGATAATGTTCCAAGAGAAGTAGTCAATCCTGCAAGATTTTCGTCAAAATTACCAGTTGAAGTAATTCCAGTTAAATCTGAAGTACTCTTTACATTACAAATAATTTCACCATTTGATGCAAGACTTGAGATAGAATCTACGATGTAGATATTATCTAGGAATGTAGTTCCAACACCAACAACAGCATCGTCGGAATCGTATACCGAAACTGCTCCTTGTCCAACTGTGGTGTTGTAAATCATCACTGGATATCCAGCAACAAGATCTAATACATCAGATGCAACTTGAGATTCGCCATTTACACCATAATCTTGCAATCCAACAAAGTTGAATTTAATTGCCTTTTGCCCACCAGTTCCAGTAGTTTCTGAAATACCAGTAATAATTCCACTAAATCCTTGAACATTAGCAACTTCTGAAATTCGCTCAAATTTAGCAGTAGGAATTTCCACAATAGTTTGTGGAAGATTTGTGGTTGTATATCCAAATCCAATATTAGTTAGGGAAACATTGGAAATGGAACCATCTGAAGCAATAGTTGCAGTAGCAGATGCTGTCGTACCAACTCCTACACCGATTGATTTTGGAGCAGAGAACTTAACATCAATGGAAGAACCTGTATATCCAGCACCAGCATTTGCGATAGAGATGGAAGATATTGTTCCTCCTGCACCAACAGTTACGGAGAATTCTGGAGATACTGGTTCGGAGTGATCAATTAAGAATGCATCGAATTCAAAAGTATTTACATTCAAATCATAAACTATTTCATCATAGTCAAAGAATTGTGCATTATCGACGAATATTTCTGTTGAATCAGAATTTACATCACCAATAACTTTTGCTGTTGGGAAGATTCTTGGTTCAAGTTGATCTCTTGTCTTGTAGACAATATCACCTTTGATAAATTTGTCCTTCTTCTGTTTTGTCCAACTAAATGGTTTGAAATCGTTTTGATTTACACCAGGACCAGTATAAATTGGAGTTTCAACTTTATCAGAACCAGCAATTTCTGAAATGGTTCTTGATAAAATTTGATCAACAGTTTCTTGGAACAATGGATGTTTTTGGACAAATAAATCATCACCAACCTTCAAGGTCTCCCTTACAGTTGTAATACCAACATCAACACCTTGTTGACCAACATAGAAGAAAACATCTACCTTATCATTAATTCTTGGTGCTTCTGTAAAGATGAATGATGTACCGCCAGTAAACTGATAAGCATATCCTGGAGTTTGAAGAACTCCATTGATAAAGATAAGAAGAACAGAATCGAGATCAATTGCACTGGAAAGTGCTTCATTATCATCAATTTCAAAACTGAGAAGTTCGCCATTATAGAATAATGGGAATCTCTTTCTATTACCATCTTGATATCCTTTAATACTATCAATATAATCCATTTCTCCAAAGGACCAAGAAGAGAAGAAATCATTAAATGTTTCTGTAATTTCAATCTGGAATGGTTCTATAGGATCTGTATAATCTTTGGCAGTTACCAGACCAACAACTTCAACAATATCACCAATCTTGAATGCATACCCATTTCTAGCAATTTTGAATGAATCAACAAGGAATAATGTTGTTCCAATTCCAACATTACTTGTTGTTGCAGCACCAATAGTTAGATTCAACAGAAGATTCTTACCAGTTTCTTCTGTTGGACCAACACCAAGTCTGGAGACACCCTTAACAGGCATATTTTCATAGATAGGTTCTGGAATTTCAATAGAAGGATTGATGTAACCAGAACCACCATTTACAATATTGAATGCAAGAGTTCCGCCAACTCCAACTGTTGCTGTAATCTCTGCACCAGTTCCTGCACCACCACCAGGACCAACATTTACATCAATCGTGTTATCGGTAACAGAAGTAATTGTGAGAGAAGAACCAGATGCTGGATCAGTCGATCTTGGATATGATTGCTCAGTAAAGAAATCATCATCAGAACATCTGAAGATCAAAGAGTCATTTGCGATAGTAATAGTATTACTTGCAGTAAGACCATGATTTACTATAGTCAATTGCAGTTCACCTGTATGTGAAGTATATTTTGCTGCAGTTGGTGTAAACTGAGCACCAGTATTTGCTGTAATTGCATTAGTTACTGCTCTTTCAAATCTGTGGATATATGCAAGATCAGTTACGGCAATTGAAACTGGTCCTCTATATCCAGAACCATGATTCAGAGAGAAATGTTCATATACTTCACCACTGTGATTGTAGTGGTGTGTAATTGAACTTGTACCAACATTTACGGTAAGTTCAGTAGCACTAATAATGTCATGAATATCGAATGAACGATCATGATCTGGGAAGATAGTGGTCGTAATTCCACTATATGCTGGAGTACAAGTGAAGTGTAAACCAACTAACTTGACTCTATCACCAGTTTTGAGATTGTGAGAATCATCCGTCTCAATTTCAAGTATACCAGAGAACTTATTATAAGAAGCAGTATTAATGGAAACTGGATTGGTCCAAGTATTGATTCCAACAATCTCAGTTAAAGTTCCACTGGAATTCTTCTTCGCCTTAACCTTTGCACCAACAAGTGGTGCATATCCAAGACCAGGAGTAGAACCTAAAGAAACAATCAGACCACCTCTTGGAATCTGGTTTTGGTTAATATCAAATTCAGATTCAATATAAGAACCATCAGTTGAAGTAATACCTGTGAATACTACGCTAGAGATTCCTGCAGCATTATCTTGCTCAAACAGATAGTTATTTCCTGCATTATTTTCTGTAGAGGGAGTCTGGAATACTCCATTGATAAACAGAATACCATTTCCTGGGGAAATACCAGAAGTATTGATTCCTTCAATGGTTGTAGTGTAAGTTTTACCGATTCCACTGAAACTATCAGAAATATCATCAAACAGCATATTTTCAGTATAATCAGATCTCAAGAATGTTCTTCCAGAGAACTCTGCCTTCACATAAGGTAGATTAGATTCATTTCTTCTTGCTCTAGTATTACCTTTTGGTGGATCAACAAAGAACACTTCGTTCTTAACAATATTGATTGAACCGCGATAAATTTGAACATTTGCTCCATCACTGTGAGCAGAAGATGCACTTCCAACAACACCTCTTATAACGGAAACTGTTGGATGTGTTGCAATACCACCAGAAGCAATAATACCGTTAATAGGTCCAAGGAGTTGACCATTAGCATTAGTACTAAGACCAACTTCAACAACCTTCATGTATTCATCATCAATTTTGAGAAGATCTCTTGGTTGAATCGAAGAAATACCACTGAGGTTGAATGTAGCAATACCTGCAGTAATTCCACCACTGTTAAAATCAAGACTATGATTAACTGGTGTAAATGAAATTGGTTGCTGAACAATACCATCAAGAGCAATAACAGTTTTACTAAGTTTTTTAGTAAATTCTAATTCATGTGCATTTCCAAGACCAGCATCGGTAAATGTTACAAAAATGCCTGCTCTAGCATATTCTTCCTTTGTTGCAAGTTTAAAACTATCTGGAGTGATAGCAATAGGATAAACTTTTTCTGGAAGTCTATCAGTTACAACACCAAGATAGTTTGCTGTTTGACCAATACCCATTGCGGATTGACCAATTCCAGTGAATGTTGATTTTGGTGCATAAATCAGTTCTTCTCCAGTGTTGAAGAAGTGATCGGGATATGTAAACAAACCAGTCTCATAGTCTAACTTAACTGTATCAGTTGGATCAAATGACTTGGTATAAATTGGAGCACCTTGGTGTGTAAGTTTGAAATTAGTCCTATTTGCTCTAAGACCATTCAAACCATCAAATGCAGAAAGTAAAACTAACTGATTAGAAGGACCAAATTGTAATGGATTTGGTTGATTATCAAAATCACTGAATCTGTAAAGAACTTCGTTGAAGGATTGTGCTTCAACATCATATCCAGCATCTGGATAGAAATTCAGGTAGAATTCATTTCCACTAATTTCTCCACCGAATGTTCCGAGACCAGTTGTGTTATTAACTGGTGCAAATGGTCCAGGAGTAACATAAGTCTGCATATCCATATCATTGGACATGATTGTGACCTGGTGAATAGCAGAAGTTTCACCAGCAGAAACACGAACTACAGACGATGATGCGGAAATATCATTAATGTCAAATGTCCCCAATCTTATAGAATTAGTTCCATGACCAAATGTGGACTCAAGTCTCGCACTCTTTTCAGTTCCTGCTGGTTGATTATTGAGAAGGAATCGAGTAGTTCCAATACCTGCTGTAGTTGTACCAAATCCTACAACATTAGCACGAATATCGTAAACAATAGTAGAAGATATACCACTATTTGTAGCAGTTAGAGAAACAATTCCAGCATTTGCATCGTAAATTGCACTAAGGATACCAGTTTGAACAGCACTGTAAGAAAGATTTGTAGCATCAAAATAGTATTCACTCAAATAAGTATTATCACCATCAAAATCAAGAGTTGCTTCAACATAGTTCACGTCAGCACTGAATCTATCTGTGATTTCAATATTTGCAAATGCACCATTGAAATCATTTACATTAAATTCTGCAATTGTTTTGGTACTTGTAGCAGTACCAACACTACCAATACCAGAAACAAATGAACCAGTGAGATCTATACTACCAAGAGACTCTGTACCAATTCCAGTAGAACCAGCAGGGAGTGCTTGATACAAATAATTCTTTCTGAGTATTTTGATATCATGATCTGTATCATATGGGTCAGTTGGATCAAATATTAGAGTTTTTCTTCCATCCTCAAGACTTGCACGGAAAGTTCCGAGTAGACGATTGCTGAAAGTAGAATACTTTGTGAACAGATATGTATTAAGAGTAGATGACTGTAATACCAGTTCTGAAAGTTGAATATCTCCAGTATCTGGATCAGTAACTTGTATCAAATATCTTACATGATTATCGGCAAATCCAATTTCTTCGAGTTCAGTAAATGAATCTTGGAAACCTCTACTTGAGAACTTGTTGCTGATATCATCATGAATTAGAACTCTATTGGTTCTACACTCAGTGAAGTCTGTAAGTTTTCTATTTTGAATCTGTAAAGAGTTTGATTGTAAGAAACTACCAATTCCACTCTGTCTAGGATCGTCGTCAATAGCATTATCAAACATATTGATAGTATCAACTCTCTTCTCAGAGAGAACATCCAAAACAACAATCGATGTTGTAGACCCTGCTAAACCTGCTGTTGCAGTTCCAACAGATGTAATACCAACATCAGCAAAATTCTTAAGACCTGCTGGGTGAATTATGCTATTAACTGGAGATGAAAATTCACTCCAAGTAATTGGACTCTTAATAGAATATGAAAGATTTTGATAATAATCATTATCTGGAATAACCTGATAATCTTCACTAATCTTGCCAATATCATTCTTCCATCCAATATCAAGGTTAGAAGCATAATTGATATTGAATTTTGCTCTCTTTCTATCTACATCAGTTACATCTGCAATAGTACCGCTAACAATCCCCTTAATTTTTGAACCTTCAACTAAGTTAAAATCACCCTTAATTTTAATAAAATCATCTCTAACCAAGGCAACTGAAAGATCTGTTTGTACAAAACCACCACCAGCATCTACATACAATGGTTCATTGATTGTGAATTTAGATCTTTCTTGTAATACTTTGATTTCTGGATAATCATTTTTATTAACGATGGTTGCGTATCCAGATTGATAAGTCTTAGCAATACCTGGATTAGTGGTAAGACCAACTCCATCTTCACCAACGACTTGGAATGTTAATTGTGCAGGACTTGTATCGTTATAAGAGATTACTTTGAAGAATTTGTAATCATAGTCAGCAGAGTTATATCCATCACCAGAATCCGACATTTCGATTCCTTCAACAAAAATCAAGTCACCTGCACCAAATAAGGTTGTTGTGAATCCAAGAATTGGAGTTGTCAGTGTGCAAGTAGCAATACCAAAGTTGCTGGTAGTCATCGAAACAATACCAACACCGTTAGAATTATTAATTGAAACAATTCTATGTGGTTCGGAATCAAGTCCAAATAGAGGAGCTAATTGTTCGATTTCGGAAATTGAACCGTTAGGTGCATGACCAACCAAAGATGTTGTATCAACAATCTCATTTGTTGTCTCATTCCAAACAATAAGATCTGGATCAGTAAGATATCTTCTACCAGGATTGATAACATCAAATCCAGTGATTGTATCCAGATTATCAATTCTAACAATCGGTGGTACAATTGCTTCAGGTCTTAAAGTTTTATCTGATGGATAATCATATCCAATATCTTTAAATCTTACCTTTTTAATTCTTCCAATGGAAGTTGAAATTGCAGCAATGTTTGCATTATTTCCATTCAAAGTACTAACATCAATGAATTCGGGGAGTTTTTCATAGTTAAATCCTCTAGAAATAACTTCAACTTTTCCTATAGAACCATTAAGTGCATTAGAAGACTTAGTTGTATATTCAAGAGTATCACATTGTTCTGGAAGATAATCCAATACTAATGGTAATTTTGTTGGTGAAATATTGAATGCTGTTGTACCTACGCCAAATACGTTATATGTTCCAATATATTCACTATTAACATAGTTAATCTCTGAGAAATTAATTACATCTTTATCGGCAGTGCTGATGTATCCACCCTTTTCTAAAGTATAATAAAGTTTAGTTGGTACATTTTCAGAATATTTAATAGTAAGTGATGAGTTGCTTGCGGTACCAATACCAACTGAACCAACACCAACTACATTAAAGTCTCTACTATCATAAGAAGACACATATTCATTAATGAAAGAATTCTCTCTATAAATTTTTAATTCATATCCGTTGAGAGAAGTATCTTGTAAGTTAATTTGAAGATCGCTATTTCTAGTAACATTAATCTGAGGATTAACTAATGAGAATGTGTGTACAGTATCTCCTGTTCCAACAATATTGATAGACTTCTCAGTAAGAGGATTGCTCTCATAAAGAGTCTCAGCGAGTCTAAATTTACTAGAACTATCTCTAATTACATAATATGATTCATCCGCAACAAGTCCTTCTGCCGCTTCTATGGATTCATAGAACAGTTTATCGCCAGTCTTATATCCATGATCAGGAATTGTAATAGTATTATTGGCGCTACTGATTCCAGTGGAATTGATTCCAGTTGGATTGATTAGTAAAATTTGTTTATCTGCATTAAATGCTGCTCTACATGCTGCAGTTGTTCCAAGACCAACAATCGTATTTGGTACAACACTCAATTTAATGGTATCACCATTTTCTAATCCATGAGTAGCACCACAACCAATTCTAGTAGTAATCTTGCTAAGATCACCAGTTAATTCATTAAAAGTAGAAGTTAACTTATATTCAGAATTATCACTACCATTACTATAGAAGAACAGACCATTTCCAGCAGTAGTAAGACCAACTTGTGTTGTGAGACCGATATAATTTCTTCCCTTATCAATTACATAAAGTTCTGAAACTGACTGTGGGATAAAGAAAGTATTTGTATTAGTTTCATCGTTACCTACAATGATTTGATTTACTGCAGGATTTGATGATTTCTCAAAAGATACTTTTTGACCAGTTTTAAATGGATGATTCGGTATACGAATCTGTCTTACTGGAAGATTGACGGTTGTCTCAGTAGTTCCAATATCGAAAGTTTTGTTAATTGCAGATCCTGGAGTTTGACCAACACCAACAGATTGATCAGCATTAAAATATACTACATGATTTCTCTTAGAATCAAACTCCTTGGTTTTTAAAGGAAGAATTATACGATCACTGAGAAGTTCAAGTCTGCTACTGTAACTATGTGCAACACCTGCTGTACCATGCCTCTTAACTCTCAAAACACCATTATCAAAGTCATTGAGGACAGTTACATTCTCTATTGTTTGTTGCAGTCCATCATGGGATACAATTCTCAGAGTATTTCCAATTGATACATTATTAAATCTTCTAGAAAGGAAAATATCTTCATATCTACCATACGGTGTAGAATTATATTGAGTCATTGTTCCTGCAAGAGAAACAACTTCTGTACCAAATCCAACTTTAGTAGAACCCGCTAAAGCAATTACTGAAGTTGATAATCCACTAATCAGAACAGTATCATTATTAAATATTTCAAATCCATTTCTATTGTAAGCAGTTACTTGCTTATCATTATCCCACTCAAATACAACACCCTCATATTTTTCAAGAGTTGTATTGATTGAGGTAATTGCTGCTCCAACTATTTCAGATACAGTTGCTCTCAGACCAGCACCATTTGTTCCTTCACTTTCAAAATTAACTCTATCTCCAATTTTATAACCAACACCACCATCAATAACATCAATAGTATCTGTAGAACCTTGAGTTACAGATTTTACGACAGTTACTTGATCAGCACTTTCATATCCCTCATTGATAAAGTCATAATCCGCTTTAGCACGATTTACATTATATGGGAAAGTATTTCTAGAAAGATTGGAATTATTGAAATCAAATGTATGATCTAACTTGAAATTATCCTCAATGATTTCAGAACGATAAGTATTTCCAATAAAATATGGATACTGTGGTTCAAATGCTGCAGGAAATGATGAAGTAATATTTGTAGTTACACCAACAAAGTAAGCATAAATTCCATTTGGATATTCTGGAGTTTTACCAAAACGACCATTATGCTTATCTAAATCTCCACTTCCAGTGTATTTGTAATCATCAACAAAGAATCCATTAGCAAAGTCTGGTCTATCTTCAACTGAAGTCGGAACTACATCATAACTTGATTTAATAATTCTTACACCAGACTGAATGTTTTGTGGGTCATCGTATGCAAAGGGACCATAGATTGGATTTCCATCATATGCCCATCCAATAATTGGTGAGTGATTACCATCAAGTGGTTCAAGATTTTCTGCCAAATCTTCAGAATATCCAAAGATTCCATACACCAAAGAATCTTCCTTTTCATTTTTGTAGAGATTTGAGAATATCTTATCAGACTGATTCTTAGCAAATCCTGCAAATCGTTCTGCATCATTAATATCAAGATATCTAACTCTAGAATCGAACTTTGCTCCTGACCCCCTAGACTTAATATAAATGGATGTTGCTTCGGTACTATATCCGATACCTTCATTAATTACAATAACATCTGTAATTTTTCCATTTTGCAATACTGGTCTAAGAATAGCACCAGTGCCCGCAGGACTAGATCCATCCTCAATAATTAATTCTGGAATTGAGATGTAACCACTTCCACCATTCAATACTTGAACTTCAACAATTCTTCCATTAGTAACAATTGGTGCAAATTGTGCATTAATACCTTCAGTAATACTAATGGTTGGTTTTTTATGTAAATTTATGGTTGTAGAACCATAACCAACACCAGGTTCATAGAGATATGCATCAACAATGCTTCCCGTAATTAAAGGAGTAATAGTGAATGTTCCAGTTGTACCACCAAATGAGACATTGGTTTTTACTTCAATTGGAGGATATTGGAATACGTGGAATCCACTACCAGAATCTATGAAGTCAACATGCTTATTTCGTACACTATCTGTAGTGTCGGTTCCACCAATACCAACATTAATTACTCTAAATGTATCAGAGTCTAACTTTTCAATCTGATATTGATCTGTTGTATTAAGACCAGCAATCTCATTTTCAGTACTGGAATATAAAACAGTCTCACCTGTCTCAAATCCATGATTTTTATAAGAAACTGTATTATAAACTGTCGAAATACCAGAGGTCTTTACTCTCAGTTTTCTATGCGTATATCCAGATCCAGGAGTTAATACTTTAATCTCCCTAAGATTGTTTCTAGGAAGAGTTCTAAACTTATGAATACCACTAGCAGATGTTGCAGTAGAAAGACCAATAGTATTGATACCTACACCTTCAAAAAGGGCATCTGCTTCATTAATATGAAGTTTGATCGTTTTACTATTAACAACTTTAACGACGTATTGATCACCACTGACTAAAGTTCCAGTAATTGAATTATTAACATCATATGCGTTTCCAATAGAAATTGGTTTATTGTTATTATGATTATAAATTACAGTCTGACCATTACTAAAACTGTGATTTTCGAAGAATGTAATAGTTTCCTCTTCGATATCAACACCACCACCAAGAGTGCGAGCACGACTATCAAACGATACTTCTCTAAATCTTCTACCAACAACAGGTTCTAAAGTACAACCACTACCATTTCCTCCAGTTAAAGTAACTGATAAAACATTATCAACGTCAAAATTTTGTGGATCAACAAGAACTTCTTTTACACTACCTGTAATAATTGGTTCTACTAGGGCAGTAACCAAACCTACAGTTCTTGCCATTCCAACGCTAATAGCAATTTGTGGTGGATTAATTACATCATAGTCCTTACCACCATTCAATACTTCAAATCTTTCCAGAGGACCAAAGTAAACCCTATCCCTAGATTCTGGACTACTGATTTCTACACCGTCAATAAGAACACCAACATTTCCAATATTTCTTGTAACTTCACCTTGTTGTGCAAGTGTCTGTTTTAATGGGAATTTTCTAAGAATATTATTTGAAGATAATTGCTTATCTTCGTGTCTATCGAGAGTAAAGGTATGTGTTCCACCTAATGCATTAGGAATAAATCTCACTGGTTGATCACCAGTAGGATACTTTGAAGTATTTTCTACCTTTAATGATGACTTAGAAGAATATAATTGAATCTCATTAGATTTTATTACCTTAACATAATAATATTCTCCAGATACTAATCCAGAAAGTTGATTATCTGCAAGATACTTTACTCTATCACCAGTTACAAATCTTACTGTTGATGGAAACTTGATTGATTTCCAGGTCTTAAGTCCAGAATCATAATTACCCAGATTAGATTCAAGACCATCTGGTATGGAAGATTCGACTATTTCATCAGAAATATTGTACCCAGGTAAAGAATGTGATGCAACATAACCAAACTCTTCTTTATCATCTGTATAAACGTTTAGTACGTTTGCAACATAAACATCATTTCCTTCTTTGATTGGAGTTGCTAAACTTTGACCCTTGATTAGATTTCTTCTAATACTGTAGGTTTGAGTCGATACTGGAGTAAATCCAGGAATATTTCCAAGACTTACTTCTTTACCACTGATAGAATTGACTGTTGCACCAGAACCATTTGGTGCTACTACATTACTACTTCCAATCAGAATATCTACAGTATCACCAACCCTAAGAGTTGCTTTATCAATATCTTCAAATAAGAAGAATGATCCTCCTTGAATATCTTGAACATCAAATCTTGACTTAGTATTGTATATCCAAGAATTTGCAAATACTTCTTTATATGTTCTATCTTCTACTGGATTTCTAATTATTTCACCAATATTTCTTACAGCAATTTCTTCACCGACTTCCATCAAAGGAATGTCTTCAAGTGCTTCAAAATCAGACAGAACTCCTGTAATACGAAGTTCACATTTCTTTTCTATATCACCATTTTCATATCCAAAGATAGTTTCATCTGCTCTAATTGGATCGGTTACATTAATTGCATCAGTAATTCCAGTACAACCAAAGAACTGGTTAATACTCTTTGAAGTATATTCAATTTTATTGCTACCACTAACAATAGAACCAGTCTGACCAAAACCTATTGTAGAGTCTACAGTGATTACAGAAGCACCAGGTGAGACAGATTCTAAGACTCTTGAGAATCCAGGAACAACAAAAGTGCCTTCGACAAGATCCCTATCATTATATCCAACAAACAAACCAAGTTTATAGAAAGCCTTTGTATCTCTAGTAAAGATTTCTACCTCAGATACAGAAGCATTTGTACTCAGGTCATTAGATCTAAAGATAGTTTGACCTTCTAAACCAAACGGGTCTCCAGAAAGACTCTCAGCGACCACTACCTCCCTTCTGATGTAGTCTGCAGATGAAGGTTTAATCAATCTACCCTCAAGGTCAATAACCTTCGCTGTGACGCCATACAGGACCTTGAAGAGAATAATTACAGACTCTTCAATACCCTTAGACTGATAGAAGTTTCTAGCGTGTTTGATGAAGTTAGAAACATTCAGATCTGATACAAAAGTCTCTTCTTCAAATCCAGGTGTAAATGTCTTCTTTAATTTTTTATAAAATTCCTGTAAGAAAAGCGCACTAAGATTTTGAATAGATGCATTTGCACTATGAGAAGCAGCAGCAGTATCCTCAAAAACAACACTTTGGCGGTTTGTGTTTACAAAATGTGCCTTTGTGCTATCATCAAACCCAGTAACGCCACTAAAACCACGAATACATCCAGTAAACGTAGTATCAGTCTTACCAGTGTAAGTGATAATCTCGTCGCCAATTTTTAACAGACCATAATCATCTGGATATCCCTTCGTTGAAGAGACTGTGATTGTAGTATCTGTTTCACTAATATCAGAAGACAGAGTTGCCTTACCAATAACAACTTCTGGAATCAGATTATCTAACTTGATATAAAGATCAAGATTATCTACCAGGTCAATGTTACCACCCTGTGCTTCTTGGGAGATATAATATTGTCTGAAAAAATCTACTGCCTTTGGAAAATCGGCAACTAAGAATTCGGGAAGTTGGCTCTCAATAATTTTATTGAGTTGCACTTTCTTCTCAAAATGCGACATATCTTATTTCCTCTGTAATGCTCCGTTTGAATAACTTGAAGTGTAGTAATCTCTTGTAAATGAGACGCCTGAAATATCTTCACCAGATGCGATAACATCTTTAACCATATTTATCGCGCTATTGGAGATGTTAAATGATAAGTACAAATCTTTAAGACCTACAACATCATTCGATTCTGGGAACGCCTGAATCTCAATAATATCGTTTGGTCTAGATGTTTCGGTAATGTTTACCGTATTCAGAATAATTTCTCCCTTCTTATAATCTACTGTTCCTGCTTCTTTAGCAACAACAATCTTATTTCCATCAGCATCGACTTTGATAATAGCAATTGTTCCTTTTTCAGTATCAATTGGATTATCTGTTAGGAATACTGTTGAAGATTCTCCAGCAATTTTAAATCCAGTAGACTTAATATTCAATCCACTTGGATTAGCATGGAATCTATTACCAAAACAGAGTTCATACTGTGCAAATTGATTCTTGAGTGCCTTCAAGTCTCTTCTAATTCTAACCTTTGTGATGTTAGAGGTGATAGCATCATCAACACGGTCAATCAATTGAAGAACTTTACTGTACTTAAATCGACCACCAAAGCGATTCATATCAACATCTTTGGAATATGTCGTCAAAGCACCAATAATATTGGATCTCAACTCATCAACATTAGAAACTTGATTAGCATTGAAGTAAATTGTTGATTCAAGTTCAACATAAAGTACTTTCAAGTCAACAATCTTTTGATTAATACCTGCAATAGAGTATTGCTTGATCTTATTCAGAATATTTTGCTTATCAAAGTCAGAAACATATGTACCATTCTTAGGTTTGATACTAATCTGCACACTACCAAACTGTGGTGGTGATAATTCTTCTCCACCAACTACTGCAACAGACTCTGTGTTGGGATATACAGAAGCAATGATTGCTTCATAATCTCTAGCAGTAACCGCTCTGTACTGCGCTGAATAGAGTCTAGGAGCGAAGTACTTGATAGACGATAAACCCTCTGCCTCACCACCGTTCTGCGCCTTCTGGACGGTTGTAACGGGCACTGAGGCGCTAGGAATGACTCTGATTCCACCATCATCGATAAAGTTGCCTTGGAAATCAAAAAATGCAGGTCCATTACCTGCTTCACCGTCAGTTACGATATAACGAACCGTTATAACAGCGTTATTTTCTAACTTTTTACCAAAATATCCGTCACCAAACAACAATTCAAAGCGTTCTTCCTGTACTTCTTGAATCAGGAAGATTTCAGAGGTCTTATCAATGTTCAAAATGTTATCAACCATCTTGAATTCACGTCCAAGACCAGTATCATTGATACCTTTTACAAAAACAGTGAT
>CEWC01010047.1_pt1 | contig 19962 bp, 11 predicted proteins | sample 530331 | NCBI WGS metagenome assembly CEWC01 (sample SAMEA2619935, study PRJEB7988) | marine metagenome | isolation source: saline water (ENVO:00002010), including
GCAGCCTCTTTTCTCTCAGCCATTTGGTTAGCTGCTTCTTGTTTACCTATTGAAACCGCGGCTTGTCTAGCATTTTTAGAACCTTGATTAGCTAGCGACTGAGCTAACGCTGCAATACCAGAACCACCAGCTGCACCTCTTAAATCTTGTAATATGTTTGCTTGCTGTTGCATTTGCTGCTCCTTAACAAACTGAGCTTCTTCCTGGTTGACCGTAAGATCTTCCATAGTGTTCTCCATGTTCGCGTAAGGATTTGTAGTATCTAATTGTGCAAACGCTTTTTTCTGAGCATCTAATTCTGCTTGAGCTTCAGCTGCTGCTGCTTTGGCTTTCTTTTTTTGAACGCCTCCTGATATTGCTTTTGCAGCACCGATACCTACACCAACTGCTGCTACTATTGCAAAACTCATAATCTATTTATTTTTAATATACTGTTCATACTCTTCGTAACTAGTTGCTACAATATCTTTTTCTAATAGTTTTACATCTTCAATATTATCTGGATTCTTATGGGTGTTGTACCATAGTGAATCCTCATGAGCGTATAAAACTCTTTTCTCTCCTGGTTCAGCAATTATATAGCATGGTGCTACGTAATCTCTTACTCCACTAGAGCTAGCTACTGATAGGTGTCCTTCTAATAAGAAGCACATGTGTAAGTGTTTGTGAATTGCTCCTATAACTGCTGTTCCTTGATACATGGTCATTTCTCTAACGTAAACCCCGTCCATAAAGAAACTCCTAATAGGCACTTTCTCACTATCGGTAACTATGGGATCTTCGTCTGTACCTGCAATAATACTATCACCGTCAGCCATAGACTTTAGATCATTCTCTAATCTAACAACAGACTCTTCAAAGTTTTTACCAATTTCAAAGCCTGGTATTGTACTTAGATTATTTTTTTTCATTTAATTAAATTAACTATATAGGTATAGTTACATTTTAAGCGCTTTATTTACTGCTTTCATAAGCGTCTACAGTAACATTGAATAGCTCTGCTCTTTCCTTAGACGTGTTAATAAACCTAAATAACGAATAATAACCTAACACAGATTTTAATTCTTGACAGTTGTTTTTGCTAAACAATATAAAAGGATGTCCACAGTTTCTATCTTCTTCTATTGGCCCACCTTCTCTTGGCTCCTCTTCTCTTGGCTCTTCTCCTCGTGGTCTTCCTCCTCCTCCTTGTGGGTTTGCTTCCATCATTATAGGAACATCAGGATCATCTCCTAGATTACCGTATAGTTCTTCACAATCACCCTGCTGCATTCTATTATGCCAATATTGTATTTGAAGACCGTACTCATTTAAATCATCAACATAAGGTGACATGCCACCCTCATTAGGATTTGCTTGTGTCCACTCGTTATGATTGTCCATTGTCTCTCGATGTAATTTAAAATAATACTCATACATAGAGAAAGCCTCTCTGCACTCTTCTTCTGTCATAACCACTCGATCATCTCTATCTTCTTCTTCTTTTTCTTCTACTCCTTCGCCACACCCTATTTCTAGTTGATCACCATAAAGATCAGTGTTACAAACCATACTATACGGATATTCTCTATTTATACGTGTTATTTCGCCTATCTCAACTATATTAGATTCATTTATTTCAAAACCACCAACACCAAAAGTATAAACATAATAAGCTGTATCGCCTACTGAAACAGAGTCTTGTATTGGTTGATCAAAATTTATTGTTAAAGTAAATGCTGGCATTATGATAGTGTTATAAAGTTATCTATATCTATATAAAATGTTTCACTAGTAGATCCAAATTGACCTACTGTTAAATACCCGGTTACAGTCAAGGTTGTGCCTGAGTAAGTATGCGATAGTCGACTTAGTAATACTTCATTTCTTACAAAACCTTTTTCTATTGTGGTCTCTTGCGTATCATACGAAACAATAAAATCTTTATCTTTAGATGTGCTTAAGTCTCCCATTGCAGGACCTCTATTTTGTGTAACCGTTGTCTTACCACCTCCAGCTGTAAACTCTGCAGCAATACTAAAATAAACATTGTTAAAAGCTCCAGATGGGGCGGTTGTGTAACCAGAAGCTAGCGTATCCACTCTTTTAGTAATTGGTTTTGTGTTGGGTCTACCCGTTAATGTTTTGGTAGTAAAACTTCCCCATTGACTATTTGTAGATTTAAGAGATAAAGTTATAGTATTATTTACTCTTTGCATTACCTCTATAGGGTTTACAGCCGTTGGAACTTTTCTAGTTAATCTCGTTCCAGATAAAGGTTCTATAAATACTTTGTATCTAGAGGTAACAGATGCAGCTGGAAAATTTATATTATATCTAGTAAACCTTGTTCCAGGTGAATTAACTGTGCTAGATGATACGCCGGGGCTAAATGTAGCTCTTTCGAAATCATACCAAGTACCAGCGCCTTGATCAAAAAGTTGTAATTCAAAGTTAGCCTCTGCTCCGTGGTTGACAGTTAAAGATCTCATAGAGGCGGTGGGTAGTAGCTCGTTATCAAAACCGGGGCTATCTAAAACAACGTTGCTTACTGAGTTGCTACTCTGAGCGTCAACGCTAAGCTCAACAACAACCCTATGTATTGGGCAAGCTTCTTCTACGTTTGCACCTTCATCTTCTAGTATAAAAGAAACATCTTCAAAATCTATATAGTATTGTCCAGGTAGTAAAAACCTCCACGGTTCTATAACAGCGTTTACATCTCCCAAGCATGTTCTACCTACTTGATAATTCTGAACAGGGTTTCCAGTATAATAACCTCCTCCTTCTGTTTGTAATTCTTCCCAGTCACCAAAGGCACCATATCTAATTCTTGCTTGTGTTTGAGCAAAACCAGAAAAACAACCTCTTATAGCGCATAGGTTTGGAATATATATTTCTCCATTGTTTGATCTTTCAACTTGTATCACGTTTCCTTGCGCATCAAGAGTTGACACAACGTTTACTGTTGGGTGTGTTATTTGTATCATGGCAGATGCGTTAGCCATAAACTCGTTCCATTGGGCGCAGCAGTCCTGCTGTATTACTGGAGGCTCGTCTCTTATTTGAGTAACTTTTCCGTCTATATCTACATATAAATCCGTAGCCGTTGACCAATCAATAGAGTTGTAATGTACAGCCGCTGTTGCCGTGCCGTTATCATTGTATGTAAATATAACTTTTACAATACCATTGGTCACATTACCACCTGTCCATTCGTTTAGACTTGTTTGGTTAGCGGCACCTATTCTTAAAGCTCCTTCACCTATAGCGTAACCTATGTCAGGCGTTATAGTTAAATAAACTATACCACTATCACTCTGCGTGCCTATTTCGCCTGATAATGTTTCACTAGATATTGTTGCGTTTGCTAATGGCATAATATTTTATTTAATCCCAAGCGGTTCCGTCTATATCAAAACCACTATCTTTAATTACTATTTCTTTTCTTTCAATCTCTGGAGATGTTGAGTTGCCATCGCTATGTACTAGTTGTCCAAAGCCTATACCTTGTACAGAAAACTCTCTTTCGTCTACATTTTCATACTCAGTACAATCTCCTTTTATAAAGTTAAACCATTTACCTTCTTTGTTTATAAACTCTGGTATCTTACCTGTTTGTAAATCTGTTTCTATATAGCTAACATACCATCCAGGTTTAGAAGTTAAATTGTAATACTCTTTATCAGTGTACTCAACTCCATCTACATTTACTGTTGAAAACTTATTTACTCTTGATTGAGTACCTTCGTACTTAACAGTTTGAAAACCTTTAACAGAACTAGGTGCATCGTTAAATATTAAGTCCACAACAGAGTTAGCATCTACTCCATAAAAATTGTTTCTTCTAGGATTTAAGTGATGCTGCCACATTTCACCTCCGCTAAAAGTATAATAATGATTGTTTATACTAAGAGCGCTTTCTGGATAAAAAGTTTTAAAACTTGTCCAACCTTTAACCTGTTCGTTATAAGTTAACGTTTGCGGTTGATATGTTGTTCCAGAAAATATAGTATCATCTTGATATGATATTATATCTATAACGTCTCCATGTACATTGTTATCTTTGTCATCGTTTTCGCTACCATCTCCACCGTTAATAGGTGATACCTCATCGCAACCACTACAATTTCTCCACCCTGTTGATGAGGTTGGATCCGCGTATATCCCGACATTGCTACCTGGTGTGCATGGAGGCGTTGGTGGTTTACACGGTTCTCCTTTGTCTCCTGGCTCAACTGGCTTACATTCCTCGCAGCTTCTAAAGCCTGTTGGCGAGTCAGGGTCTGGATAATAATCTTGTCCTAACCCAATTGGAGCACTAAGACAATACTCTTTTGGAGGCTTGCAATTATCTGGAATTATACTAACCTCCTGACATGTGGTACACGATCTATAACCTGTTGAAGATGTTGCGTCAGGAAAATAACTTGCTCCAGCATCACAGTCGGGATGTGAGCAACGATCGTCGTCAGGCCTTGGTTCTTTTGGCCTGTCACATTGTATCTGTGCTATGTAGTCATTTAAAACCTTAATACCATCTTCAGCTTCACGAACTTTGTCTTCGAGTATACGTATCACAGATTCTTTACCGCTAACAGAACCTACATAACCACCATTAGAAGATTTTCGTTTTCTATTGTTAGAGTAAGAAGTCCTTTCACTACCAGACAATGCTTGATAAGCATTACGCAGCGCGGTAAGTGTTTCGTTTAAATATGCAACACCTTTACTTTTTTGATCTTTTAGCTCTTCACAATCAAGTCTATCTACAGCGTCGTTGCTATCTGATATAACTTTATCTTTTTTGTCTTGTACTACCTTGTCCTCTACTCTTGGTATAGGTATATCATAGGCTACGTTTTTTATAGGCTGCGCTTGCGTAAAAGATCCTCTATCAATATCACTGTAATCAATGCTAACACCGCGTCCTCTTCCCTGTGGAGCCTCAGGACTTTCGGTCTTCCCTTCCTCTTCTCCTCTTTCTCTTTCTTCTCTTAATTTTTCTTCCTCTCGTCGTTTTTCATCAAGCGATTTTTGCTCTTGCGCTTTAAGCCACTCTTCTAGGGTTAGGTCCCCAGCTTTTTTAGCCTCTTCCTCCGCGCGTCTTCTTAGCTCGTCATCTATAGGTTTATATTTTTCTTCTTTCGCCATGTTTAGTTATTTTGCATGTTATACGCCCAAGTTCCGTGTTGCTGGAAGTGGTCCATATTTAACACTGCTAAAGGAGCAACGTTTACTTGAGTCACGGGATTTAACACGCTAGCCCAACCATGATGCGTGTACTGTCCGTTTGACCCTAAAACAGACGCACTTCCTCCCACAGAGTATGTTGTGTTACCTATAACAACTTGACCATTTATTGGCCAACCACATTCTGGGAAACCATCTACGTTTGGCAAAGCATCTGGTCCTTCTGGCGGCATCCATGATTCATCACAGTCATTACTCCACTGTGTATTAGGATTAAGTCCACCAATCGGGCCGGCAGCAGCTACTAAAGGTACAACGCAATTAGTAACACCATCCCACATACCTACTCCGGTTTCATCGCCTTCAAAAGTGTTTACTCCGTTAGGAGTTTCAAAAGAAGAAGGGTTAAAGTTTTGAGCCCAATAACCTGAAAAATTAGGTGGCGTTCCATAACTAGCACAATTACTGTTTGGCCCCGACACATTGTATTTTGTACCATCAGCTTTGTAAAGTGTTCCACCACAATGTATCCAAAGATAATACTCTCCATTCTCGTCCCAACCTACTTGATCAAACGCTTGATTGTATCCAGTGCCATTGTGGAAAGGTACGTCTGGTCCCAAACCTGATAAAGGATGTGGTTGACATTCACTTGTATCTACTGGCGGTGGCGGTGGCGGTGGTGGAGGTGGTGGATCTGATATTACAGGTCCGTCTCCGTGGGGTTGTTCTGGTTCCGGATCTTCTTCAACATGGTTAACATGTCCTAAACCATTTTGATAATGACCGGAAGATAAACCAGTAAATACCATTTCACCTGGATTAACATTTTGATAAGGCACTACCTTTGCCGCGCCTCCTTTATTTGATATAGTTAAGTTGTAGTTATTTTTTCTAGAGTCAAAGCTACCTATTATTCTTGGAACATCAAGTGAATACAGTTTATCTGTAAACCAATCTTTCATACCGTAGTCTGATATAGGCGTAAGACCATCTTTGGATAATCTTAATACAGATCCTCTTTGAACGTCTGTAAAGTAACATCTATATTGATCAGCAGCAAATGACTCTGGATTTTTTGATATACCAAAATCACCTTGAAAAGGTACAGCTGCGCCCAATACTTTAGATGTAGCAGTAACATTCGTGTTACCATCAGCGTTAAATAAAGCATCTTTCTGAGAAAGTATTTTTAATACTTTATCTTCGCAGAATGTAACTATATCAGTATCTCTAGTAAATAATTTTTGAATACTACCATTATCTGGATTTAAGTCTTTAGTAATAGGCTCAGCTTGAATAAACTGATTTAATCTATTAACACCAGATCTTGAGTTGTATATTCCAGAGAATATTAAACCTTCTTTTCTTCTTTCTTCTTTATATTGTTCAGCTAGAGTTGTAGACGCTTTAACACCGTTTTGTATTGTTGGTTGGTTAAAGTCATCTCTAATTCTATTTGACTCAACTCCGTTACCAAATACATAACAGTTGTGCCAAGGTAATTCTATTCTTTTATTATGTACGTTAGGATCTATTAATAATTCAAAAGAACCTATCGTATAGTTAGCCGCTACAGATAAATCTACAGCTCCTCCCCAAGAGTCTCTTACTCTAATAATATCACCATTAATAACATTTACTCCTAAAGCTACAACGTCTAAGTTAACTTGAAGTTTCACAGCTGAGTTAGTGCCGGCTACACTAGAGAATTCATATCCTACAATACCTAGTCCAGGTGTTGGTGTTACGGTTCCATCGACTGATACGATAGATTCTATATTAGAGTTTAAAAACGTTAACGTCTCATCATCATCTTTAGATATTCTAACTGGATAAGCTCTACTTATCTCATAATAAATATCTACATCTACAGCTTCTTTAGGATGCGTTTCAAATACAGCTGGATTGTCTGAAGGTAAACCGTTTTCAGTACCGTAAGGACCCATTATTTCTACCACCACAGCCTCACTTCCGTCGTGAGCCATGTTAGCTGTAGGTATCCAACCACTTGGGCCGCTACCAAAGTTTTTATCTACAGATATTGTAAATTTATTTCTTTTGTTATAAGAATGGAAGTATTGATTTCTATCTCCAGCTAAATGAGAAGAATCACTAGCTTGCATGTTTACAATACCGTAATGCTCGTGGTGACCTTGAGTTCTATATAAAGTCTTATCAGGGTCTTGTCTAAATCTCCATCTTACACCCTCTATAAATAGCTGTGTAAAAAATTCTATTTCTTTATCAACATTGCCGCTACCGGTTCCAGTCATAAACTTAACGTTGCTTGGCGACTGTCCAGAGTCATCTCCCATGAAACAACCAGCATCCATACCTCTCATTCCACCAACAACTGATATATCTATTAAATTTCCTCTAACACCAGCGCTACCGTTTTGTGCCCAAGATGGAGCGTTATAACCTTCACTATAATTAAATAGAGGCCAAGGTCTTCTTAAGGCTTGCTGGGTGTCAGGAGCAAAAGTGAAAGGCGCAGAAGCTGTTCCACCTTGAATGACAGCAAAATAATTCTTACCAACATCCACAAATGGCGCTGCATTAACAGTAGATCTACCAGTCCATGGCGCTAAAAGAAGGTCGCCACCACTAATCGTTTCTCCATTAGGTAGGGTTATAAAATTATTATTCCAATCAACATCTTGCCACCCAGTACCATAGTCACCAACCCAAGGAGCGCTATTTAGTTTTAGCATAGCTCTAATCCTCTGCTTTTGACCACTACCTTCTTGGTCGTTCCAATCCGCGTTTTTATAAGCATCGTGTATCATCTCGTCTGTTATACACCAGCTCAAAGCCCAAGCGTCATCAATAAATACGTAAGGTCTACCGTGAGTACCATCGCTTCTAGTAGTTAGTTCTTTCCAGAAGTCTTGGCCCCATTGCCATTTACCAATACCTCTGTGGCCGTTATCCCCTGCCCAGCTACCATAAAAACCTAAGACGGTATCCAAAAGGCTACCAAGAAATTCTGTTACACTATCCCATAAATCTGAGAAAAATCCACCGCCATCATCGGAAGCATTTGAATACTGTTCATCTGAAGCTTGATTAGCGGCATCATCTAAAGATGAATCATAAGCGCCGTTCTCTTCACTTGGATCTGAAACAGTACTCCAAGGCATAGTAGTATTTTTACCGGAAAGCCAAGGGTGTGTTATGTTTCCTGCTCCAGCCGCCGCGTTATCTCCCCATCTATAAGGATTACCATTAGCATTACTATATCCAAATGGATGCTCATGGCAGGTGCCGTTACCAGGTCCACCACTTTCTGTATTAGGTATGCCATTACCAGCAATACCTTCATAGTATTTATCTAATACATTTAGCATTACTCCACCAGCGTCGTTCTTAGTGTGCGCGACGTTTTGTGTTCCACCAGTTGCCAGCTTGTAGGTGTGTAGATAACCTAGTGGATAAGCGTTAATAACAGCTAGGTTCTCTTCATCTGTTATTAGTACATTATCTTCTAAAACTTTATCTTTAAATACTTTTACAAAAAACTTACCATCAAACTCTGGTTTATCTTCGTACTCATCGTGAGTTATCTCTATTAATATACCAGAAGTTCTACCAGCCCAAGTACCATCATCGCTACAAAAACCTACATCATCACCAAAAGCTTTTTCTACTACTATTTTGTAAGCGTCATCAGCACTACCAAATGTGTCGTCTAGCTCTACTCTACTTATGCTATACCATTCACTTCTCTCTCCACCTAAATTTCTTATTTTAAGACTCATCTCTGAAGCCTTAGACACAATAAAGTCAGCGTCATAAACTTCTTCAAACTCACTACGTCTAACTTGTATATCCATACCACCATCAAGAGGGAAACCCGAAACACTGTTTCCTATCATGTTGTTGGCCGTGCCGCCGTCTGCTCCATTTTCTAATAAACCTTGAGTTTTTCTATCAAGCTTTATATCTTTAGGCGCTTCGTTTTCAATAGCTAAAACTTTATATCTTGCTGGCTCTGTTACAGCGGTAGATCTATCGTGGGCTTTTTTAAGTTCTAAAAATGTCTCAATGTCTATTTTATTTCTATCTGACGATGCAAACGATAACCATATATTACCGTCTTCAGCGTTATACCATCTATCTAAAGCTAAGTTGTAATACTCATCTGCAGTTTCTTTAATAAAAAACTTAAATGATGTAGCCCAGTTAGGGGCGTTATTACCTATTTTAGTTATTAAACTAGTTTGTTGATCGCAAAACTCTTTGCCTAAATATAAAGAACCTCTTTCTTTATCCGCTAACACAGGAGTTTCTCTTCCCATCTCATCACGGTAAACAACGCCTAATTGATATGTACGCATTGTTTTTGTTGATTTCAATGGACTTTCTACTCTAGTTTGACTAACATCATAAGGGGTAGACTGGCTAACCAAAGACGCTGTTGGAGTTATTAATGTATTATGTATATCTAATAGATCGTAGTTCTGTAGGTAGTTAGCATATATCAATCTGTTTCCAGAAACCTCTTGAGCTTTCGCTAACCTTGGAACATTATCCCAAGGTCTTAACAATTGATTCTCAGGAACCACAGCATGTATAAGCTCTGATGTTATGTTAATAGATCCTCTTATTCCAATGTTTACGTCATCTATATAATCAGTTAAACCACCTTCGTCTTCAGGCCAAAGTAACGTTCCAATACCGTCTTGTCTTCTTAATGTCTTTACAGTATATACCGTTGTAGACTTATCTTCTTTATAGAGTATATCTATCTCAACAATATCTTTAGGTCTATTGGTAGGGTGGGGAGCGTAGTTCTGTACTTTTAAATTTCTTAATCTATTAGCCATTCCAAGGTTGTAACCTTCTTTAGGGTCCATAGAAAAAGGACCAGGAAGAAATGCTACCTCAGAAAATGGAGAAAAAGACGAATACTGACCATCCACATATTTATATCTATATGCAAACCTTGGAAACTTAAACTCAAACAATGGGTCCACCTGTTGTTTTAAAGCATAAAACTCTTGGTCACTACTCATTTCCTCTCTTATGGAAACTATCGTAAATAAAAACTCTGTTGGACTTAATACTTCCATTACCTGAAGTCTTACGTCGAAATTAGTAAATGACTGCGGGTTAACTGTAAGATCATTTGTCAGCACAACAAAATCGTTTATATCCAAATCCATAGGACTATCAAAAACTAATTGAGCTGTTGAGCCAGTGCTAGCTGTTGTTGGTGGATTTCCACTAACAAAGCCATTGTAAGTAGTGTTAGCAAAAAATCCACCTTGAGTATCTCCGTCTAAACTAGCAGACATGAGTAATGTTGGTGGTGTTAGTGGACTTTTCTTTATTGTTGTATTATTTTCAAGTTCAGAGAAAGCTGGGTTAACGTCAGGATAATCTGGGTTGTTTACAATTTCTAAACCATCATCTTGAAATAAACCATCTCTTCTATCTGATACAAGTCTTGTGTGTGTTATAGCGTCTTGTCCTTCACCTATACCGAACCAATCGATCGCGTTGCCGTTAGCTCCACCTGTACCCATTATAGATCTTTTAATATTTATAAGCTTAGGTTCGCTAATATCATCGGTAAACATTATAAAATCATCAACAATATTTATACCTGTAATATCATTATACTTGCTAAAATCTAAAACTCTTCTTGATCTAAACTCTATATCATCTCCAGCAGCTATACTGTTAGTGTCATAAGATTGATCTATATATATTGTGTTACCACCTACATTAGAAGATAGTCTTTCTACCATCAAATTTCCAGCGCCAGTTTCTGCCACCATGCCAGGTCTTAAACCTTGAGGATTTGTAGTTGTTATATAGTTTTCATTACCTTCGACGACACTGCTAATCTTTGTTCTTACCTTGTATATGTCGACAAAAACATAAGTTGTAGATCCATCATCTACATTATACTTTAATATATAATCTTTTGTTACAAAATGATTTTGAACTATCTGTTCTTCACCTCCAGCTATTAGCCAGTATATACAGTTTTCCTCGTTGTTTATTATGCTACCTACACAATGACTACCGGTTGGAACAACACCTGGCGTTACAGGAATATTTCCATGTAGTGTTTGAAGAGCTCCAACGTCACTACCTTCAGAAGTAGAAACCTCAACGTTCATAGCGTCTCTGTATTGTCCTACAGGTACGATACGCTCGTCAAGGTCTTTATTCATTTTACCTTGTGAAAAATTTCTATTAAATTCAGGCATACTTTAACTTTTAATCCATTTAGACTTACCTCTCATTACCTGCTCCATTTCTTGAAGCTTTAAATTCGAAAGTCTAAGTTTAGCTTTTCTTGTTTCAGCAAATCTTTCTTTCTTTAACATCTGTACTGTTGCTGGGCTGTAGTTTGATCCAGTAGAAACGATACCGTAAGCAACGTGTTTATACCAAGCTTCTTCAGCAAACTTGTGAATCAAAGCATCTCCACCGTCAGCTAGTCCGTCTGTTATATAATCTAACACTAATGTTTCACCTATAAGAGCTGGGCCAAAATAAATTTTACCATTAGCATAGTCAAAATAGTAAGATCCATTATTCTGAGATCTAACAGGGTCTAATCCATATCTTTGACCGTAGGCCTGTTCGTAAACATCATCTGATTCTTCACTACTACCCGAGCCAGTAGATGATCCTCTAAAACCACTAGTTGTAGCAGCTTCATAATCCAATACAGGATCTCCGTTACTGTCTAGATTTTCACCATAAGGACCGTTGTAAGGACCATATTCATCATCGGTGTTGTCAGCAACTACTCCTTGATAGTCGTCATCGCGATGTCTTAACGTCTCTATATCATGTGTTATTTCAATATCCTCACCATGAGGGCCTTTTTCGTATCCCACGACTTCTTTTGTAGTATTTACAATAGCATCAGCTGACTCACCAGCGGTTTCCCACCAATCATCTAAATGAGGAGGTGGCTCTAATCCTTTTTCAGCATACCACTTTCTAGACTTTTCTTCAAATGCATTGTCGTCTAACTTTGGCTTTGGTCTAAAAGGATTTTGAGTATCTTTAGTAGGATATAGTGGAAGTTTAATACCATTGTTACCCACTCTAAAAACGTGGGTGTAACCTACAAAGTCATGTGGCATTGGTATATACATTCTATTATCAAGCTCAAACTCCCATGTTTTTTTAGACCTTAAAACATCATAGTTCATTTCTTGAAGAGCTCGTCTACCAAAAAAGTAAACATCATTTCTATCTGCTTTAGGTATTATTTTGTTTTCACCAACATATATAACTAAAAACGTGTTTACTAACTCGTCTAAAGTTTGGTATTGATACTCACCATAATGATCATCACTATTGTAGTATTGACTTATTTCGTTCTTTCTGTAAAAGTTAGAGTTTGACATAGTTATGATTTTTCAGTAACATTCTGTTCGGCTACTTCTGCTTTTGCTAAAGATTGAATGCCAGGTTTATTTATAACAATACCACTTAGTTCTAATATTTTATAGACTAAAGTAGTTTCTTCTGACGGGTGTAGGTCAAAGTTTGATGATCCGTTTGCGTTGTATAAAGCTTTTTCATTTACAACAACATAATCCCATTCTACTTTTCGAGGTTTTCTAATACCATCTAACCTAGCTGCTCCCGGCCATATTCCATTACCACTGTATATAATTATAGCTTCAGAAGGTCCATTAGATACTCGAACGTATGTTGGATGTTCATTTAAAGATCTAGCTGAGAAAGTTGCTTTTTGCCTTAGCTTCCATTTTCTACTAGTAGTTTGTTCACACACTTGGGCACCCCTAGGGTTTTGTATGCTTACGCCTGTTAGTCTATAAAAATCTCCTGGTATAGGAATATTATTGTTTGCGGCTGGATTTGCTAATCTACCTACAATATGAAACCTACCTAACTTATCTTCTATGTAGTCTACAGAATCTGAATACTCAGAGTTGTTTCCAGGAGTTCTTAAGTATTGATTGAGATGGTGGAAGTATTCCTCGAATATTCCCATCTGAGCTTGGTTGGCTAGTAGATTAAACTCCTGCGGAGTTATATAGCCTCTTTGTTCTTTGTTTGCCAACGCTAACACGCGTTGATATACAGTATCTACACTTACCATCTAATTATCTTTTATAGTTAAGTAACCACCCCGCGAAGAGTGGTTACTCTTCTATAAAGTAATTACATGTTTAGCTGCTTTTCTATGTTAGAATACACCTCCATGCCTTCATCAGTCTTGAACCATTGTGCAAGTGCTGAATATGGATGCTCGTCAAAAGGAACCGTCATTAACTTTCTACCAGTATTTCTCCAAGAAAAAGTTCTTTGATCAGAAGATAAATGTAGTATCTTAGCTTCAGTAGCTCTAATGCCAAAGTTTCTAAGCTCTACGTTTTCATCACTAACTAGTTCTAAGAACAATAAAGGCTTTTTCTTAGCAAACAGTAAAGCATCTCGCTTAAGTTCCTTAGAACTCATCGTAGATACTTTAGATCCTAATTCTACTCGCATAATAGCTTCAAGTTTATCTATATCTAAACTTTTAGCCATAACCATAGCGTCAGCTTCAACTTCTAACCAGTCTAACTGATCTGCCGCTCTTTCTTCAGGAACCCACTCGTAATATAGAACATCTTTGTGAGGGTGATATAAAGATAAAAGCTTTTGCAATATAACTTTGTTTTTTGGAACAAACAGCGCTCCGTTTCTAAAAACAATATGCTCTAGTCTAGCATCACCTTGAAACTCATCTACGAACGGTGTTCTTTGATTTGCCGTGTTTTTAAGTTCTCTTTCGTAACCTTTCTCTTCATCAAAGTAGTACAATCCAGAAGATCTAAGTTGAAAAGATAAAGGTTGTCTATTTCCTTTTAAATAGTAAACTCTATCTTTAATTTCCCACTCAGGTTTGACAGGCTCTTTAACAACAGGTTTTTTAACAGGTGGTTTTTCAATAACCACTTCTTGCATTTCATTTGTAGCTTTTATTTCTGGCTGTGCTACTTCAACCTCAGGTGCAGCTGTTGCTGCAGTTTTTTTCTTTGCCATAATATAATATAATAAAAAATTAAAAAAAAGATCGGGGCCGAAGCCCCGACCTAATCAATATTACTTCATTAACATGAAGTTGTTAGCACCTTGTACTACTAAACATCTTTCAGATAAGAAGTGTACTTGCATTGCATCTAACGAAGAAGTAACATTTCCACCTACAGATCCAGTGATCCAAGACTTCATCTTACGATCTTCCATTTGAGAAGCTCTATAACGCACGTGTAAGAACGGACGCTTAAGATTCTTTCCTAACGCTTGATCGTAAACACTCGATACACCAGCAGGGATAATAACACCGCGGATTGCTCCAGCAGAGTACTCATCATTGATAGTCTTACGAGTAGCTTTGTCATTTAAGTAACGGAAGTCAGACTTATAGAAATCATAAGATCCACGACGGAATCCAGAGAATCCTAAGTTCAACGCCATATCCTCAGAGTTGTTGAATACTCCGTAAGAAGTACCACCAGCACCATAAGAGTTCATAGAAGCTAACATGTCGTCGATAGCTAGAGACGTAGCTCTATTTACGAACATCATGTTTTCTTCGATAGCACCTTGGTTATCAAACTCTGCTAAGATAGCATCAAACTCTGCCAGGTCAGTAGCAGCATTAATACCGTTAACACCAGTAGTAACATTACCACGATCTTCGATAGCAGCGAATAAACCTTCAGTACTAAAGTTAGTACCAGTTAAAGTTGGAGCAGGATTAGGATCAACACCACCAGGAATCGTATCAGATCCAATAGCTGTGTTATCAATAAGTGATCCAGCAACTGGTTTAACAGACTCTAACATTGCCATTTCGCAGTAGTCAGAGAATCTTGAGCGCACGTCACCTTCAGCTTTCAAATACCAGTAGTATCCAGCTTGTCCATCTTCACCAGTAACTTCAACCCAACCTACTTGAGATACGTCAGATCCAGAGATCTCGTAGTAATCTTTTAAGATGATTGGTTTGTTAGTGAAAGTCTTGAACTGTGGAGTAGCAGCATCTGAACGACCGCTAGTACCTTTAGCAAACTCAGATCCGTAAACCAAAAGTTTAGCAGCAGCAGCTGTAATACCAGCAGCGCCTAGGTTAGCAACCCCATAAGGAGCAACACTCACTGTTGCGCCAGATACAGCCGTAACTAAAGCTCTACAAATACCAGTAGACTGAGCTATAAGTACAGTGTCGTTAACGCGGATAGCGTGATTAGCACCAGCTGTTTGACCGTCAATATCGTTACCGATAGTAATTTCACCACCACCGTTACCAGCGTCTGAGCCAGCGAAATCATCAACATCAGCCACAGTGATATTGTATGCTAAGTGTAGTCTACCTTGCTCTGACCAAATAACTTGATCAGAAGCCATAGCTTCTTCCGCTCCTACTTGAGCTAAGAAACCTGAGATAGTTCTGTTACCGAATACTTCAGCTTCACCTTCCATAAGGTCTGGTAAATATTGCTGAGCCCATCCAGCCACAGTGCTATCCGTAAAATCAATGTAATTCGAACTAAGCGTTTGCTTCAAAGGAGCACCTACGCTGTTCAAATTAGTTCCAGGATTAATTGCCATTTTTAATTTGTTTTAAATGGGTTAATAAATTATTTTCGTTTTTTAACCTTAAAATCTACTTTTGAATCAGCATCTAGAACTTTGTATTTAACGCCTCCGACTTGAACTTCACTATTGGTCTGCCTTGGTGTCATGTTGACATTTTTAGCTTTTTCAATAGAGCTTTTCAAAGCATCAGCTTTACCTTGCTCATAGAAGTGATTAGCAACAGTATCTGGATTCATAGCGGTAAACAAAGATTTATGATAACCCTTAGCGTCTCCCATAGTTCCATCTTCGTTTAAAAACTTTTTTACGAAGTTGTTAATATCGCTTTGGTCTGACTTAATGTTATGCTTGTCTTTTACATTAAACTTCAGATTGCTTTTACCAACATTAAACTCGAAACCTTCGAATTGATCGTTAAAAACTTCATCAGTCTTTTGTTTAAAGACATTGTTTACCTGCTCGAACCTTTCCTTGTTAGCTTTCGATTCCTCAGTATATCTGTTAAAGAAGTCCATAGCTTTTTGAGCCTCTGGATTGAGAGCTCTATTAGCTTTAACCTCTTCATAGTATTTAGACTTTTGCCTGTCTAAGTGGGCTTTCGCTTCGGCAACTTGCTCTTTTAAAGCGATTTTCTTTCTTTTAATATCTTTTTCATCATCTACTTCTTCATCATAAGAAAACTTTTCGTCTAATAAAAACTTTATCTCCTCACTGTCTAGATGTGATTTAGTGTCCTTATAGTATTCCTCTAATACTGTTAGATTATCCATTGAACCAATATCTCTATTTAGCTTAACGTAATCTTCTATAGTACCATCGGTTTCAGCCATAAACTTCATTAGCTTATCTACGCCTGGTGGTAATTCCACTTTAACCTCTGGTTCAGGTTTTTCCTCTAACATTTGAAGAGGTTCTTCCTCTTTTGGTTCTTCCACTTTCTCAACAGTCTCTTTTGTTTCTTCTGTTGGTGGAGCCACATTAACTTCTTCTACGGTTTCTTCTTTAACCTCTTCAACGGGTTGTCTTAAATCTACCGTAGCAACATCGTCCATATCAGATGATGTAAATTGCTTAATTTTTTCTTTAACCTTAATAGGTTCTACAGTATCGTCAGCAACTGGTTGCTCAACCACCGCTTCTTGCGTTGGCTCTACGCTTTGTTCTACGTTTTGCTCTACTGGTTGCTCTACTGCTTCATTGTTGTTTTCTTCCATAATATAAAATATAATAATTAAAACTGATTCATATTCAAGCCAGTGCCTAATTCATCATTACCTGCTGACTCGAATTTTTTACTCGCTACTCTTTCCGCGTTTTCTCCTTTTATTTCTTCTCTGTTATCCGCTCTATCTTCTTTGTATTTATTTTCTATAGCGTTTTGCTGCATTTTTAAATTAAACTCAAACTCCATAAGTTTCATTTTTGTTTGAGCTTCATGATCTAAATTCTTAGCTTTAAACTCTGCTTTAGCTTGCTCTAATTGTATTTGGCTTTGAGTTACAGTTTGCTGCTTTTGTGCCTCAGCTTGAGCTTGAACTTGAGCTGTTTGTTGTGCAGCTTGTTGTTGTGCTTGAATGTTTTGTTGCTGCATCGCTTGATCTTCAGCAACTTTCTTTTTCTCTTTTATTTTTAACAGTTCATTAGCTAACTTAACGTTTCTAGTATTCCTAACATCTATAGCGTCAGATAATCTAATTAGTTTTTGAGCAAGAGCCATTTGTATATTTTGCTCTAGCAATTGCTTCTCTTCTTCATCTGGCTCTAGTTCTATGAATATACCAAAGTCATATAAGTGCAACTCTGACATCTCTTCTAATGTGGCAACGTTATGCGTTCCTATCTGCTGCAAGAAAGCATCTTTTGTTGGAGAGTATTCTATTATGTCTGATATTCTAAGAGACAATTGTTCAGCTACATCCTTAGTTATGAAAAGACCTCCTTGCAATACGTGTCTAGTAGCTGTATTACTATTAGCAGCCGCTAACTTTTGTACACCAACTAAAGCATTTCTATCTGGCATGCTACCATCTCTAGCCTCGTTAAGTCCGGTAACATCACGAATCATTTGTAGATAATAGTTGTAATTAGCTATCAGCGTTTGCATTTTATTACCAGCGCCAGCACCATTAGATATTTCTTGAATAGGTACTTTACCAGGATTTGGATCTCCATCACCAGTGAACGATCTACCAATTATCGAACCAGTTTGGAAGAACATGTTTAAAGCTTCTTGTGGATTATAATTTGTTCCATTACCAAGATCAACCTCTGCTAGTCCATCAGCATCAAGATAAACTCCATCTGGAACCATTCTTGACATTACTTGTTGTAGCTTTAAATGCGTAAGCTGTATCATGTCTGCAAAACCCGTAATACGACTAACTATACTTTCAATTCTTCCTTGATATATCCTTGGAGCAACTATACTATAGTTCATTTTAACCTTAGTATAGTCACTTTTAGGTCTCATCATATTTTCAGCTAGTTCCCATTTGATAAGTTTGTCACTACCTAATATTAAAGCTCCTTCAAATAATACCTCTACTTGAGTAGACAGCTTAGCGTATCCGCCAACCTTATCTGTAGGAGGATTAAATTGATCGTCTTTTTCTATAGCTTTTTCTCCACCAGTAGAAGTTTCTTTTAATTTGTAAACTTCATTCATATATGTTTTATAGTTAAAGTATAAAACATCTACTTGGTTAAAGTCGTTTTTTCTTTTGTAGTTGTTATATCTATGAGATTGAGCGCTTGATTTCTTCTGTATCTCTTCTAAGTCTTCATTACTTAAGTGAGGGAATTGCTTTACAAGTTCATTGATAGGTATAGATTTAACCTCTCCAACATAGTATATATCATCAAAGTAAGGTGAGTTAGTATGAGAGTAAACAATATTAGCTGGATCAACGTAATCAACAACAACACCCTCGGAAGTATTAAAACTAGTTTTTACAGCACCGATACCAAGAACTGTTAGATCGTAATATAATCTTTTTCTAATTAAATCGTAATTGCTACCTTCTAATAAAACATTTATTGCTTGCTCGTTAGCTAGTTCTGTAGCCTGTTTGTATGTTAGCTGCATGTGAAGTTCTAACTCTTGCTCTGTTTCTGGCAACGTCTCTTTATCATTCTCGTAAAGATCCATGTTGAAGTTAGCTTTAGCAGCATCATTAAATTCTTTAGACTTCATGTCTCTAAGTATACTTTCCATATACTCAGTTCTTTTAGCAACACCGTAAGGATCTTGAGAGAACGCTTGTATTTCGTATGTTCTATCAGCCATACCGTTAACTACTATGTCCACAAACTTAGGAACGATAGGCACAGGTTTCCAATCTAAGTTTAAGTAGCTTAAGTCACCATTAATGGCTAACTCGTCTTTATATTTTTTTACAGATTGCTCTCCTCTAGCGTAAAGTCTTAATCTGTGAAAGTCAGTTTGGTTGTTTGAATATCTTGCGGTACCTCTTGTTTGACCTTCGTGAGAGTGTGAAAACCATTCGTCTTCAATTGCTTTAGCAATTTTTAAACCATATTCATAACTAATTTTTTCCGCGTCAGGTACTACCTGCGTTGGGAAATTATTTATAACAGCGTCTGCCATAATTATTGTTTAATTATTCTTGAGTTAATTCCATCATTTGAATATCTAGAAACATTAATGTTTAAAGGTACTCTTTTCTTTTCTGCGTTTGGTCTGTATAAATGTCTATTACAAGCCATTATTGCTAAACCACTACTAATAGAGGCATCGTGCTTTGTTCTTTTGTTTATATCAAACTTTGCCCAATCATTTAACGTTTCATTAAAATACATCGTGCCATAACTCCCATCATTCATCAAACCTACGTGCTTATCTATATACATCTCAATAGCTGCGGCGTGGGCTTGTTTTATATCTTCACTAGAGTTTGGTATTCCACCAACCTCTTTTTCTGCTACAGATAGTTTGTTCCAAACTTTATCAGGTCTATTCATACTAAAACCCCTGTAACCTCTACGTCTTAGGTAGTAAAGTAGTCTTGGTTTATTATTTTCTGCAAGCAGTGGCATACCGTAAAATACTAATGCCATTAACACATCTTCAAAAAACATTTCTGCGGTTTGTGGTCTAGCTATATATTCTAAAAAGAACGTGTTTGCCGGAGCATCTTCCATTGAGAACTTTGTTAGTCCATGAAGAGATCCGTT
>CEWC01021011.1_pt1 | contig 19457 bp, 7 predicted proteins | sample 530331 | NCBI WGS metagenome assembly CEWC01 (sample SAMEA2619935, study PRJEB7988) | marine metagenome | isolation source: saline water (ENVO:00002010), including
TTAATATCACCTGCTACATATATTGTTCCGTATTTAAACAGCTCGTCGTAAACAGATTTAAATAAACTCTTTTTTTCTTGAGCGTTAGCAGAGACCGCAATAACCGCCGCAAATAGGACACATATCAGTTTTTTCATTTTTCATTATTTGTAATTTTTAAACATTAATTTATATAAAAGCTTATTCCAAGCTTCTTGTATTTTATCTACCACCAGTTTTAGTTTTTTCTTCATCTTTTTTCTTTTTATCTTGTAGTGCTATTATTTTTTTAACTCTATCTTTTTCGTATCTTAATTCTCTAATTTCTTTATTTGTTAAACCAAGTTCTTTTAACAATTGTTTTTGCTCTTTAGTACTAGTGTTCTGTCGCATTTCAATTTCTCTATTCTCCATTTCACGCTCAGGACTTAATGGCTCGGTGCTAGGAACACCGTAGTATGGTAAACCAACATCCCAAGTACTCCAACCTAATGCTAATGCTATTTTCTGCCACTTTTCAGAATTATCACTAAGTATCATACGAGTGTTATTTATTTTCTGTAAAGCTCTATCCGCTGGTATATTTGTTGCAGCTGAAACTACTTGTGCTGTAGCTAAGTAAGCTGGATTATTTAGGTTAAACCTTTCCTCTTTCATAGCTTGTCTTTCCCAACTAAATGTATTTGCAGCAGATATTAGTTTTCTAGCTTTTACATCAATTGGTGGTGAAAAATCAAGTAAGTCATTAACAGCTTTTCTAAACTCTGGAGAATCTTTACCTGATTCTTTAGCTATTGTTATTAAAGAATTTTTAATAGCAACAGCTACTGATCCTTGATAACCTAAACCACCTAAAAGTGAGTCAACCATGCCGTTTGCAGTTCTAGCTCCTTTTTCTGTACCATCTCCATCTTCATCAAATGCTTCTGTCCAAATAGCATTTTGTAAACCATTAAATATTAAGTTTTGAGCAGCTCCATAATAAGCTATTTTAGAAACATTAGTTTTCCAATCACCTCTACCAGCTATTAAATCTTGCGTAGATCTTTTTATTATACGAGCATACTGCATCGGTGTGTTTTTAAAAGCTAGTATTAATCTACCACCTCCACTTGCTTGTTGTTGACTAATTCTCATAGGACTACTAGACTGCTGGTTTTCTTCTGATATTTTTCTAAAATCATCAAAAGCTTTACGCTGAGCCTCTTCAGTACTCATTCCTTGTTTTTCATAAGTATTTATTCTGTTTCTATAAAAAGTAGCACCACCACTTGCAATAGCAAAACTATCAGCTCCTCTAGTTAAAACAAAACCTTTATTTAATAAATATGCTATAGCTCCTTTAGCTCCATCTTTTTTTGCGGCATCTGCTATTTCTGATTCAGTTACATTTATTTGAAGACCTTCTCTTCTATTAACTAAATAATCTGAATTAAATAATGTTGTAAAATCTTTCCAATACTGTTTTTGATTAGCAAAAGCTTTACCAGCTGCATATGGATTATTATCACCCCAATTTAAATAATTTACAGCAGATATTGTTTGTAGCGCAGCAGATCTAGTGTTTAAGAACATCGTAGCTCCAACAGAACCATTAACCCAATCAAGCATATTGTTAACAGTTCTAGATCCACCAATAGGTTTATTATTACCGCTTTTCATACGTCTTAACATATCGTCTAAAGCTTCAACATATTTATCACCAAAAGCATATCTAAGTTTTCTTTTGTTTTCTGGAGAAAATATAATGTCTACGTTTTCTTGCCACTCTTGTAAATACTCAGCTCTATTTACTTTATTTATCTCACCCATTATATCTGTTGTCAAGGTGCCAGCAATCCAGTTTTTATCTGGTTTAGGGTATTGTTTACCTTTTTGCATCTTTATAACCTCTTGAACAAAAATACTAAGATCTGAATTATCTCTAACAAATTTATTTAATTCTTTAGCGTCTCTTTTAGATAAACCAGGTATTTCCATGCCCTGTTCTGTCCATATAGCAACACGAGCAGCATCACCAAAACTAAAACCACCTATACCAGTTTCCTTATTCATTGATTTAGGTAGGTTAGTTAATCTACTTTTAAGCTCTTTAAAATCAGCAGAAGCTGCTATTTTAGCAGATTCAATTTTTCTTTCAGCTAAATTAAATGGATCAATTAAATTTTCTTGATAAAACTGGAACATGTTTTCACCTGCTTTACCTTTTGGAAGAGTTGCGTATAATAAACCATTAAAATCTTCCGCTGAATAACTCATGAAAAAGTTTTCAAACATATTCATGTTTTTACGTCTACCCATTGTTTGAGCTCTTGCTTCAGATATTTGCCAGTCAGCACCAACTTTACTACCAAGCTCTGTTGTTCTAAGTTCTAAATTTTGATTAAATATTTCGTTAAACTCTTTAGGTTTAGAACTTAATCTAGCTTGAACCGGTCCATCAATTTGCAACACATCTATAACTCCTTGCACAGCTTTAACATTTGGCAATATATCATCTGCAAATAGAAAATCATTATAACCTTCTGCACCTTTGTTTATAAACCAATTTGCTTTTGCGGCTGGTGTACCATTTCCTAAACCTATAATATTTTCTACTGGTATATCTATACCTTTTGACTTTAACCAAGCTTGCATTGGAGCAGCAAACTCTTTTGGCCTAGCACTTAATACAAACATGTTTTCACCACCGTGTTGTTTATACTGCTCTAAGTATCTTTTAAACGCAGGTCCTTCTTCACCACCTTTTATTGTCATAAAGTCATCAAAGTTAAACTTAGCACCCTGTGACTCTAATTCTTTAGCTTGAGCACCAAATTCGTTTGGATCTAGTTCAAATTTTGTACCATCAGGCATCTCTACTTTGACTTTACTTTTTGTAACAACTAATGTTTCGTCAGCATCAAAAGCTGTTAAAGATTTTTTCTCTTTATTAAGTTTTCTAGCGTTTCTAGCGGCAGCGTCTGTTTGAGCTAAATGATATACTAAACCTTCTACTGTATCTAAATTAGGAGATTTACCACCTACATATTGATTTTTTTGTTTACTTAAACTTGCTTTTACACTAGGTTCTAGCAACATAAAAGCATCCATTTGCTCTTTAGCTTGTGTTCTAGTTAAGAACAATGGACTATCTTCGTTTAATATACCTGATTCAGATTCAATCACTCGTTGTATTAATCTACCTTGTTCGCTGATTACAATAGCATTGTCTTTAAACTTAGGTTTTACTGCTACATTGTAATCTTCTGCGTCAGTTCTGTATTCCCACTTTTTAGTGGTTTCATTATAATATTCTCTACCTATTTTATTAGGGTTAGCAGTAAGATACTCGTTATAATACCTATATCTCGGATCTGGTACTTTACTAAAATCACCTGTTTCTAAAGCTTCTTTTAAACGAGCTTCAAACTTAGGGTGTAAGCCATCAGATGGACCATATCCTTCAATTGTTTCACCTGTATACCTATTAGTTGTTATTACACCTTGATCAATTATATCTTTAGTTTCTTTACTAACTTTTATTTGAAAATATTTTTCTTTAGCCCACTCTTTGAAGCCTTCATAAACTTTATCACTACCACTTATAGCTTTGGTAAAAGCATCTGCAAAATTACCATACTGAAAAACGTGTTCTTCTCTCTGGAATTTATCACCCGGCTTAATTCCTTTTTCTGCCCCTAACACAGTAGCAAAACCTCTAAACGGATGATTTGTTGCATTACCAGTATAAATCATGCTAATTAAAGCTCCAAGTTTATCAGGGTTTTCTTTATATATTTCTCTAAACTTATCAAATATTAACTCTTTACCTGCTTGAATATCTTCATATTCTCTTTTATTTTTCTCTAATTTACCTAGTGTTTGAGTTTGCAAAGCCAATGCCATTTTTCTACTTTCTTCAGCAACAGCTTCTTCAGCTTGCTCTCTAGTATATTTTTTATTAGTCTCAGGATTTATTTTATTTTCATATCCTTCAATTCTAGCTTCTGTAATTTTTCTGTCAATTATTTCTTGACTTACTTCTTGACCTAATAATTCAAGTTCTAATATACTTCCTTCTCTATTAGCTTTTATATAATCTTCAACTTCTTTTGTGTATCCAGATTCTGGATCATTTTCGTTTTTATAAAGTCCATATTTATTTACAACATCTTGAAGCTGACGGCTAACACCAACCATTAAGCCACCTGTACCGCTTTTTCTAGTTGGAACCCTCATACCACCGTATCCCAACCATTTTATTACTTGAGGAGTTAAATCACCAAACTTATCTACTAATTGATTTAATGTAAGATCTCTATACATTTTAACTCTTTCTTTAGAGTCAGTTGGTAATGGTGGTAATCCTTTTTCAGCTAAATATTCATTAAAGCTAGTTTCAAATGTTTTTTTGCTAGCAGCTAAAGATCCATATGGTGTTTCTATAATTTCTTCTGCGGTTACCGTTTCTTCTTTTGGTTTGCTAAATCTACCGCCCATTTGAAGTCTTTCACCTTGCGTACTAGTTCTTTCAAGTATATTATTACGCATGTGCATATCAGTAGCAAACTTTATACTAGCTTGTAAATCACCTCTATATATAGGCTTACGTTTACCATTTTTGCCTACAGCATTAAACTCTATACCGTTTACTGTAACATTTTTACCTTGTAATATATCTCTATAATCTTTTAATGTACCTACAAGATTACCCTCAGCATCATACATTGCTTTACCAAACTTATTCTGATAAACACCAGTACCTCTTCCAAGCATGTCTACTGTTTTAGGTAGTCTAGCAAAATCAGCAGCTGAATTATCAACTAAAAACTGCCTAAGTCTAATTAAAGCTTGTTCGTCTTTTTTAGGAAAGTTTCTCGCCTTTTCTGTAAGACCAGTAACTGTTTCAATACCAAACATATTCGCGTAAAGCTCTGCTATTTCTTTAGGAACTTTTGCGTCTTTAAACTTACTTATATCTATACCTTCAAAATTTCTTTCAATTACCTCCGTGATATGTTCGTTTATTATTTCATTGTCAGATTTACCTTCGCCTCTTTTCTGATCTATTACTTCTTGAGCAATACCTAAAGTACCTAAAGCTTCTGGCTTATATATTGTTGTTGAGGTAGGTGTTTTTGCAAGTCCTTCAGTATCAGTAGGTCTTTCCTCTGTCAACACCATTTCTTCAGTTTCTACAACTTCTTTACCTTGTTCTCTTCTTTGATCAGCGCTATCAGTAATTGTTTCTTTTTCTAGTGTTTGATAAAACTTTTGAGCTTTAGGTTTTATATTTGCATAAAAGAAATCACTAAACTTAACACCTCTGTCTGGATTAAATCTTCTTAATATACCTGTAAAATATAATTGAGCTTCGCTTTCAAACTCTTGCTGAGTTTTAGTACCTTTTTTCACATCAAATTTCCAAGCATCAGCCGTCATTGTAAACATTTGATCTAATAAATTTTTAGGTATATTAGTTTGACTGTTTATAGTAGGATTATTTTCTTTAAACTCTAATACTAATTCATTAGCATTTTTCTTAGCAGATCTTGTTGTTTCTACAGGAACAGTACTAACTTCTTCGCCTCTTAATTTAGCAGCATCTCTAGCAAACTGCTCAACTTGTATAGCTGCGTTTTCTTTACCTTCAGCAAAACCTTTAATCATATCAAACATTTGCTTACCAGTTACATTTTCTGGATCAACGTTTTCTAAGCCTTTTTGTTTTAAGAAAGGTACAAAACCTTTTAATTTTTCACCAAGCTCTTCTGTAAATGTTATTCTTTTACTCTTTATTAGTTCTGATAAAACAGATAAGTTTTCTTCATACCACTCATTTTGTGGTCTTTTAGTATCATACCTAGAACTAACTTCTGCGTCTAAAACAGCTCTTTGATTATCTGATAATTGAGATAAAGTATCATCTATAAGTTTAATACCTTCATCAGTTACCTTATTGTTATTATCTTTTAAAGAATATAATAAAAATTTGTGAATATCTTCATGGTTTTTACTAGTAAAATCTTTAATCTTAGTAGCAACCTCTAAGTTTATAAAAGCTTCACCTGTTTTTGGGTTTACAACCGCTACTTCTTCTTTAACATTTTGAGCTTTTACTTCACCTGCTTCAACCCATTTATTAAAACTATCTTGAAAATCTTGCTTTGAAGTTTTAGGAGTTGTTTTACCACCAGGTAAATCATATTCCATGGCTAACTCTTCTGTTAATACTTCTAAGTTTTCTTTTTTAATTTTACTTTGTAAAGCTTCATATGTTGTCCCGCCTTTAGAATATCTAAATACTTCTAACTTTAAAGCGTCTATTTCGCTTTTTATATTTATTTTTTCACTTTCACTAAGACCTTCGCCTTTTAATTGATTTTCTAAAGTTCTTAATTGATCATTAAGCTCTTCTCTTTTCATTAAAAAGTTATAAGCTTCTTTTCTTGTTTTAGGATTTGAAGTATAAAATTCACCTTGAGCTGTAAAGCCAACTCCATTTTCCATATAAAAAGCACCACCACCATTTAACTGATGTTGTATATATCTATTACGTAATAAATAATTTTTTAATGTATTATATGCTGGTGACCCAGGTTCTATACCTAATCTTTCAGCAACTAATCTAGTTGGAGTTCCTGGTTGACCGAGTATATCTGATTCTGTTTCAGTTAGTTTTGAACCAGCTTTTATTTTATTTGATATTATAAATAGTTGATCGTCTGTTATTAACTTACCATCTGGCTTTTTTCTATTTTCTTTTATAATATCTGATACTTCATTAAGAGCTAATTGATTTTTTAATCTTTGAGTATTAGTTAGTATTTCGTTAAAAGCATCTTCATATTCTTTTGAATCCATGCTTTCTTTTTTCTTTTTTAACTCTTCTAATGCTTTTGTTTGAGCATCAATAACTTTTTCATAAGAGTCTGCTTTAGGATTTTTTATAATATTGTTATCTATTCCTAGTGATTTTGCCGCGTCTCTAGAGTCTTTATTTAATCTACCTTTATTGTTTAATCTAACAAAACTGTTTTGTAAAGAGTAAGATATGTTTTCCATACCTTTAACACCTTTACCAACTCTACCCATTATCATCATTTTAAGGGTTTCCTCTACATGCTTTTCAAATAAGTTTGAACCTTCTGCTTCTAAACTTTCTAAATAATTACCAGTGTCTAAAACAAAAGAGCTAAACGCGCTACCTGTTTGGTATGAAAATGCCCCTGCTTGAGCCTCACCAGTTCTTGTAATAACTTTGCTAAGTGTAGGATCTTTCATTAAACGCTGCATTATAGGTGTATAACCAGCTATATATCTAGTATTAAGAAAAGTTGAAAAACCTTTAAATATAGCTTGACCAAAAGGCATAGAAGCACCAAATAAAGCAGAATCTAAAGCGCTTTCACCATCTTCACCGTATAGTTTTGTTGTCATTGCAAAGTCAGCAGCTTCACCTATAGACTTAGCTGTTAAATCTATAGCTGTTTTAGCCCATGGACTTCTAGCATAAATACCAGATCTAGCACCAATGTCTTGAAAAAGCTTTGTAGCTCTTTGTCCACTAACAGGTGTTACCTTTCTAGTTAAACCTAATTCAGCTAAAAATCCTCCAAAAACAACTAAACCTCTACTTACTTTGTTTCCAAAACCTTTATCTAATTGATCTGTTATTTCTTCTGGACTTACATCAAAACCTATATCGTTTAAAGCATCAGCAAATAAATTTTTTCTTTCATTTGTAGTAACTATATTGTCTCCAAACATATTCATAGCTTCATCAACAACTTCTGCTGCCTCTATAGAGCTTTTCATAAATATAGGATTTCTATTTAATTGCATTGCTTGATTAAAAACAACATAGCCATTTAAAGCCTGGTTATACGCAGCTGCTAATGGATGTGATGAAGGTATTTCTTTTAAACCAGCTGGTATTTCACCTGTGTTTATAAACTCAGTAATTTTTTCTATAAGACCTTTAGGTAATAAACCATTTTGAGATCTTAAGTTACCAACTGGATATGTAAAATCAATGTCACCTGTATTCCAATCAGGGTGACTTTCCATAAGTCTTTGATATTCATCAGGTGAATAAATACCACTTTGACTTGTATAGAAATCATCTGTATATCCTACTATATTGTTATCTTCATCTCTAATTATACCGGGAACAACACCAGGTATCAAGCTAGAAGCACTATCCATACCTGTAAAACCTGTTCTACCCTGCCCAAATGTATTATTTAATTCTCTAACGTCTTTAGCTAATGTTAAAAGTTTATAATACTGACTTTCTAATCCTAATTCAAGATCTTCATATTCAGTAGTTATAGCTAATTCTTCTGATTTTTCGTAATTTTCTAAATCTTTAGTTGTAGCTTTATCTATACCTATAACTTCACCTGTAGTAGTATCGTATAGTTTAGTGCCGTAGTTTTCTTTTTTAGCTATGTATTCTATTACTTTACTATAATCTTTTGTTTCTCTAGCTTGTTTTACAAGTGATTTAAACTCTTCAAGAGCTTCATTTTTTGCGCCTCTATCTATTTCAGCTGGTGGCTCATATTTAGAAATTATATCTTCTATTTGTGGTATTAAAGAGTCAATATCAGCATCTTCTTCTTTTATTTTAGAGGCAAGCGTGTTTAAATTTTTAAACTCTAATTCATCTTCGTCTAAATATCTTTCACCCCAATTAAATATTTGATCATAATCCCAATTCCATTGATCTTTAACTTCTTGCATACCAGCAAAAATACGTCTACCTTGAAGATCAGGTAAGTTTACAGGAGCGATACCTTTAAAAATATCTGGACCATAACCTTTTTCATCTTCACCTAATCCATTAAAGTATTTGTTTTTTATTTTTTGCTGCGCGGTAGGATCATTTGTAAACATCCAAGTTGTCTGGTTGTTTCTATCTTCACCCATAGCCCAATGTGCCGGTTGTTTAAGCTGGTCATTTAAATAATCATCGATAGCTACTTCATTACCACCTAAAACAATAGGCTCATTTAAATCATAAGTATTTTCATTTGGACCTCCTAAATCTTGAGTATAAGTATTATTATTTTTAGCCCATTCACCTAATTTTTTAAGACCACTTGTATCGTATTTATCATTTATATTTGTCCAAACGTCAAGACCAAGATGCTCACCCATTTCTACGGGATTATAAGGATTATTAGCTACTAGTTCTATTTCTTCTAACTCAACTTGTTCACCTTCTTGTTCTTTTTGATTCTTTAATAATTGTCTTTCAGTAAAATTTACTCTATCTTGTATTGAGCTTAAACTAATATCAATAGGATTAAATGAGTTACTTAAGTTTAATTGACTATAATCAATAGTGGTAAAAAACTTTTGCTGTGGTCCACTAGTCTCAACAACTTCTTCAACTTCTTCAACTTCTGGTTGAGGATTTTCTTTCTTCCATATTTGAGCTAATCGAAAGATTTGTTCATCATTCAATCCCTCATCATGTAAAGAACTTATATAGTCTAATAAGTTGTCTGCCATGTTATGCTAATTTATTATCGTCTATAAACTTTTGCGCTTTTGCTTTTTTAGCTTCTTCAAGATCAAAAACAGCTGCATCAGCTTTAACGGTTGGTATTTGATTTGTAGTAAATTGTTTTAAATAATTATTCATGAAATATTGTTTATATTTTTCCATGAACTTATCTTTTTTCTTAGGTTCTAATGGTAAATCTTTTTCATAATCCCAAGATTCAGCAGCTGCATTTGCGTTTTGAACCATTTCATCATCTTCTGTTACACTAGTTCCTTTAGCTATAAATACGTTCCAAGCAGCTACAACAGAAGCTTCATTGGTTAAAAGACCAGCGACTTCTGCTTCTATAAAAGGAGTTACTTTTCTTTCTATTTTATCTAAATCAAATTTAAGTATGTTTCTACCTTTACCCATACCTATATCTATTATTTCATAGTTATAGCTACCATCTTGGTTTTTTAACACAAACTCATCAGCTATTTTAGCTCCAGGTAATAATTCACCTGTTTCTGGGTTAGTTGATTTACCTGCTAAAACACCAACTTCAGAGACTAATCTTAACATGTCTCCATTTATATCTGGTGTTGGTGTAACCATATCACTACCAGCTTCTAATAAAGCCGATAAAGTATCACTGTTTACAATAAGAGGTTTTTCTAGCATAGGACCAGCAAATGTAATAACCTGTGAACCATCTTGTTGAAGTTGAAGTATTATATTATAACCATCGCTTTTAGCAAACATAGGTTTACCTGTAAATATAGAGTTAGCTACAGAAAACTGATAATTTTGATTAACATCGTAGTACGTATCTTCTGTGACTGATAATTGATCTGCTAAATTACTTAAAAATTCTAAAGATTTTTCAGGTGCTTCTTGTAAAAATTTTAATTTTTCATTCTCTTCAAAACAAGAAGGATCAGAGCATCGGTTTGTATTTATAGCTGTTTTTAAAGCAGCGTACATTTTACCTGTTTCAAAATAAGCAGTGTCTAATATTTTAAAATTATAATCAGCACTATGAGCTAAATACATAGGAGTATGTGCTAAAGCATTGCTTTGGTTTAACTGCTTAATAAATAAGTTTATTTGTATATTTTTCTCCATTTTAAATATATTAAGATCCGCCAAATAATCCAGCGCTTGTAGCCGTGTTCATTAATCCTCCTACTGCTCCTAAACCTATAGAAGTAGCGTCTGCATTTGCTTGAGCAGCTGCTCCACGTAAAGCGCCTATTTGATTTGATAATCTATCAAGTTGCATTAATTCTCTATTTTCTCTTTGCTCAAACACAAATTGTTCTCCAGCAACTTCAGCTTGTTGTACTCTTTGTTTTTCTGACATTACTTGTTGTTGTAATGTTGCTTCACCTTGAGCTCTTTGTCTTTCATTAGCAACTTCTTGTTGTTCAATACTAGCTGCAACACCTTTTTTAGCTTGTAAAGCTGCTTGAGCTAAAGCTGTAGCACTACCAGCTCCACCACCTGTAGCTCTAATAGTATCAAGAGTATTAGCTAAAGCTATATCTGTTTGCTCCATTTGCATTTCAGCAGCTTGAGTAGCAACTCCTAAACTAGCAAAAGGATTAGATAAACTACCGCTTAAATCTGTTATATTTTCATAAGGATTTATTATTTGCTGTCTATTAGCCTCCAGCCTATCAAGCTTGCCCTGTAGTCTAGCGGCTTCTTTTTTCATACGAGCAGCTTCTCTTCTAGCTTTTCTTGAGCCGAAAATACCTGCGCCTAATTGTAAAGCGCCGCCTATGATCATTCCTGCGGGTCCTGGCATAATTATTGTTTTTTATTATTAATTTTATTGATAACCATTGTTAGCTATATATTCGCTACCAACAGAAAATAATTCTTTTTCACCACCCGGATCTGTAACCGAGTCAGTTGATATTGTTACTGTAGCAAAAAATCCTTTAATACCAGACATTGAATTACCAAATGCTATTTCACTTGGCATAGCTGTACTGTTATTAACTAAATTAGCTACATATTTGTTTTCTTTTCTATTAAATCCAGCATAGAAAAAAGGTGGATTAGCATTAGGATACACATTACCCGCCGCGTCATATTGACCTTGAGTATAACTATAAATTAAAGCACTTGTATCTTGAAAATCAACCCAGTTTATATTTGTATGACTTAAATTTTTACCTGTTAAATCAGAAACAAAACTATTTACTTGCCAACCATTACTTCCTTCGTAATCAACTGTTTTAAAGTTTTTAGAAATATTTACATTAGGATTAAAAACAAAAGTAATAGAAGTAGGTGTTGCTGTTACACCTCCTTGATCTGGATAAAACAAGTTTCTTGTACCAGATTGAGAGTAGTGTTCGTATAATTTACCATCTTTTAAACTATAAAACTTACTTCCAATGCTAAGCATTTGATCTGGTTTATAACTAAAGAAACTAGTCCAACCCTGTACGTTTTCATCCCATGATAGGGTTTCATAACCTTGATCAAAAGTATTTTTAAGATTACCAGCTTGTTGAGTTGAAACAACGTATTGTTTATTATAAACATCCCAACCACCTATAATGCTTCCTCTTACACCTGCTACATCAATTGAATTAACACCTGAATAACCTATTCTATCTCTAAAATAGTCTATCATGTTTGCTTTATTTATTTCTGATATTTGACCACCAGCTAATCTTAATACAGCATTATTTGCTCTATCTGTAAAGTATTTAGCTGTTCCATAAACAGCAAAACTAGTAGGATCACTACTAATACCAAATTTACCTGGATAAGGTTGTATTGCTCCTATTACTAAGTTAGAACTAGTAACAGCTCCACCACCTTCAGCAGAGTATATAGCATCTTTATCTATCAATGCTCTACTAATCTTTAACTCTTGAAATATATTTAAATTAGTATCTTCAGCATAAAGTTTTTGTATAGAGCCATTTGCTGGATCAACTGATTTAGTTATATCAGTACCAACAGAAAAAACATTAGTTCTATTTATACCAGTTCTAGAATTATATATTCCAGAATATATCATACTATTTCCTCTTATACTTCCGTTTGGCTCTTCTTCTACTAAATAAGCTTTAGCACCAAAAGACACAGAAGTATTATTATAACCACCTCTAATTCTTGATTCTTCTATAGCCCAATCGTTAGCATCAGTGTCAGCAGGACCAGCATATCCACCTTTTGTTTGTGGTATACCCTTAGAACCGTTCCATATTGGTATTTCACCAAAAGAACCACCTGGACTTCCTCCATAGTCAACTTGATCGTTTACCTTTTTGAGAACAAAAGTATTAAAATATTTAACTTCAATTACTGCTGGCATATTATATTATTATCACTTATTTTTAAGAATTATTACACTAATTGCAAGGGAATCCTGGATTATTATCTTTTACAAAACCAACATTAGTTAATGCGGTTGTATTATTTGGTGCGCAAACTATGTTTTGCATAGGTGGCGATTGATTATCTACAAAAGAAGTAACAACACTTTCACCATCACAATTTTGATACGCTACAGAAGTTATTACATTACCACTATTTGTATAAGTATATCTATATGTATAACATGGATCTCTTTCTATGTGTAAATTAAATGTACAACTAACCGTATCGCCACCGGCATCTTCAAATGTTAAAGTAACCACATATGTACCATCTACCATACTATTAGGAGGATCACCTCCTGCAAAAGCAAGCTGAGCATTTAAAGCTGTACTAAACGGGGTTGTTGTTACAGTTACATCAGCGGTTCCAGCTGGACCATAATCAACACCTCCTTTTACAACACTTACACTAGCTGATAAATCTAAATAAGCTAATCCTTGTAAAGTTCCTGCTGAACCATTAAAACCACCTATATTTACAAAAACTCCGGTTCCACCTCCTGTAATACCTGGATAATAAGTTACTCCACCAGAACCTGGACAAGGTCTAGCACTACTTATTGTTGGGTCTTCATTTCCTAAAGCAACAGGTGTTTTTGTTATAATTGTTTGAACTCCATTAATATTTAAAGTAAAGGTAAAAGTAAAAGTATCTTTTGTTTGATTTTGTTGACTAAAATAAAAGAAATCTTTAGCTTTTATGTTATATAAACCTGGAGCACCTGCTGTACTATTTATAGTTTCAAGTTCAAATTTAGGATTTGTTGAGCCAGGACCAACATCATCACCCTGTAAATTAACAACACTAGTTAATTCTATTTGAGCTGGTGACTGATCAATGTAGTTTATATTATTTCCAAACTCATCTTGCAGTGTAAAGTTAGCTGATAATATTCTACTAGCTGCACCACTTTGATTTGGTACTATTGCTTCTGTAAAAGCATCTGTATTAAAACTGCTTAAAGTAACGGTTGACTGCGTACTGTTTAATATAGCTTCATTCAAATCATTAATTAAACCAGTTGTTGTTGATTCCCAAAATATATCTAAATTAGATGTTACAGGATCTGTTTCCATAACAGCTAGCTGAGGCATTGTTACCCAGTTTTGTAATTTTGTATTATTTGTTGGTGAAAAAGTCATTACATCACCAACAGCAATACCAGGTAATCTATCATTACTCATTACTATTCTTCTACAAGTAGAACACGATGCGGTACCAGCATTAGAAACAGAGGTTACTGTTGTACCCTCTGGTATACCATTTCCGCTTATTGTTTGACCTGGAAAAATCGCTGTTGTGTACGGGGTTGGTACAATAGTAGACTGTGTTATTCCTATTTCATTTAAAGCGTTATAAGGTGCATTAGTAACATCTCCTACTGTACCCTGTGTTATTGTTACAGGAACACCAAATTGTTTTGAAGGAGTGTTTATTCTAGCTATAAGTGGATCAGAATCTACATTATAAAACTCTGCTGAAGGAACATAACCTGGTTCATTAACACCATCAAATAAATCATTATCTGTAGCTATAACACTTACTATAGGCGGTAAAGCACCTGGATAATATTGTTTATTGTTTTCAGCAGGATCATTATTTTTTAAATTTTCTACTCTTCCATGTAAAACCACACTACTTCTAAACTGTCTTTGCTCTGGACCTACTAATGTTAAGTCTCTAGGAACTTTGTTTATATTATCGTTTATCAAAACAGAGTGAGATGTTTTACCTAATTCTTTTATTGGATCATCTGGGTAAGCAGCCATAACACCAGGTAAATATACATTGTAATATTCTTGCTCTGTTTGTTTAACCACCACTTTAAAACTATGCCAACCTAATGGATTATAGTTAACACTTGTAGCATCTCCATTATATAAACCAGCTCCACCACCTGCAATAGGATCGTTGAATAAAACTTTTAAAGAGTTTCCAAACCAAGATAATTGATCTACACCTGTGTCTAAATAATCAGAAAAAACAGTTGAACCTATATATCTTTGGTTTTCAAATAATCTTGAATTATCTTCATCATTTAAAATAACAGTAGAGCTTCTACCATATCTATCAGATAATACTATTCCTACTTGATAGTTTCTGTTTTGTTTTAAAGAACTATTAGGATATTCTATATCACTAGTTGTATATCTTACATTATTTGGAGCAGTAAAATTAATAACACTACCACTTGGTAATGTAGCTGTTAATGCGTTACTTATTGTAATTGTTGGACCAGCTGGATCATATTCTACTAAAGTTGTATTATTTGGTATGCCAGGTTCAGGGGATGTTACTATAGCTCCATTGTTATAAACACCTGTTGGAGTATTAACAGATAAAACTGTTTGACCAGAAGCTTCAGAAGCACTAGTTGTTGTTGAACCGGTACCCGCGTTAAATTCTGTTTTTTCACTAACACCAACATTATAGTTTATGAAATTAGGAGGCGTGTGTTTATCTTGATAATTAGAATATACAACTCTATTGCTTATTATTTCTTGACCAAAAGCTTTAACTGGTATTTTATCATAAGTTCTTGTAATTTCATTGTCTGGTAATACTTTATAAGGTTTTTGAGATTGATAATGATAATCAAAATAATATTCATCACCAAATTCTAATTTAGTATTATCAGCTAATGATTGTGCTGATGAAAGAACTACGTTATTAACATTGTTTGTACTAACAACTGTAGGAGCACCAACTATTCCATTACCTCTAACAATATCACCAACTTTTATTCTACTTCCAGTTACGCCACTTATACCGTCTATAGTTACACTTGTAGATTGAGTGGTTTGACCATTAACAAAAGCATATTTATAACTTGCACCAAATTGAGAAACAGGTATAGTTTCAATAACACTAACAGATAAACCATCTGATTCTTTATAAAGTAAATCTACTTCAATAACTTTTAAACTTGCCGCAACACTACCGGTTTTCATTTGCGCTTCAGATATTGATGTTGGAGAAGGAATTCTTAATATAATTTTGTCATTTTTATTTTCCATAAACTCAACGACAGTACTTCTATAAGTATCTTCTTCATCTTGAATATCTAGCGGTGGTGGATTTGTTCTATAATTAGCAACTCCTGAAGGTGGAGCAGTAACTTGATTTACCTTATACATGAAATAACCATCTTTTTTAGGTATAAAACATGGTTGAGTAAATGGAGCCATTATAGAATAGTCATTGTTTTCATACTTAAATCTATAACTAAACCTAACAAATTTATCTCTTAAAAAATCTTTATCACCATTAAACTCGTGATCATAATAATGATTATAATTAAAAACAAGCTCTGTGTTTGCTACTGAAAAGGGACCTATATTTTGGTTTAATGTAACTCTTGATGTTGGTGGATTACTGCTAGAACCTTGCGAGTAATTAAAAGCTTGAACTCTAGCACCAGTATTAATTAGTTTTCCAGTTGTAGGATCTATATAAGCAACAGTAGCTCCTAACGAACCTGTATAAGGAGGTATTATATCACCTTGTATTGTACTAGATATTAAATCTATAGAATTTGTAGCAGATCCTACAGTTCCATTTATATTACCAGTTCCACCATTTGGGTATGCTTTACTTGTAACGTCATACATAGTTGTTTCATAAGCTCCTTCGTCTGGTACAGAAGTAAAATAAAATTTACCATTACTCCCTGTTAAATTAATATCTTTATTTACTGTTATATCAAAAGCATTAAAAGCTGTATTTGTTACCGATGTAACTACAGTATCAGGGGGAATACTAAGATTAGCAGCAGTACAATCACTTTTACAAAACATTGTCATACCTACTGTTATAGCCGCATTACCCGCGCTTGCGGTACTAACATTAAATGTTGTACCCGCTGAATAAGCTTGAGTAGATGAAGTTAAATTTACTGTTTCTATGTATGTTACAGGTAAATTACCAGCTTTTCTATAAACTTCTATTGGTTGATAAGGATAATATTTAGCAACTGATATTTGATCTTCATTAGTATAAAAATCTTTTAATCCTTGAGCGTTTGAAAAAGCGCTATTAACATTTATAACTCTAGGTTGATTTCTATTGTCTGTAAAAAATAATAAATCTTCTAACAAGTTAACACCAATCATTGGGTTTTGTGTAGAAAAATTTAAAAAAGCACCTTGTAATAATTGAGTAGTAGTACTAGTTAATGTGTTGTAGGAATATAAAAAATTCTTTTTAGAAGGATCATATGTTACACCAGTATTGTTTGTTAAAAAAACGTATACTATATTGTTAATTTCATCAGCAAAATAACCTATTGACTTTAAGTCATTAGTACTTGTTAATGTTCTGAAATCCGCTATTTTAGTATTACCTAAAACATTTTCTAAAGCACCTACATTTTGACCTTCAGATTTACTAACCTGAGCATTCATTGCGTTTCTATATTCACCAACGGGTATTAATCGATCATCAAGATCTTTATTCATTCTACCCTTGATAAAATTATTGCTAATTTTTGCCATTAAATTTTAGTGTTTAATCCATTTAGACTTACCTCTCATAACTTGAATAAATTCATCAAGTTTAATATTTGATAATCTTATTTTTGCATTACGTAAAGCCGCGTATCTATCTTTTTTATATCTTTGTACAATATGCTCTTGTTGACCAGCTCTTGTCGATACTATGTTATAAAGTATACTTTTATATAAAGCATCTTCAGCTAGTTTAGGAACTCTGCTATCTAAATCATAAGCTAAACCATCAGAAACATATTCTATAACTATTAATTTATCTCTTAAATTACTAGAAAAAGTAAACATACCATCTCTTTCATTTATACCAAACCAACCATTTACTTGAGATAAAGTAGGATCTATACCGTATAATCTACCCCAATTCCAAGGTCCATTTAAACTATATAAATCTGGATTAGCAAAACCATAATAATCATAATCTCTATACCATTGTCCATTTAATAATTTATCATTAGCTTGTCCCCATCTTTCAACAGTTAAAGATGTTCCTTCTAAATTTTCACCAAAATTATCCTGAGTAGGTACTCCATCTTCATCTTGTAATAATTTTTGATAAGGATCTGTTGTTAGGTTGTTTGCAGGAAAAATAGGATGTTTTACACCTAGTTCATCTATCCAATCAAAACTAACATAGTTTACATAATCTTGAGGTATTATTAATGAAAGACTATCAGGTATTGTTAATTCTTGAGATTTAATACTTTTTAATGTGTCATAACTAAACTCTTGCAAGCTTCTTTTAGCAAAAAATACAACATCAGATTTTTTACATTTTTGAATTACTTTTCCATCACCAACATAACCAACCATAAAATTATCAATTATATCTCCTAGCTTTATATAAGCATAACTACCATAATTTTCTTCTACAGCATCACCAAAAGCTTTTTCTGGATTAGTATTACCATATTTACCTCCATCTAAAGATTTTAATTGTACAACTATGTATATATTAGCTCCTGGATTTCCAGTTATAGTAATTATATTGTTAGCAACTGTATACGCAGCGGTATATTCACTCCATGTTCCAGGTGTTCCTTGAGCACTAGTGTATAATTTAAAATTGTTTTTAGCGTAATCAGCTTGATTAGGATCATGACTACCAAAAACTAAATCTGTATTAAACGTAGTAGTAAGTTTTTGCCCAGCAGTATTTCCTGCGTCGCCTCTGAAAGGTTGTACCCCAGCGTAATATTGTTGATTTGTTTCAGTTACTGATGCCATTATGATTTTTCGTTTTGTTCAACCTTCATTGCTTCTTGAGTAGCAGTTTGTATTATTGTTGGATCATTTATAATTATACCAGCATATTTTAATATACCAGTTATTAAATTTGTTTGTTCAGATATATCTAATTCAAAATTAGTAGAACTTCCCGCGCTATAAACATATTGACCTACATTACCTGTTGTAAAACCCCATGATGGTTCTGTTGGTTTAAATAAACAGTTTATATTTAAACTATTAGGTTGAGGTGAAACTTTTATTAATACAGATCCTCCAGTTCCTCCTTTTTGAGTAAAACACAAAGGATATTGTTTACCAGGACTTGTTAAATTAGATCTTGTTATTTTTTCATAATCACTTTTACTCGCTAATTCTACTATAGAATCATATTGAGGTTGACCAGTGTATGTTGCAATTATTTCACCTAGTTTATATATAGTTCCAGTACCTTGATATTCCCAACCAAGTACTGCTGCACCATTATTATAAGTAAAAGGAACACTCTTTTCAAAAGGATAAAGCTTATATGAAATGTCTTTGAACACGTTGAAGAACTCTGTATCGTTTTGTGTGTTCTGTTGATTTTGACGATTTACTTGATTGCCGTCGGGAAAGTAAGAATTAAATATTTCTTCTTGCACTTGAGCAGCTAAACTGTTAAACTCGGTTGGTGTTAAATAACCTCTTTGTTCTTTGTTCAATATGTACAAGACTGTAGTATATACTGTATTTACGTTTACTGCCATTATATTTTTTTTATTATAACATAGAGGCAGCTATTGCCACCTCTATATTATTATCACTTGTTATTTAAGTTTTTTATCTATAGATTTATAGATTTCTACACCTTCGTCTGT
>CEWC01015996.1_pt1 | contig 18922 bp, 13 predicted proteins | sample 530331 | NCBI WGS metagenome assembly CEWC01 (sample SAMEA2619935, study PRJEB7988) | marine metagenome | isolation source: saline water (ENVO:00002010), including
GAATTCTTATATGTGTACCTCCTGCAACACCAAGAGTTAAATCACCACTTCCAAATCCAATTAAAGCAGTAGTTCCTCCAGAAGCAGTTACACGTCCAACAGTATTACCATCACTACGAAAATCAATTACTCCTCCAGTAGTACCATTAATATCTAAAGATCCATATGCTGCTGAGTAAACGTGTGGAGTTGTGGTCCCAATACCAATCCTAGTACCAGAAGTAATCTGCCCATCAACTGCTAAACTATCAACCGATGTAACAGCAGTATCGATAGTTGTTGTGGTTCCGTTTACGTTCAGATTACCAGATATCGTTGTGTCGCCAGTAATAGTAGCACCAGAAGTAGTTGCCTGAACTCTAGTAGCACTATTAGAATCGACAAGAGAAGATGAATCAGCACTGATTCCAGAGAGTTGAGAACCATCTCCACTAAAAGATGTTGCTGTTACAACACCTGTAACACTAAATCCAGAAGCAACTCCATTTGGGAGATGAGGTCCGCCACTTCCTGCTCTATTAACAAGTTTATCAGCTCTAATTCTGGACATTTTATAGTATCTTTTTAGTTATTTATTACGATCAACTCCACCACATGATTACTGCACCAGGTCCACCGTAGAAACCACTACCAGAGCCAGAACCGCCACCACCAGATCCAAAAAATCCTGCAGCAGTATTACTAGGACTAGTAGTAGATCTTCCCTGTTTTCCATCAAACGCACTTTGACTGCTTGCATCCCCAAAGAACGGTAAATTTGAAACTAAAGAATACTGAAAGGTGTCACTAGGAACTGCATGTACTCCTCTAAGACTATCATAAAGATTGGAATCTGAAAAATTAACATTACTATTTCCTGGACCTCCGCCTGGACCTCCACCATCTCCGCCTGCGCCGGCACCACACCATGGCATTCTTGACTCTCCTCCAGAGAAACCAGATCCACCGCCTCCACCTGTTGCTCCAGGATATCCATGGTTATTATCACGACCTTCACCACCAGTCATAGTATAAGCGTATTGAATTATAGGATTATTAGTGTCAGCATAACCAGAACCACCAGGTGAAGGTCCTCCGTCAGGTCTACTATTTCCTCGATTACCCCTCAATAGTTGTGATCCATTTATTTCAATATAACTAGGGTCTGAATTTGGACTCGAATGAGTATGACCACCTCTACCAGCACTCATATTAATAGTAGTTCCATGAGCAGGTCTAAGATCTATTTTTGCAAATGCATATCCTCCTCCACCACCACCATCTCCAGCTCCAGCTCCATTACCACCACCGCCACCACCAATACAAACACAATAAGCCCAATCTATTGCACTAGGTACTGAAAATGTTTCAGTATCCCCTGAAAAATATCCAGGTGTTGAGTTTGATCTAGAAGCACCACCTCCACTATAATTTCTTATATCACTACCAACTAGTGCAATACCTTTTCTATTATTCCAAACCCATAATTTATTACTAGTACCAGCACTAAAACTATGATTACTTGATCCCGCTAAAAATCCTGGAGAATTTTCTAATGGGTCAATAAGAGCACCCAGTCCAACAAGTATTTGTTGCATCATATCTAATTACCTCCTTAGGTTAACTGAGTACCAGAAATAATAAACTCGTTAGTTGACGTACAAACAATTGTACATACACCCTTTGGTCCTAATGTTCTATTTCCTGTAGAAGCATCATTGGTATTATATAAAGTAACACCCGAACCTTGTGCGATGGTATTATTACCAGTAGAAACATTGAAGATTGAAATCATATCCCCAGCATGCAAATATACTTTGTGGAATGGTAAGAGTAGAAGCATTTCCTGTAGATCTAATAAGTTTACCCGCCATATCAGCAGCAAGTGAGAAACTACTACTTGATGCTTGAATACCAAGTCTTCTCAATGGACCTATCGAATCACTAACAGTACCAGTTACTGTTATACCATCAGTAGTTGTTTCAAGTTTTTTCCCATTATTCCAATAAAGTCTTACTGCTCCTTGCTTAATAATTTGAATTCCGTTATTACCACCATTAGGTCTAAGGGTAATATCTTCACCAGCAGTTAAATAAAGATCTGAACCTGCCCCTGTATTAGCATTTTCAATAGCAAAGATTCCCTGAGGCATATGCTGTATGAGTGTATAATCACTCGCATGATAAATGTCAAGTCCATTATTATCACCAAAATATAGATGATCGCTATCACCTAATTTAATATCTCCACCTTCAACTTGAATTGCTAAACCAGTACCACTCTGAGTAACTGCAATAGCTGGATTAGTTCCGTTAGCACCAACCTCTACTCTATCAACATCGATTAGATTGGTATCTAAAGTTGTAGTGGTTCCATTAACAGTTAAGTTTCCACTCAATGTTAAGTCAGTAGCACTTAAAGCACCACCAATATTTGCGCCACCAGCAAAAGTTACAATTCCAGAAACGTTTGCACCTGACTGGAAATCTGCGTCTCCACGGACAGTCAGAGTCTTTCCAGCAGCAACAACCATGCCTTGTGTATAGACAGGTGCTGAATTTCCGTCCTGACTTACAATATTATCAACTCTAAGTTCCGACATCGCGCCTAATACTTTCTAGTTATTTAGACGACGGTGTGCGGCAAATTATAATGATTGATTACTAAGTTTCTATTTCCATCAATAGCGAGTGTTGCACCATCATCAACTCTTACATGAGTTCTCTGAATCGTAATGAGTGCATCATTACCACCAGCATTGAGAGTTAAATTTGAGTCAATCAACTTCACTGATGTATCAACAACAGTGAATTCATCAGCGCCACTAATACCATCAAGGTTAGTGGCGACTTGAAGTCTAGATGTTTCTCTTGCTCTTGACATATCAATACATCCTTTTTATTATTTATTACTATACTGTTATTTTAATTCTAACATTTTTTATCTTACCTTGGAAGGCGCTACTCCGAGTAGCATTTGCATATTGGGAGCTAGCTCCCATATTAATGCGAGATAAATCACAATACTCTTGATTGTGCTTCATAGTACCCCTATGTACCCACCTAGTAGAAGAACCATAATTGGTAGAAGTAGAACTAGGACTTTCTACATTTCTAGTGTAAACACTTAGACCACCAGTTTCAGCATTAGAAGCACCATGACTACCAGTATTACATCCATTAAATACTATTTTATTTCCGACCCATTGATTGACTGAATGTCCATAACCAGTATCTAAACCATATCCACCCAGATGTTGACCCGCAATAGAGATTCCACCCGTAGTCGAACTATCCCAATATCCAACCAAGAATCCACCTGCTTCATCATACCCATTACTACCTATAACCCATTCGTTACTACTTGCACTTCGATCAGCACTAGTTTGAAATGTATCAAAATATAATTCAAACTTAGTTACTCTTGTTCCATTTGTAAGAGCAGTAATACCAGTAGCTTCTTGAATACCTTGATGTGAGGTGTTGGTATAAGTTTGCTCAGTATCGTAAGACCAATCCCATTCCGGAAGATCATAATAAGCGCCAACAGTAGGACCCCATTCAATAATCAACATTCCACCGCCGCCGCCACCTGCAACCTGATTAGGATTCCAGTGTCCAGCGGCTCCACCACCGCCGCCGGCGGAAGCACCGCCGCCGCCACCACCATTCTGCCCATCTCCAATACCTTTATCACCACGGTTAACTGGAGGTCCACCACCAAATCCACCTCTTAAAGCAGGTGGTGGATTAATACCTGGATATGGATGTCCCCAACCTTCGCCATTCTCTCCACCATATCCACCGCCAGCACCGCCGTGACCGTATGTGTTAGTTCCATCACTAGCACCACCACCTCCACCAAAGGAACCAGATTTAATTGATGGATCTGGAAGTAGGGGGTGATCCTTTATCTTCAATTCTCCACCATTTCCACCCATACCACCAGCACCATTATCGGCACCACCGCCGCCTCCGCCACCAGCAAATCCACTACCTAAACCACCTGCTCCAGCATCACTATTATCAGATCCCATGCCGCCACCTCCGGCGCCACCATCATAACCACATGCATCAACACCTTGTGTATATCCAAATACTGGTATCAACTGAGCAGCAGAACCATATCCCTTTCCACCAACACCATTTATATTTCCACCACTACCACTACCACCATTTACGCCAGCAAATCCTGGAGTGCCAGTAGTATCAGTATTGGTTCCCCCATTTCCACCAGTGGCACTAAGTGTTACTCCATTATAAATTAGTGTAGAAGTTCCTCCTGGCTCTCCAGCACCACTCTGACGTTGCCCCCCTGCTCCAAGAGTAAAACCAATAACATCCCCAGCAGTAACAGGCATATATCTTAAAGCAGCACCACCACCGCCTCCACCACTATACTGACCACCAGAACCGCCACCACCAATAATAGTAAATCTAGCAGCAGTAACTCCAGGAGGAACTGTCCAGGAACCAGAACCTGGAGAATCGAAATAAACACTTCCAGAGTTAGATGAATCTCCCCATTCTTTATCGGCATCAGCAAGATTAGCAGATCCAATATTTCTGGATTCAAAAACTTCTAAGAACTTACCAAGATTTTTGGTGATTGATGACTTAAATGGGGACATATATCAGACCTCCTTATCTCCTAAAATCAAAATATTAGTTGTTGTAGCTGAACCAACATGAATAGAATCACCAGTTTGTGTCAAAATAATTGGGTATGATGGTTCAATAAGAATTGTTTCCTTATTTGATGCAGTCACATGAAATATTCTATTATCAACAGAAACCGATTGTCCATTCTCAACATAATAAACTTGGGTATCTCTTGTTCCACCAACACCAGTGTCGTGAACAACAATCGATTTTACATATATTTTTTTATTGTTGGCAACAGTAGTGATTCCAACAGTCGATCCTGCGGAGACTTGAACTACTGTTGATAATCTACCTCTTTCTAATGCCATGATTTTTATGTTTTCTGTTATTTATATTAGGGTTATATCAAGGAGAGAATAACCAGGTATCTAATTGATTCCAACTTTCGACACCAGTCAATCCAGAACCATTACCATAAAATGAAGTAGCAGTAACTGAACTACCAGCAGAGATATTACCATCAACTGATAAACTATCAACTTCGGTAATAATCGTATCAATAGTTGTAGTGGTTCCGTTTACCGTTAAGTTACCACTTACACCAAGATTACCAGTAACGTCAGCACCAGTAGGTACTGCCTGAACCTTTACATTACTACCATCTTTTAGAGCACCAGCATCAATACCAGAAAGTCCTGAACCGTCTCCACTAAAACTGGTAGCAGTTACAACACCAGTAACAACAACGCCACCAGTAGGAACTGTAACACCATAGGAAAGTTCTGGTGCTCCAGTACCAGCTTTATTTACTATCCTGTCGGATCTAAGCCTAGACATCTATCCTAGTACCAATTTATTTGTATTTATACCTGATGAAGGTTGATAACAAATTCTTCGTTTTCACCTATAGTGAGAATTTGAGAATCACTCACCGCAACAATTTTATTTGCTGTACCCAGAACACTACCTCCAGAATATGGTGAAATGAGTGTTACAGTCTCATCAACATTAACAATATCCTCGATTGCAATTACACTTTGTAAAAATGCAGAAGATCCTAATGTCTTTGTATTCTGTATGCTAGTAATACCAACGGCATTTAATCCATCTGGGAATGTTGGTGACTCTCCAGGAGTTTTTGCAACATAATTATTTGCTCTTACTCTACCACCACTTCCTGGAATATCAGGAACATCAAGATCACCTATTCCAAAAATATCTAGAACAAAGTCATCATCTTCACCAACAATAAAATCATTACTATCATTAACAACAATTTCACTATGATGAGTATAAGTTGTTTTATCGGTACCCGCAGGAGCATCGACAGTTACTGTACTACTAATTCCTAGAATGTTGTTTACATAGAAAACAGAATCTAGAACATCAACATTTGGATCAAGTGCAGTACCAATACCTACAGGAATATTTGTTAGATTTCTACCATCACCATAAAATTGACCTCCAGTAACAATACCACTAACGTTTAAGTTAGTTAAATCAGCTTCAATATCAGTATTTACAGCACGAGTTCTGAAAGCAACAATCTCTACAATGTCTCCAGAAACTGCATCAACATCTAATACAAATCTATTTGGAGGAAATTCACTATAATCTTCTCTAGGTAATCTGATACCATTAACATATACATCAATGAATCCATTATCAAATTGACCAGAGCTAAGAGTAAATGATGATTGAGCATTTACTACATTAAAAGTCTCTTTGTATATCTGTTCCGCAGAAGCAGAAGAAAGAGACTGCCATACATTATTATGATATCCCTCAAATATATGAAGGTCAGTATTATAACGAATCTGACCTGAACTAATACCTATGGGTCTCTCTGATGTTAGACCCTTAGGTACAGCAAAGGAATGAACCAGAGTACCAATACCAGTATTTACAATCTTTGTAAATGTCATTATTGACTCTTTTTAGATATTTATGCCTGAGATTCGGTCCAAGTGATTCTTGCAGAAACTGCAAGCGGTGAAGTTGCGTTAACTTCTCCAGTATCAATTGGAAGAATTGCAATGGTTAGAATATCAGGTCCATTGGGGAATGTACCATCACCACCAATGATTGAATTACCAAGGTCAGTAATCTGAGAAATATCAAAGTCATTAGTAGCAGACAATCTCTTACCAGCAGCGTTTTCAGTACCACCCGAAGCGCGTAATGAGAAGATAGTTGTACCACCAATCACTTTATCTCCAGCAACATGAGTAACCAGTTCTGAAAGTGAAGGAGAAGTAACATTCTCATAAGTACGATTACTGATAGCACCATTAAGAATCAAGTTAACGGTACAATCGTGAGACAGAGTAATACCCAACTGCTTCAACTGTAACTGCATTCGGTTGATAATTTCTCTCTGTCCAAGAGAACCCGTGAGGTTGTTATCAACAGAAGGTGCGAGACGAATACTAATAAGAGGAACCTGTTCCTGCAGATTAACTTCGTCACCACCAGAAGCGGGAGCACCAATGTTAACAACTTCACCATTATCTGCTGTTGGATATACTGCAGGACCCTGATACCAACTTCTGCTGGTACCAATGAAGATGTGAACATAGATTGTATTACCAGAGTAACTTATATAATCAACAAGTTCTCCATTTAAACCTCCATCAACAGTATACAATGGTGTACCAGAAGAGAACTTACCAGCATCAGAGTTGGCGAAAGGAATTCTAGTATACCAGTTATATCTCCTTTGACCATAGTCATAATATCTAACTGTAGTAGATGCACCTGTTGTGGTTGCAGTTTCCGAGTCACCATTTGTGAATGATAGTGAATTAGAAGATGCAGTAAACAGATATGCTTTATCATCGTCAAACTTACCATCCATGATAACGGAAGTACCCCAGTGGAACAACGAAGGTACATATGTAGGAAGAACATCAGAAGTATTTTCAATTTCATAACGACCTGGAATATTACCAGATCTCATGTATGCTTCTTCCAAGATGTTGTTATGTAAGAATTCATGCATGTACTTAACATGTCCCTTCGCATCCTTAAATCCAAAGCGAATCTTACCAGCACCATACCAAGAATAGTCAATATATGCCATCTGAATCTTAGTAATATCAAGAACAAATCCCGAAGGTCCACTTCCATCTGCTTTATCGATATTCCATTCAGACTGAACTACTCTGGTATCAATTGTCTTAGTAAGAATGACTCCATTAGAATCAATACCTCTATATGCAGGTTGAATATGCATTTCAGTCTTAGAGGCAAGATTAGTAATTCTGTAACTCGAACCTCTAATAACAACAAAGTCACCTACCTCCAATTGTCCAGTGAAGTTTGTATCACTTCCTGTTACAATATTACTCTTAGTAGTAACAGCAACTGTTCCTGTTAACTGCTGCACAGATGATCTTCTTACACAAGCAAGTTCTGTTCCATCAAATTCAAAGAACATTCCATTCTGATAATCAAATAGACCACAACGAACAGCACTGTTTGACCAAGAATCAATACTATACTCTAGGATTCCATCAGGAATTGAACTAAAGAATGGAGGAATATAATATGCAAATGTGAAGTCATCCGCTGCTTGAATTTCAAAAGTTCCATTATATGCAGCATCTTTAGAACCCCTAATTGTAAGACTATCTCCTCTTGTTAATCCATGAGGATACTTAGTAGTAGCAGTTGCAATGGTAGTTGTAATTCCTACAGGTTCAACTGTAATTGGAGCAGCCATCGTTGCATGGTTCTGGCAGTTGTAATAGTAAGTACCAGGAGTAACACTTGTGGTGTCCCATGTAATCAATCCAGTCTCTGCACCATTATTAGTAATTCCAGTTGTTACAGCATTACTACTTCCAGTAGACTGTGTAGTCTTAATCCATAATGGGTGCCCAGGTGCATTGATTTGAATCTTAAGTGTATCTCCCTTTGAAATAACTAGGGGTTCATTTTCACCAAGAACTCTCGAATTTCTATCATCTCCAGAAATATTATATGATCCATTACCATTATTATTCACATTAACAAGATAAGTTTCTGCAGGTAATGAAGAATTTCCAACACCTATAATCTTATTAATAATTCTAGATGGATTGAAGTTAATAGCAACAGAACACTGAATGCCTTTACCAGATTGATATCGGAAATACTTACGGGTCTGTCTAACAATAGAACTGTTTGGAGATGTACCAGCAGTAATTTCTACACCACCATCGAATGGTCTGTGAATGAACGTTCCATCTGGTCTAGTATTAATCTTAGTATCAACATAATAGAAAGTTGGATCAATATCAATACCAGCATTGCCCTGAATTGTTAATTCAGTATCATCAATAACTGATGCAATTTCATACTCTCTATATGCAGGTGGAGATTGATTAGTATCAGAAACTTTGATAGTATCACCACTTCTGAAGAATCTCTTAAACAGAGTCTCAGTTCCAGTAATTGTAGATTTCATAGAACTAATACCAATTGTTCCAGGAGCAGAAGAAATACCTGCAATAGAAGGAACGGTAAGAGTAAAGTTACCAGCAGATGTTGTTGCGATTGAAACTACGTTTCCAGAAGAAGCATTCTCTGCAGAAGTAGCAAGTCTAAAGTGATCTGGACCATCGGCAACAGTATAATATGTGTTACCACTCATAAGACCATCAATATCACCACCAGAAGAAGTGTAAACAACCTTCTGAAGATTTCTCATCTTATAGTTGTCTTTATTAAAGTAGACAGTTCCAGTAACTGAAACAACATTATTAAAGTCAAGATTTATAACTCTCTTAGGTAATTCTACATTCGAGAAGTGACCTATAGTTGTATCCGTAACTGTATCTACATCATAGTATCCATCAAGACCACCAGTCTTCTCTTCTGTTTGGAAGGTGAATGGTGAAGTACCAGAATTTGTAAAGTTATACAGAACGTCATTCTCAGTTTGCAAACCGAATCTATTTGCATTTATTGGATTTGCAAAAACAGTTCCTGCAGCAAGTGCAGGTTGTGTGAGTCTATTAGCAACAGCAGTTGCAATATCACTTGCAATCTGTGCATTAGTCTTATTACTTCCGCTAGAACCATATCTACTTGTAGATGTTCCAGACTTAATTGGAATCATTACATCAATATGATATCTTGTTCCACCATATCCATATTCATAAGACCAAGGATAATTACTACTTGGGAAGTAAATATTACTATTATCCCAATCCAAATGTCCAGACCATCCTTCATTCATCAGGATAACCTTCATCTGAATTCTACCATGATAAGACCCAGAACCAGATGGTCGGGTATAATTGGTTTCATAGGTATACTTCCAACCACCAGAAATTGAGAACCAATTAGAGTAGCTGTTACTTACATAATCAAGGTCACCATTTCCTTGATAATTATATCCACCACGACTGCTATAATACATTTGTGTTCTATATCCACCAGAATTTGCTGGATTTGGAACCTGGAATATAGAAACGTGATAAGGTATTGTTTGATTATATGCGTGTGGTGTCTGGATATGATAGTATCCTTTTCCTGCTAGACTTGTATTTGAGAATGGATCCCATGCAATACCAGTAGCATGTCTATTATCACTACTGAAACTTACGCTACCTCCACTAAAAACATTACTCCATCCTTGAGTGTAATGGTTTACATACAAATCATTTGTATACCAATAAAAATACTGATATCCATTATCGATGGTTGAGAAACTAGAGGAGAATGGATAATATTTACTATTATTATTGATTAGCAGAACACCAGAATCTGAACCCATAGCGGTTTTTATATTATCCAATGCCCCCTTTACTGCAGAATATACAGTATCAAGTGATTTGGTAGATAATCCTGGGTCAACTGCACCAGATGTTGAAGATGGTAATGTTCCTGTGGTAGAAAGAGTCAACTTTTCTCCACGAACTAAATCATGTCCGTCATAATAGAATGAGTTTCCAACAGGATTAGTTGCATTTCCAGTAACACTATAAGTTCCAGCAGCATCATGTATCCTATTAGCTCCAACAATTTTAATCCTATTAGAACTCTGGACATCAACGGTACTTGTTGTTCCTGATGTAAAAGTAGAAGTAGATGGACTTGTAGAGTAACTAGTTCCAGTATCAGTTCTATATCTAATATCACTTCCACTAACAGTATCGACTGTTACTGCACCACCATTTTCAAATCCATGATTTGGTACATATAAAGTATCCGCTTCAGAATCTGTCTGTAATGGGAAGAAGAACATATCTCCTCCACCAGGATATTCATATGTGGAACTATAATAGTTAAATCCACCAATGTAGTAGATGTAAAAAGCACCGGGACTATTATAATAATGACCCCAGAAATTATTATTACCTGTAGAGTATTGATAGTAGCTGCTAGTACTATTAAATCTTTGGAAGTCTTCTAAGAAATTATATCCAAGATTTGGATTTCCAAATTGGAAATTACTATACTTACCTTGACCATACCACACACCACTACTATAAACAATATTACTTGGTAATCCACTACTATCAGTTCTACAGAACAGATATCTTTGTGGTTTTACACCACCCATACCAAAGTAACCACTTCCACTATTATTACTATAGTAAGTATTCATATCACGACCAGATCCAGAACCATTATAAGCGTATCTGGTTTGGAAGTAAGTTGTGTAAGAGTAATATGGTTTGTAGCAGTACCTTATTTCATATCCTAAGATAAGTTGATGTCTACCATAATTTGAAGTTCCAGTAGAATTGAAATTTATAGTTGCATTACCACTATAATTTCCACCAGAAGTTGAACATAAAGTAATTGTATTAGCAGTAGGAGCAGACTTTACATAATAAATTTGAAATCTTTCAAGACCACCAATAGGAGAATCCGAACCTGGTGCAGAATACAATAAAACATCCCCTGCTTGAAGACCATGGTCCTGCCATGTAATAGTATTAGATGAAGTATTCACAGCAGTAGAATGAAACTTCAAGACTTTATATCCCGTCATCTGACGAGTTTCAGTCATTGAACTATCATTTCTAACAGTAACATTCAATGAATCTTCATGGTCAACATAAGGTCTTCCATCAGGAGCAGTATCCGTTGATGTCTCATCAAGGGTTAATTTTCTAGAACCAATAGTATTGGTAAAGTATAAACTAGAACCTCTACCAAATCCATGATGGTAATCAGTTTCTATATTAAGTGTTGAGGGTGCTAGACCATCAGTTTCAATTCCAATTTCATCCTTAATATTAATATCAGAACCACTGTAAAATTCTCCAGGAATAATTACAGTATAACTACCATTGATTGCTCCAGTAGAAGACTGAGCTCCTTTACCTTTATATACAAACTGTGTTGTGGAAATGATGTTAGTAACCAGATACTTTCCTTCTGCAGTTCTTGAGGTCAGACCTTGGACATCAATAGGAGAACCAACAGTCAAACCATGTGGTTCCATGGTGGTAACAGTAATATTCTCACTATTCTCAGTTGTTGTTACTGAAATAACATCAGAAATAGAATAGTCATTTGAACTTGCAAAGAACGATGGAATGTTGTTTACAAGTTCAATAGTTTCCCACTTAGTTGGTTGGAGACCATATTCAAAGTCAGTATCAATCAGGTTCTGTGGGTTTGAAACTCTTAACTTACTTACAGGATCAGTAAAGGTTTCAGAGAAATTAATCTTATCTTCTTGAATATCAATGAAGATTTGAAGTTGGTCAAGACGATCTAAGTGCGATGTATCGTGCTTTAAAGTTAAAGTAGTTTCATCAGTACTACTATTATAATAAGTAGATCCGCCCTTCTTATTATCTGCAAAGTTATAAATGATTTCATTATCAGATGAAATCGCGCCGCCTGTCGGACGACCAGTCATTACTGTAAATGTATTAGAATCAACTACAGTAACTGCAACTGGAGTATCATAAATCGGATCAGTTGTTCTAGGATATGAGTGATCAGTCGTATAATTGTCCTTCGCACATCTAAATGTGGTGGACATTGGACGGAACTTAATTGTAGCACCACTGGACAACCCATGAGCGGTTGTTGTGGTAACCGTCATGATACCAGTATCTTCATCAAGAGATGTTCCAGGTACCGATATAGTTAAGTCTCCAGAACCACCCGAAATAATTTCAATAGCACCAGTAGTTGATGCAAACTCGTCTCTTGTAAAACTGTGAGTATATAAACCACCAGTTCCAGTATCAGTAACCAACTGCCAGACTTTTGCTGGATAGTTTCCTTTAATTATAATGTTACCAACGTTAGAAGCACCAGGATTAAAGGTGTAGTTATATACTAACTTCTTTGCCATCTTACAGGTCTACAATAACTTTTATCTTAAGTTATTTAGTTCCTATAAAGCTATCGAATATGCTATTGCTAGAGTTTCAGAGACAAGACCTCCAGTATCCTGCCCGATGGTTACATTTACATTTCCACCAGCAGCAGATACCGTAGTGGCTGCTCCAATAAAGTTTATTTGCGTTACACCAGCACCAATACTATTTCCTCCAGATGATATCCCCAACCCATGGGAAGTAATGTCCATCGTATTTGTGGACTGATGAAACGCCATAGCGTTTCCATCACCAATGAAGTTTAGCGTCGTAACTGTAGACGCCATACCAGCGCCACCAGAGTGAATTCCAATACCAACACCAGATATTGAAATATCTCTTGCCTTTGATGTCATTGTAACTTCTGGTATTTTTACTATTTATTAAATGAAAGTCAATTACGAAATTCTCTCAATTATCATTTTTCCATTCCCACCAAATCTATCATTAATAAGAGTACCATTAGTTCTGTATGTATCATAGTCGCTATCAGGAGAGTTGGGCCTAGAAGTATTATCAATACTGTTACCATATTCATTAATATGACCAGGACGCCCGTTACCGTTTACGGAAGAATTAGACCAAGCCCATGAAGGATTACCGTTACCTGCACCACCTAGAGTTCCCGATACATTAGTAGCACCAGGGTATGCATACCCAGAACCACCTCCAGTTCCAGAAGCATTAGCACCATTTTCATCAACAGCGCCACCGCCACCATAATATCCACCACCACCGCCACCAGCAGCATTTGCACTACTAACAGGTTGAGATCCATCATATCCAAAACCACCCAGCCATAAAGAACCACTCATATAGGGTTCATATAATGTTCCATTATACAAAGCACCAGAACCACCAGCAGATTGTGTTCCACCTCTTGCATACCCCCCATTGTTTGAAGAAGGATTATATCCACCAGGTTGTCCATTTCCATTAAATGTACCACCAGCACCACCAGTCATATAGTTTTGATCAGTAGCTCCACCGCCACCACCTGCAATCAAAATTCTATCAGATAAACCAGTACCATTCAAACGAATATCAGTAGATCCTCCACCACTACCAGAATACATAGAGTCTGAATTTTGAGCACCAGCATCTCCTCCACCATTCCAACCACCAGGATTTGGATAGTACCAAGATGGTTGAGAACTTCTACTAGCACCACCAGTGTATATACCACCCTGACCAATAGCATACCAAAGAACATCTAAAGGAGTTATTGAAATTCTAGCTATACCTCTACCACCAGGTGCGCCAAATCCAGGATCAGCATCTGCACCACTAGCACCATCAAGAGTAAATTGATATATTCCAGTAGGAAATCCAGTAATACCCATCAACACTCCAGGAACAGGATTTCCTCTAGATTGTTCTTGAGGGTGTACTACTGATTGAATTGCTTCACTTACACCGTTCCAGGGAACACCTAAAGTACTATAAATGGTAGTCCAATCACTTAGACTCATTCCATAAGAACCCCATTTACTAGGTCTTAAGACTACATTAGTACCTACATTAAAATTAAATAACGGATCGGCACTACTACCAGAAACTAATTTTCCAGAAGCACCTCCACCATAAGAGAAATATGAAAGAAAAGGACTCATCGTTTTAAATCAAGCAAAATTATTAACGTTAGCAAATATCTGATATCCACCAGATGTTTTGATAATAGTATATGTGTAAATATCATTTCCACTAGCACCTCCTTCTGTTGGTGCAGAACCACCCAACCACTTCTCTGTTACAGCAGCACCATCAATCGTCAACTGCGCCGAATAACCCGCTGCAGCTGCTGTAGTAATCAATGTAATAGTAACTGACTCTCCCTCAGCCAATACATTGTTCAGTGTTTTTGAGGCGCTATATCTGATGTTTGGTGTGGATGTGGTAGTTTCTGTTGAAGAGAAATAATAAACAGATCCATTCTCAAGGTTGATATTATTATTATCACTCAGTTTACCAGAGATAATATTAACACCCTCTTTCATCAAACCACTCAAGTGAGCACCACTAGTGCTCTTGAATAATCCACCAGAAAGTTCCCAATACTTAAAGTGTGTGCCGTCAGACCAATTAAAAGTTTTATCTCCGTCTGTACCAGCAAATAAAGTTAATCCACCACCGTTAGCAGTAACATTAGTAGGACTTGTTACAGAACCAATTCCAATGTTTTTATCCTGAACACTGAGCGTTTGTGTTTCAAGAATAGTTTGTACACCGTTGACCGTTAAATCTCCGGTGATTGTTAGTGCTCCACCAACTCTAACATCATGAGCATCAACATAATTTACATTGATATTTGGAGTTCCAGTAAGACCCTCAGCATTAGTTGCTAAAGTAACAGTTCCATTCAAATTACCATCAAAAGTGGTAGCAGTTAGAACTCCACTAACAACTGCACCATTAGGAAATGTGGGAGCACCGCCACCTTGTCTATTACTAATATTATCGGCTCTAAGCGTAGACATTAAATTATCCTGGTACCAATTTAATTATATTTATAACCCACGAATCATAAAGTCATTATTGTCGATAATCAAATCATGGTTATCAATTCGCACCTCTTCATACTTAACATATGCAATTTGATCTCCTAACTTAGGTGCAACTGTTTCGTTTGATGCAGTAGCAACAGTAATAGTTACAGGAGCACTTATAACTTCTGCAAGAAATCCCGTAGTACCAACAGTTTCTTCGCCACCACCAAGTTGACCTGTAAGAGATTGATTGATATGTAAATTATCAACTGTTGAATTCAGGATAGTATTCTGAACAACAGAACCATGAATCAGAACGTCAACAACATCCCCAGATATAGCAGGTTCAGTAAGTGTAATTCTAGTAGAGCTAGTCTCAGTGAAATCAGTAGATGATAAGCGAACGCCGTTGATGAATACATCTACGTATCCAGTATTGTAAGTGTTTGCTAAATCGAAGATTGTCTGATTGGTAGTGACGTTGAATGTTTCCTTATGGATAACACCCGATCCACCACCGCCACTACCACCAGCAATACTAATTTCAACAGTATCTCCAACCTGTCTAATGCTATTACCAGCACCAACAAAGTTCAGAGTCCTAACAGTACCAATACCAATACCACCAGAATGAATGGCAACAACTGGGTCACTATCAATGATGTTAACATTACCAACTCTCCCGTGGAAAGAAGTTACATCACTAACCGCAGGAGATGCATATGAAAGATGTCTTACAGATATATCTGCACCATTAGAAGGAGAACCACTGAAGGCAAGAATAGTATCATAAACAGAATATGCACCAGCAAAATCGGTCTCTGTTGGGTGCTGAACAACACCATCAATCGAAACTACTACAGAAGAATTATTTGGAACTGATCTTGAAAGAACGAAGTCAGTCGTAGTTCCATCGCCAGTAAAATTATCAACCTCATAGTCAGTAACATCAAATGATGCAAGACTTTCTACAATAACTTGTCCCCAGAATGCACGCTCATTCTCTGTGGGAGCAGTTGCAAATGCAATATTTCCGCCATTCTCAATCGTATATCCTTGAGTTAGAGTTTGTGTATTCTTATTTGGTTTCTGAATAACACCATTGATGGAAATTTGTAACTGTGCCGCATCAGAAACACTACAAAGTTTTCCATTATCTCTTGTAGGACGAAACTTTGTATTAACACCATCAAATGCAACATTCAATGTATGAGCAAATCCAGCACCAGTTGACGACAACGATATTGGTATACTGGAAATTGCATCCGATGCTGATGCTGCTAATAAGATATGATCACTATCATGCTTTATAATAAAGTAAACACCATCATTAGATAAACCACCAATATCAGTCCCGCCACCATTTCCATAAGTTGTCCTCTGACCTGTTAAGAACCTATGCCCTACCAGTTTAATCCTATTAGTCGTAGTGTCAACAACACCAGAACTAGAAGGATTAAAAGTCTGTGTAAATGATGATATATCATCAAGTACTCTAAAATTACTACTAGATTCTAGAGTTGGGTTTAGATTGCCGATATATGGCATTGACTTCTATTATATTCTGTTTTATTATTTATCCTAAGTATTCCACAACAACATTATATACACTCAATAATTATAGCACATCATGCAACAGCATAGTAGATATGGTTCTTACCATTTATTAACTGGACAATGAAACTCACGAACTTTACACTTAACTTTTAAGAAGCATCCACAAACATCACACCTATGAAAACTTTGTGGAAGATAATGTTCACATTGCTTACACACATCAAATCTTTTTTGTGCATCTTTTTGCTCAAGAAATATCATAATCTGGGTGATTTTCCTCAATATAAGGACTATTTTGTGGTCGAATCCATGATTGTGTGGATTCATCCCATGCATATGGGATATCAGTATCAATAGGCATATCTACTGGTGCATTCCACTGCTTAGTTGAATCGTCCCATGTCCAGGAAGCATATGGTGATGATGGTTTACTACTATTGAAAGTAAAAGAATCTCTATAATCAGTACCACGATACAAACACCACATGGATATTGTGTATTCTGTAGTTGGAATTAAAAAAATGCCCGCACTACATAACGGACAAATACCATCCGATGAAATATATCTTTGCTGATCTTTAGGATAATTTTGTGCCGAAATAATTTCAGAATTTTTTGTTAATTCATATCCAAATCTAACATCTGTAATATCTACAGGATATGAATCACCAACAAACTTTATATTTAATTCACTATAACCATGTGCATTGGAAGAATCCTCCAAAATAAATTGACGTGTTTCAATATCAAACTTGATATCTATACTATTCATAATAATCTCCTATTAGACTTTATATCTTATCATAACAATTCCAGGTCCACCATTACCACCAGTGTAAGTTGGACTACCACTACCATTACTTCCAGCACCACCACCACCTCCACTATGAGCACCACCAGGTGCGCCAGGTGAATCACCGGGTGAGGTTGGTCCATTACCACCAGGATTTATTGAAGAACCACCACCTAGTGCATATCCTGGTGCACCAATTCCACCAGAACCACCACCTCCACCAAGTCCACCATCACCATGATAGTTTGCATCAAATGGTGTTGAACCAGGTGGTGTCTGGCAGTATCCATCAGCAGCACCGCCGCCACCCCAATAATAATTATTTCCATCAAAATTATGTTGATAACCATTACCACCATTAGCACCACCGGATTGATCCGCCGGGGTTTGGCGAGCATTTATTCCACCCGACCCTGCACCTGCACCACCTCCACCTCTGCATGGACAACAGTATCCGGATCCTTGACCACCAGCATTATTATATGCATTAACTATTCTATCAAATTGACCCTTTGGTGTTGATATTGTGTTTGTTGCAGATCTGTAAGACCAATGCGAATCTCTTGGATTAGCCGGGTAATTTTCACCACCAGTGTTAGCAACATTAACGTTCAAAGTCGTATTATCAGGATGACTAAATGAATATGATTGTCCAGCTCCACCACCTGCAACTTCTATCTTATCATTTGCACCATTATATTGAAAATATGATGGCGATCCATTACTGGACGAGTGCGACCAACCTTGATCACCGGTACCACCTTGTCCAACACCAATAGTATAAGTTCCAGGAGCAATACCAGTAGGCATTCTATATACTGCAACACCACCACCGCCGCCGCCACCGCCGAGGACAGCACCTCCACCTCCACCACCAACTAAGAAAATTTCAATTCGACCATCAGTACCACCAGCACCACCATTTGGACTATTATCACCAGATGCTGTAAATGTAGCAGTATGTGGGGCACCACCAACATTTGGACTAGCAAGAAAGGTGTGTAAGTTATAATCTTGCCCATTGATATTAATCTGAGTTACTGTACCTCCAGTAAAAGTTCCAGCTTCACTAGCACCAGAACCACCTGCCAGAAAACCAAGACCTCCACCAGAACCTTCCAGTCCCAGAAGAGGTGCTTCCTTTTTAAAGAAGTTACTGAATATAC
>CEWC01021730.1_pt1 | contig 18590 bp, 30 predicted proteins | sample 530331 | NCBI WGS metagenome assembly CEWC01 (sample SAMEA2619935, study PRJEB7988) | marine metagenome | isolation source: saline water (ENVO:00002010), including
TCGGCCCCCGCCGCCGCCTGCGTTTTGCGTACCCCCGGATCCGCCGCCTGCTCCACCACCGTTATCTGATAGTAAAGCATTTGTTTGTCTATGGTAACTGCCGCTGCCCTCAGCATTTAAAACACCGCCTACACCGCTTAATGTGCCTGCATTTTCGCCAGAATGAGAGCTGATCCACCCTCTACCGCCAGTGCCTCCTCCAGCACCGCCGCCACCGCCTGCATTGCTATCTTGTGGATCTCCAACATCTTGGCGCTTGCCTCCTCCGCCACCTCCCCCGGCGATGTAAGCGCCGGAGCTATTTGTAATAGTTACGCCGCTTGATGTTACATTTATAGCAGGGCCTCCCGCTGTTGGTGAGCCAGTGTAGTAGCTACCTCCGTTGCCACCCTGCCCAATAATTTTACCATCATTTATAACTGTACATGGTATATCAATAGTTAAAGCCGCTGTAGATGTACTATCTGTCCAAACCCACATATTAGAAGGTACTCGGAGAGTGCCTCCAGAGGATATATAAGTAGATGCTGAAATTTGTTTAAGTTGAACTTGGCCGTTAATTGTACTTCCGCTAGTTGGTAAACTTGTCTCGGCAGTAGCGCCGTAAAAGTTAAAAAAGTCTATCTGGGTTCCTGAGCTATCATTTATGGTTTTTCCTGAAGCGGGAGTAAGTCCTCTAATATCGGTATCATTTATAGACGCAGAAGTGCCAGAGCTACCTCCCGCCTCTACGTGTATATCGTTTAACGATATTGGTCCCGATGTTTGTAAAGCCATTTAAGCACTTCCATAAGCTGTAATATTATTTTCTACTGTTAATGCACCGGCTGAACTTAATTTAAATCTTGCAGTTCCTTGATAAGAAAATTTAAGATCGCTTCCTGACTGTGTTATTGTCCAATCACCTAAATCAACAGTTGTAGCTTGCACCTCTCCAGAAGAGCCATAAACTACAGCTTTACTGTTTACTACTGTGTTAGCAACAGAGCCATCTAATAAATTTAATTCAGCCGCCGTAGACGTTACTCCATCCAATACATTTAACTCTGCCGCCGTTGAAGTAACATCTGTGCCATTTATGGTTAAAGTTGTTAAGTCTGGCGCTATTGTTCCTGATGTCCCATTAGCTGCATCTACTATAGTATCAAGGGCACTATTAATGGTGGTTCCCCATGTCCCCTCTGAACCGCCCACGACAGGCTTAGTTATTGTAATAGCCATGTTTTTTCCTTTCTTTTCAGTAGGTTATATCCAGGCGTTAATGTTAATATTTTTATGTTATTTAAGAGTAACATATTAGGCTGCTTCCGTCCATGTTTCAGACGGAACGACTGGAGTAAACCAGCCTCTAAAAACTACTGCATATCCTTGATAAGTATAGCTTTCCGTGTTGGCTATTGATAAAGTCCTACCCGCTGAGAGAACAACATCCGGGCCTGTTAATGTGAATGTGGCAGTTGTTGGATCTAAAACAAATCCAAATGTCGCCGGTTGACCGGTTAATGTAAATGTAGCGGCAGGCGGTATTATTGATATATCTATTGCATATTCTTGATCTTGCCCGGTTACAGTAAATGTTCCGGGAGCAGCATCTGGGCTAAGATTAGCTTGAAAACTGACAGCGTGACCTGTTGATGCAAATGTGCCGATGGGTTCTAAAAATATACCTTTACCTAACGAAACCGCAACCGTTGAGCCAGTATATGTAAAAACTCCTTCTTCAGCACCAATATTAAGAGATACTGGATTTAAAAGTGCTTGACCGCTTAATGCAAACTGACCGCTAGGGTATATGTCCGTAATTAACTTCCCGGCGCCCTGCATAGAAAGCGTAAATGTTCCATGCGTAACAGATAAAACATAATTAGCACCACCACTTGACCCTATCGGGCCATTACCAATTGGTCCTGATGCAATAGTCATATCTTATTCCTCTGGTCTTGGTGGCGCGTCTGGATGCAAATAATTAGGGTCGTCTATGTTAATTTCGTGACTTGCTTTTAAGCTTTCAGCATATTCACCTAAATCAACAAAAATTTGATATGAGTTTACATTATCGCTTGCCACAACATTATCTGTTTCTCGTTTATGAACAAAATTTTCTAATGCATTTGTTTCTATGTGTATTTCATTAAAACCGTCAGTTTGTAACTCCGTCACTAAGGCTTGTAGTGCGTTTTGTTGTGATGGTGTAAAATCAGGATGAGATGTGTCAGCTAAATAACCTACACCCTCATAATTAATTTCTACGCTGCCATTAGTTTTTAAATTAAACACTTTCATTTTTACTCTCCATTTTATGCCAAAACAAACGTCTGTATTTATTATGAAAAAATGACATTAATTTTCCCTCATGACGCAATCGTTTTCTCTCGTCCATCTCAACCAACTGTGATTTTGTATTTTCTCTTTTAAAAGGTATAACTTGAACTAGAGGCGTTCCTTTTTCTATTAGATACTCTCCATCTTTTGCTAACCATATAAAAGGAAGATTTACATGATTGTAATAATTATCAGTATCAACTATGCCGTCCAATAACTTCCATCTTTTTTCTAAATGGTTCATAGGCTGCGTAAATAAACAACTATAACCTTTTTTTGTCTCAACAATAAACGGATTATGAAACTTCATTGGCACTTTACCAAAAGGCATATCAGAGTAAGGATGGCCGCCAATTTGAGAATAATTATGCTCAGACATTTCATTATTTTGTTTAGGGTTAGCATAATCAAAATTTATTTCACCATTTCTAACAGTCACAAAAACATCGCACCAAAATGATATAATATACCCAGCCGAAGAAGCTTCCAAAAGCGGAATGCATTTTTTAGCTGAAACAGATTTAGGATGGTTACCCACCTGTGGTGGTAAATTTTTAAACCATAATGGTAGCTTTTTATTTGCGCTAACAGGCGGCGGGAAAATATCTAAAATCGACTGTTCCGCATGAAATTTTATTATATTAGCCATAACTATGTTTTCATTATAAATGCCAGCGCATAAAATTTAGGAATAGTCGCTAAAGATGATCCGCTGCCAGTTGCTCCACTGCTTCCACCTACATTATGGGTGTGATTTCCTGAGTTGCCAGTGTTTGCGTTGAAGTTGTGAGAATGATCTCCCGCGCCACTTGTGCCGAAGTTGTGAGAGTGTGCGCCAGTATTACTGGTGGTAGCGCCGTTAAACCAGCAATTGTTGCTCCAGTTCTGTTCAAACCTTGTTGCCTGTCTATAACCACTGTAAGCCCGATATGAACCGTTTGTATTATGAGAGTGGCTGCCAGTGTTTGATGTGCTACCATTGTGAGAATGGTTTCCAGAGTTACCAGTGTTAGCATTAAAGTTATGCGAGTGATCGCCGCCTGCTCCAGTGCCATAATTTCCACTGCCGTGAGTGTGTGATGGTAAGTTAGCTTCTGCAATAGTAACAGAGTGTGCACCGCCCGTAGCGCCAACATTTCTAGTACCACTACTATCAGCATCGGCATGAATAACAAAACGGTCTGTTAAGTTTGGTGTACTGTTGTTTCCGTCACAAATAACCCAACCACTTGGTATAGCACTAACTGCACCGGACCACATAACAATCACGCCAGTAGGTATAGAAACAATTCCTGTTAATGCACTACCGTCACCCGTTAGAGCTGTTGCAGCAAGCGTGCCTGTTACCGTAGCGCCTGTCGATGTTGGCTCTACTTTTGTAACACCTTCATGTTGTAAAACATTAAAATCACTATGAATGGCCGTTACTGATACCGTCGCAACTCCACCTAATGTTATAGCGTTATTACTATTTGAGCTTTCGCTAGGAGTTCTAGTAAGTGTGGTTCCTGAGGCTGTATAGGTTCCAGTTCCAATTTCAAAATTACTACCTTCCTCTATAACGTATTGGACAACATCTCCATCACTTACACCAGCGTCGGCAAAGGATTGGAACCCCACGGAAGCAGACCCCAGACTGACGGTCCCCGCACCCGTAGTGGATGTCGTCATTTTTGCTCTGTTAAAAAGCTTTGCCATGACGCGCTCCTACTATGTCAGTGTTAAGATACCGTTAGTTCCAATATCTATTGTAAATGTGTCACCATCATTAAGGGTAAGCGATGATCCATAATCATAATACCCAATAATAGGATCCGCTGGTGATGTTGGCGTATCATCATAAACAATCACATATTGAAAAGCAGCTACCGCGCCACCTGATGCCGTCAAGACTAAGTCATCGGCAGATAACTTATATGTTCCTGATGTTTGTGTGCTTGTAACATTTGCTAATGTTCGTGATGATAGATTTGTGTAAGCAATCTCTGTGATGTTTGCTAGTACACCGTTTCCATCAGCCGTTGCATCTGTACCCGCTGTTGGGTTAGTATTCGAAAGTGCAATTTTTAGTGTGTCACTATTCAAATCCATTACGTTAGCTAAGTTAGCAACAAAGTCATTTACTTTTGTAAAACTTGCCATTTATCCAAAACTCCTAATTCTCATTCTGTGGCCTGATCCGCTGGACTTAGCCTGTTGGTCTTCCATGTTTGTACCACTTATTGCGTTTTGATACAACTCTGCCCACACTTTCGTCCGGGCGTCTTCACCTAAGTATGGAGCACTATGAGTTAGAGCTCCGTAAAGGTAAATATCTGGGTAATAAGTTAAAACCCAATTTGTCGTAATACTACTGCTCAACGCATCTATTCTTTCGTAATAAAGCATCTCAATAGTGTAGTCCTGATCTGGAGTTGGATAAACTTCAAATGATCCATCTACCGGGGCATAAAATCTCGGAGTTCCTGAAGCATTACTTTCGGACCTTTTATCCATTAACTCTGCAAGCGTTATAAGCTCTAATCTAAATTCTGTAGTACCCGTTAACATCAGGCGTATGCCTTCAATATAGTCAGTTGGGAAAGCTGTATATTGAGTATCTAAAAGAGCGACTTTACGGCTCTCCATTCTCCAATGCCTAAGCTTTCTATTCATATCAGCTTCGGCTAAAGTTATAAAATCAGGAATAACTGAAGTAAGATCATCACGATTTAAAAAATCTGCTATAGAATTTTTTAAGTCGGTATAGTTTGCAATACTCATAACGTGCTTTCTCTTGTTCTAGTCCATGCATTATCGCTATCGTTAAGCCACTTAAATAATGCCTTAGGATCGTCAGCAATGCCTTTACGCTTTAGCTCATAGTATATTGGAAGCGGTATTGAAGCAACTTTATTAACATCCTTATGTCTTTTATCCATGTTGTTTCTTTGCTTCTTATTCGCCTCTACAATCGGCTTAACGTCCATGACTGTCTCAACGACATACTCACCCTTATCAGTGACGTGCCAGTATTTTTTAATTCCCGTTACTGGATCGTAATCCCATAATCTTTTCATATTGTATAAGTCCTTGTTTTTAAAGGGCTATTCCCAGGGAATAGGGGCAACAGTTAAGCTGCCCCTAAAGATTTTATGATGTTGTAAGATCGAACACGCCTGCATGTCCAGCCTGATTGGTAACCTGAAGTCCCATCTCGCCGATGACCATTTTTCGGGTTGCGTCCCCGGTCTTGGCAAGATCAACAGTCTGGATAGGACGTAGAACTGCGATTTCTGCTAACTCTGGGTCGAGCAAAAATGCATCACGCTCTCTTTGGAATAAGTTGACAACACAACTTAGGCTTCCAAAATCTGACAGATACACATCAGCCGCACCAATAATTGTAGTTGGTGCATCTGATGGAGCCATGTAACGCTGTGCAGCGATACCAGCAAAACCTGATACAGCGGTTTTGTTGAATGGGCCAGTCATCAAGATTGTTGGCTTACCACCAGCGCTATATGCGCTCTGCATTGCTGATTTAACCATAGTCTCAGTAAAGGCAGCTTGTGTGCCGTCTGTACGAGCGTCGGTTCCGTCACCAGTTGGGCTTGCGCCACCTGATCCAAAAACGTCGTTAGTTGCAATCCATGCACCTAAGCCAGCAGTCTCACGTGGCGTACTTGTGTTCCCGGCGACCTGAGCATTATTATCCGTGAAAACCGCCTCGTAATCTCGCCGAAGTTCTTTTCCGCGCTTCGCGATTTGCATGGCCATTTCATCGCTTCGCCCTGCTAACGATTGGTCAGAAAGGTTGTCAGCGACGATAGCTGTTCTACGCAAAATATGCGTATAGTTGCCGACACGAGTTGTTGCTGCGGTAGCATCGTAGGTAGTTCCTACGTCATCGCCATCAGCTCTCGCGGTTTTGTCGGTTGAGTTTAATGAGTCAGTTTGCCACTCAAAATATGTGTTAGAAACATTGACGCTTCCAACATTACTTTGCAGAGGGACCTCTTCAGGTGAAATCGAACTTATAACGTCCGAAAGTTGTTCACGAATACCTTTGGCATCAAAGGATGTGAACGTATTTGTAATGATAGCCATGTTGGCCTCCTAGAGTAAAGTTTTAATTGCGGCAGCGGCGTCAGCCACTCTGCCAGTTTGACGTGCGCGTTGTAGCGCTTGTGTTTGCTCACTCTTTGGTTTTGGTTGCGTGTTACGAGATCCAGCTCTTAGAGTTCGGGACTGTTGCTTCTTAGGCTTAGTCTTTGCCTGCGTCGCTTTAGTTTGCCCTTTATCATACAGCATGGCTTTCCTCGCTACTTTTACAAGCGTCGCATTCGTAAGGCCGCTAATGTCTTGCTCTGAAAATCCTTCGCCAAGAAGGAAGTCTCGAACCTCTTTAGCCTCAGTTGATGCAACCTTGGTATCACGCCACTCCGGGATTAAGTCAGGCAAGATTTCTCGCTGTTGCGCTTGATATTGCAATTGCATATTATACATACGCTCTTGCTCTACCTGTTGCATTCGCTCACGCTCTGCTTTCACGGCTTCGATTTGAGTTTGCCTCTCCTCTTGCTGCTTCTGCCAAGCGCGTTCTGCCTTCCTTGCCATATTAGGATCCTGATCATACAGAATGTCCCAATCTGGCTCCTGTTCCTTTTGCTCTAGACGCTCCTGCAAAGCAGGGAGCATTTGAGCATATTGAGCACGTTCACGCTCCATCTCAATTGCTTGAGCTTCGACTGATTTTCTGTATTCAGCAAGCTCTTGAGTTTTGCGTGTATAATCTCTTTGCCTTAGGTTTCCACGTCTTAACTCTTCAACAGTTATCTCCTCGCCGTCTACTTCGACTACTTGTCCAAGTATGTCCAGAGATGTGTCTTCAAGTTCTTCTGCTTCCGCTTCGACTTCAAGATCGTCTTCAGGCGCTTGCGCGTCCTCCGACATTTCGACTTCTTCTACGGGCTGTTCAACTTGTTCTTCAACTTGTTCAACTTCAGTAGCTTCAGTCTCAAGCGCAACTTGTTCCTCCGTCACGGTATCCTCTTGGGGCGTTAGTAAGGCTTTAATTGCATTTCTTGCGGTGTTCAGATCAGTCCCTCTCGGGTTGTTGGCTTCTGACATTGCGTTAACTCCGTATTATGCGCTATTTTTTGTTTTTTTCAATAGTCGCGTTTTGCTTCAATCTGTGCAGCATAGTTTTTACATTTTCAATGCCGCACGCTCTACCAAAAATAACCTCCCGGCCATCCTTGTCACTGGGGTTAGAGCTTTTAAACTCTTCCCAGATCTCTGCTTCCAGCTCATCAAGAAAACGGGGTAATTCGCTATTTAAAAGCCTCTCAGCTTCTAGCCCGTCGTCTATGACTTGCTGTCTAGTTTTCTTCGTCATCTATAGCGCCCTTCACTACATCAGCCTGAGCTTTCATAACTTCACGATTAATCGCTAGATCAGATCTGATTTTCTCGACGTTTAATTGTGTGCCATATTTAGCCTTCATCTCTTCGGCTTTTACAAACAATTCAGCATCAAGCTCATCTCGCTTACGATCATCATCCATCATCATTTTTTCACGCTCTAAGTTGAGCTCTGCCGCCTTCTTCTGAATGTCGGCTTGTATCTGTTGGATCTGAACGGCGATAAGCTGCTCGTTAATGTCTGGTTTATCGTCTTTTGGAGGTGGCTGGAATTGTGCCGGGTCACTCCAGAATTGCGAGGTATCTTTAAACCCGGCAAGCTCTGTCATAGCCTTCAGTGTGTTGGCCAGTTTATTTATGTCAGTAAGTGGGTTTACGGCGCCCATAGTCTGCATCGCCTCTCTCTGCATCTCACCAATCTGTTTGAGCATCAACATACGCTCTGTGTCTGTGCCACGCCCAAGCGCGACACGGACGGACACGTCCATATTGCTATTCCAAGTACGGGGATCTATCGGGATAAAATCGTTAGTCAGCCGTACCATGCGAGGCGCGTCTTGGTGCGTGGTTAATAGGTGTAAAACAATTTTATAGAGTTGCTTCATTCCAGTCTCGGCAAAGATGCGTGCGATTAGCTCTATGTGCTGTTGTGCTGCGCTCACAGTGGCGTTAACGGCTGCCGCTGTAGAAGACTGCAACGCGCCTGCATCGAGCCCTGCGGAGGCTTTAGAGATGCCTGTCCGGGCCTCTTTTAGCTCATCCATATACTTGAGAACTGGGAATGCTTGCTGGCCGACAAAAGGCATACTAAGCATTTGAACGGCTCCATTTGCTCTCTGACGGATTATGGAGCCCACCTCAGTAGACATAGCATCATCTATATTTACCATACCCTCAGTGATCGCCATGCGTGGGTGAATAGACATTGAGAGACTGTCTAGAGTATTACGCATGATAGAAGATTTAATTTTCTGTATATCCATGACGGCGTCGGCGACACTCATACCGAAGAAATCGTGAGCCTCTGGATCCGGGCAAAATACAGCAAACGGAATGACTGAACATGGCTCGTTCATAAGAACAATACTTTCATCACCAACCGTACATATTTTTCTTAATTCTGCTATGCCATCCTGATCATAATCGACTTTTATGTAACTTTCGACATATAGAACTTTTTTCATTGCCGGATCATTACGGTCATTCATTTCGTTTGTTAAAGCTTTGTTTCTGGTGTAGCGCTCTATATTGCTTTCCATATCGTCATAGTTTGCGCCAGCTTCTGATACGACGTCATAATCATATCCCATAGCTACAAGCTCTGAGACAGTCATAACTCGACGGTGACCGACATATGATGCCTGTTCTAATGACTTAGCTTCCCGGGAAATTAAGAACTCCTCAGGTGGGACGGCTTCCATCTTAACTCTACCGTCCGGGTGAGTGTATGTAGCCCTCACTGAGTGCACCATTGGAGGCGGTAGCATTGCACCTGTCATCTGGTCCATCATAGGCTCACCGACTTGCTTAGAGGCTAGGACCTCAACATCAACACTAGCATCCGACATAAGAGCCGCTAAGGCATTATCGTCTAAGCCAGTCCAGTTGTGTGTTTCAAATTTTGTTTGATCATCCCAGTAACATTTTAAAACACCCACTTTACGAATTAGCGCATCTTTAAAAGCAGCGTGGATCTGTAAAAAACCGTCATTGTCTCTATTGATAACGTACCGGGCATAATCTGTAGCCTGCTTTGCGGCGTCTATATCTTCAGGTCCTTGAGGGGCGTATTCTACCGTATTTTCAGTAGAATTAAAAATACGCATTAAAGATGGCATGATGGCTTGTACGGTATCCCGTACGTCCATGCTTACAATTTGTGATCGCCCGGCCTCTTCATTACCAAAGGGGTCGCCTCTATAATATTCAGTGGCGGTGGCGCGTAGTGGAGACACCCAGTTATCGATAAAATCGATACTGTCTTCTATCTCTTTTGACACGATGCCTTTTAACTCTTCGTCATCCATTACCATCGGATCGAGTTCGGCTTCTAGTGCTGATACTATTTCATCTATTTCTTTTTCCATATCTTCTACTCCAAAAGCCCTTTAATTTTTCTAGCGCCAAACTTACCGGCTGCACCGGCTGGCGCGATGAAGCTCATTAAAATATCGCCGAATGCTAATGAACTGTTTTTAAGTCTACCTAACGTATCGCCTTGCTCTTGTGCATATTGTGCATCTCTTAATCTATTTCTTACATCATAAAATGTGGGCTCTAAATTAAGAAGCGGAACAAAGTATCTTGCCTCAGCTAAAAATTTAGCCTGCATAGGGTCATATCCTCTATCAATAGCGCCCTTATATGTTCTTTCTAATGCCGGGTTATCTCCAATCATATCTAAGAACGATCCTAAAGACTGCAAATCTTTTTCAGAATATTTAAAGTCACCTCTATCTCTATAAGATCTACCCTGCCTGTCAGTTTTTAAAACAAGTTCTCGGGAAAATGGATCGACGGTATATTGACCGCCTCCATACGACATATCAAATAATTTTCTAAAATCGCTCATTACGCATCGCCTCTTTTTTCGGTGACTTCGACTTTGTATTTTATTTGCAAAGGATCGTCAGCATTTAGGGTTTGTAAAATTTTAATTTTATATGATGGATCTGTTTCAAGCAGAGACTTTGAAAAATCATCCATTTCCATTTCATAAACTAATGTCGTCATTTTTCTAAAGTCTCCAAGTATTTTAAAATATCCATAAACTGTCCCTCAGGCGGTTTTACAAACTCGGGCACAACAGGATCGAATTGTGTAAATACGTTTGGGCGTCCTTTTCTATTTTGTAAACCTAAATATTTTGCAGTCTTTGCCATACTCATAGCCTCAGATATTACCAGATTTGTTACCTCATTTGGAGCTAAAGTTATATTTTTATCAGATAGCATATCTTGAATTTTTTCCCGGGCCAAAGGTAAAAATTTATCAGCGTCCGAACTAATATCATAAAAACCTTCAGCCGGTTTTCTAGTCGTGTGAATAGCGTCACCTAATCCACTTTCTTTAGAATATCCCTCTGACGCCCAGTAACTTTGTGGCGGATATGGATCATAAAACTCTTCCGGCTTCTGACGAAATGGAGTTGTTCTAATTCCAGATTTAGCAAGCGCAGCCTCAGCCCCGCGAATATTTTTATTAGTTAAATGCTTCATAGGATCAATGACGGGGCGCACTTTATCTGAAAAGTGTATAAGATCTAATAAGCCTCTTATCGCCGGGAAAGGATTTACCATTAGGATCCTCCCCTCTCTACGGAGCTAAAATAATTTAAAATATCTTGCTGCATATTCTGAGGTATTGTGGCAGCCGTTGTAAGGCCGAATATAGGAATGCTTCCTCTCACCATACCCTTAACCACCTCTTTAGGCGTCATGCCGGTAATTTTACTGGTTCGCTCGATTGCCTCGTTTACAAACTGGATCATAGGTTTGCCTTTTTTACCCGTGCCTCCATGCCAGATAACTTCTTGCACGTTTCGAGGATCAGTATCGTATTTCTCGGCTAATCTATGAACAGGCTTTTCGGCTGACCCATAAAAATCTGGGACAGATTTTTCAGGTACAACCAGCTTAGTCATTTGCTCATCCATAGTGGCCCGGTCAGCGGCTCCTAAAAAGTTTGTGCTAAAGTTAAATCTTTTAGGATTTGTTATAGGATCAATCTTACCTCCTTGAGCTCTTAACTTTTCAACCTGTTTAGCATTATTAGCTAAAAACCTACCGCCAACTGGATAGGGATATTGGTTGGAAGCTTTAGGCAGACCAGTCTTTTTAAAATTCATAAAATTTTCAAATAAAGCAGCTCTGAGGTTTGCCGTTGGGTCCATGCCGCCGGTCCAAGATGCCATGCTATCAGCAAACATCTTTTTAAACATTTCCTCGCCGGTCCCGGGACCATACTCATCGATGAATTCTTTTTCTAGCTGACCCATGAAATACCATTTATCACTGTCTGGTATATCTAAGCCTTTTAAGTATGCCTCTTGTAAATTTTTAAAAGCCTCAGGACCGCCATAAAGCTCATCGTATTTTGCAATAGTATCAGGCTTGGCCGGAATAATTCCTAAAGTTTGGTTTGGCGCGGCAGCCGTAGGATACTTTGTGCGGTCAACGTCAAATCTTTTTGATACGTCAAAAAACGGCTCGTACTCGCCTTCGTTAATAAGCTTCTGAACTTTTGACATAGCTTTGGATAGTTTTTTCTGCTCTTCAGAAGGAACCTTTTGAGGAAAAACTTTACCTGTTATTTTGTCAATAGCTTGTACTGGAGGTAGCACTTCAGGGTATCTAACCTTGAATGCTGCTTTCATAATATCGTCTAATAATGATACAACCATTATCTTTTCGTGCTTTCTAAATATTGAAGAATTTTTTGTAAGTTTTCATATGTAGGTAAATCATAAACGCCTGTTCTTTTATTAATAGCTTCTACCTCTCTTCTAGGTAAAACACGATTAACTTTCATAGAGCCGCCTATTAACCAATCGCCAGTCATGTTAGGATTAGTTTTATATCTGTAAGTTCCTCCATACGGGATCTGATCTTTTATTTCCGCTGTTTTTAAATTTAAGCCTCCAGACTTTTTTCTTAAAGCTCTAGATAGTGCTTCTGACTGCCAGTCTACATCGTTTGGCATTAATACTTCAGCCCAAACTTGACTATCTGGTCTGTAGTCAGGCTTCTTTACATTTTTACTAGATTTTCCCCCTATATGGGTAGCTACTGGGTGATCTCCGGCGTGCCATCCAGCTCTATACGATAATGGCCCTAAACTTGATTTTACTTTTCCCTCAGGTGTCATCATGCCAGCTTCAGCGTCTAACCACTTACCCAAAGGAACTCTTTGTTTAGCATTAACAAATAAAGGATATAAATTACCTTCTTTATCTGTTCTAAATAATTTGTACCCAGTAATAGTGTTGGTAGGCGCTCCAGTAGGTTTTTTTGGTAATTTAGATGGGCGCTTATAAGCCCCCTTCTCAAAATTTTTAATTATTTGAGAAAGTCCATATTTAGCTATATCATCTAAAAGACTGGCCATTACCACTTAGTCCTGTTTGCCCAATATGCTGCCGACATTTTGCCTTTAGCAATATTCTTTGCGTGACGCGCTTTAAATGATTTTCGACGTGCTTTATCTTTCGCCGTCTTTGGAGACTTCCCGGCTCCACTCACGCCCTGTTGGCCAAAACGAATTGTCTTAACCTTATCGCCCTCTTTAGCGACAACGACGTGACTTTTCTTTGGGTGATTAGGCGTGCGCTTCGGCTTGTTGTAGCCGCTAACGCCAGCCCGGGCTAGTCGTGGGTCTTTCTTTTTACTCATTTTAAAAAGTCCGGTAAGACGTCAAATGTTGCCATTGGGGCTCTAAGAGGCATTGTCGGCATTCCCGGCGTTCCCGCAGTTTGCGAATTATACCCCATCGGCTTAACGCCAATTAAATTTAAAAACATACTCGAGGGACCTCCCTCAAATTTAGGACCACTCTGTCCGTAGCCAAAACCTCCGCCATCAACAGCGTCAGTCAAGTCTCTCCGCATCTGAACACCGGCAAGTCTAAATGGACCGCCTCTAACTGGGTATCCCTCACTTTCTGCAAGTGCAGCATATCTGTCTGCTATAAAGTCTGGGTCAAGACCTCCACTTCTATAAGTGCCGAGAGGATCCGCTCGAATACTTTCTTCAGTTAAATCATAATATTCTTGAGTTCTGTCTTTCATTCCAAAACCCATCGCAAGTGCTTCTAGTAAACCCATTGTCATTTTTTAGACCCTTTCTTAGTCTTCCAGCTTATGCGCTTCGGTCCAGTTTTTCTTTTTGCCGCTTTTTTGGCGGCGGCTGTTTTGGCCTGACTTGCAGGGCGGCACGCTGGATACGGCCTACCCTTATCTTTCTTAGACTTTGTCCGGCCACACTTTTTTCCAGTCTTAACATCGCGCCAGTCCTGTTTAAACCACTTCGTTAATCCCCCGGATGATTTAGGCATACGTACCGCCGCGCTTTTTATACTCCCTAACAAGCCAAGCGTTTGCATATGCAGACGGATAGACTTTAAATTTTTTCTTGGCTTCAGACTTTACCCGGGAGTACAGCTTCGGGTTTTTAGGCTTGGGCCCAGAAGATTTTTTAGGCATTACTTTTTACCCTTCTTTTTGTAAGTAACTTTTTTACCTTTTTTCTTCGCTGCCTTCTTTGCAGCTTGCATTCCCTTGGTATTATATGGGTATGTTTTATTACCAACTTTTGGCATGAGAAAACCTCCTTCATAAGTTTGCTCTATAATACATTATTTTTTAGTTAAATAAACCCCGTGCGTGGGAGGCCGCACGGGGGAGCTCCTAGGGCTCTACGGCAGAAGGGAAACGCCGATAAATTTATTGTGCCATTAATACGATTTTTTTTCAATTTCTTAAAAAAATAATATAAGGTATGGTTACCAACAGGAGTAAGAAATGCCGTATAAAGATAAAGAGCGGCGTAAGATCTATAACAGATCTTACGGCATGAAATGGTATCTGGAAAATAGGGAGAAGGTTTTGCAGAGCACTAGAGAAAACGTCAAAAGACACAGAGAAAAATGGTGGGAATTTAAATCAAAGCTGAAATGTGAGAAGTGCGGATTTTCGCACCCGGCAGCTATCGACTTTCACCACCCAGAAGCAAAAGGCGACACAAAAGTCAGCAAATATATATCTCATAAGCAGTGGAAACGTGCGTATGAGGAAGCTGCAAAATGCCAAATATTGTGTGCAAACTGTCATCGCATTTTTCACTACGAAGAAAAAAAATCGTAAGTCATTGATTTCCCTGGGAATTTAATTGCATTATTAACTTGATGTTAACAAAATAATAACTATATTAATACTATAAGTTAATTTTTTAAGGGAATAAAAAATGTATATATGCGATAAAAAAATTAATATGGGAATTTTGGACACAACATTCTTAAAAAAGCAAATGAATGTTCTAGACAAAGTTATAGCAGAACAAGAACAAATCGAAGGATGCTATAACGATAAAATTGACGCCTTGGTTGGGCTTAAAACTATGTGTGAAAACATCTTAGAACAATGCGACGAGACACCCGCAAATCTTTCAGTAGAATTTTTTGCAAGTTAAAACCTTAATCAACCGGGGGCGTAAGCCCCCACAACCTACGGGAGAAAAAATATGAGACTTTACACTAATAAAGACGGCCAGTGGTTTGGGACACAAGCTGACGCTCGTAAGGGCGCTCCAAGAAACTGGGTCGAGGTTGACGTACCGACCTCAAAGCAAGATCTGATTAACTGGCTCAACGCCAATCAGGTCGGAGGAGGCTACGACAGGCCGGTGGTAACTCGCAATCCTGACGGTGTCATTGTTGCACCTTATGATGCAAGCCCTCACGCAACGGTAGGTCTTTACGAGCCAGAGCTTGAAAGCTCCGACGACGTCAGGCTCATCAAGAGCGCCGAAAGTTGGGTGCAGTGGTCGCTAGATACTTTGATCAGGGGCGACAAAGCTGAGGCAATCGATATGCTAAAGAAGGGCTTAAAAGCTCAGAAGGGAGTAGCGTAATGTCAAACAATCCATATAGCTTATCGAACCAGAAAGAGTTTTTTCATAACATCATTACTGATGCACTGAACTACCTCGACGGCACACGATTTCAAATGTCTAAGGAGCAAAAGCAAAAAGCACACGACGTGCTAGTCGTTAAGGCTCCTAATAGGCGCAGCAATTGTAGCCGGGCTGGTTTTGATAGAATATTAATCTGCACAACTTACTGGCAAATTGAAAACGTCATCAGCGGTAAATCCCGGGGCGTTAAGGCCAGATTTAAAAAGCTGGGGTATTACAAGCCGGGGCACTACTACTGGAACGAGTATTGCCACTTTGATGCGGATCCTAAGTGCGGTGGTATGCACGTCAAAAAAGGCGACATTGATCACGGTAACTTGATCCAAGTCTTGCACGAGCTCTCACACTTTGTGCAGCACAATCTGTATTACAGTGACCCGGGATACTGGGGCAAGCATATGCGTAAGGCGCACGGTGGTGGCTTCAAGGAGATTTACTCCATGCTTCGAGAGAAGTTTTGCAATGACCCGGTAGTTCGTAAAGTCTGCATCGCCCTATGGAGGGCCGGGTTTAAAGGTGACTTAAATTGGGACCAGCGTATGGCTGCCCAGAAAATCGCTAAGGAGGTAGCGTAATGAAAAAAGGTGGCATCAAAGGCTTTTCTGATAACGTATTAGGTAAAGCAGATCAAATGAACCTATCACAGATGGGGCAAACTCTCACAGTATCTGGGAGAGGTCACGGGAGAAAACATAGGTTTAATGAAGGCTCTACAAACAGAGCTGCCAGACGCGCAGCGGCGGCAGATAAGCGTAAGGGGGTAAAGTAATGTATGCTCTATTTATTGACAACGGTGACGAGTGGGAGCTCGTCGCCAAAAATAAACTAAAACAAAATTTGGAATTACATTTTTATTATGACTACAATGGATACACGCATCCAAAATACGAAAGATATTATAATAAAAATGATGGTAGAATTATCGAAACTGACGGGTCAGATAAAGAAATAAATGAGGCGATACAAAAACTTAATAAAAAAAATAACACCGACCCCGAAAATTAAAAAATTTATGTGGTAAGCTAAAATTAGACAATAGGGAGATTTGTCATGACCACCAGTAAAGCTAATAAATATTTTACGCCTATTAACGGTAACGCTGCGAGAGTTGTGCTGTCTAAGGGCACTCACTTTACGCCTAAAAAAGAATTAAAAAATATATTCAAAGAGGCTCTTTATTTTAGAGTAGCGGATCACACGGCGCTGGGCGACGAGAAAAAACTTTATGAAGAAATGGTCGGTAGAAAAAATGGACGCATAACTGTTCTAGGGAAAGCTCTAAACTCTAAGAAAAATTGCAACGGCAGTTTATGGGTTTGTAAGTGCGCGTGCGGAAATTTTTTACTACTCAGATCTAAAAGAATTAAAAAAGGCGAAATGCAAGATAGATGTAATGAGTGCTTATACATACAAAAATTAAGAAACGGTAAGCCGTGAGTGCCGATGGTTTAGCATATTCCCATCAAACCACGCGCAGCTAGAGCCTTGTCTCCTTTCTTGGTGATCTAGCACTAAGGGCCAGTCTGATCAACTGGTCCTTTTTTATACAACACCTCGGATCTCTCGACGTAACGGCTTATTCCATGACCCGGCAGAGCTCGTGCCATAGGCCATAGTTGTCATTTCATTTGCTAACGACAAACAAACTGCATCAGCTCTATCGGGTGAGTTGATGCCTCTCTTTTTCATCGCTTCTTTGCTTTCGACTTGAATTTTCCCGGAGCTGGTAAAGTGATACCGGGGAGCTGCTAACTCAGCCCACAACCTGTCGTCGTGAGGTATTTTAACGTCCATACCCTCTAACCAAGCTTTGCACTTAAACCACAACTCAGCGCGTAAATTTATATAGGTTTCTTTCTGCATGGACCGCTCAGACACGTTCAAGCCTCTTGCCGGGAGGCCGAGCTCCCTAAGTCGATCCAAAACACCGGCTCCAAGCCCAACGCTATCGACGATAATCTCGACGGGCTTTTTAGAGGAAGACATAGCGTCATATTCTGCTTTTACGGCTCCACTCAATTGCATCAGGTCCAAGTTATTCCAAACAGTCAACGGATGAATAACGGGGCCCTGTCTCTTGCATAAAACGGAGCTATCATTTCCCTGCCGGGCGACGTCAAGCGCCCAAATAGAAACCGTATCCTCGTGAACCTTTATATCATTTTTCATAGCGTGATCGATTAACGCTACGGGAATAACTGTATCACTTTCTGACGGAGGAAAATTTCCTAGCACGCGCACATGGTACGCCGGGCTATCCTCGCCGTAACGATTTTTCATATCATTAACGAAGTCGTCGGACACACGTTTACTATCGATACAAGATACGTGCATCGTGTACCAATTTTCTTTTAGTCGATTGTGAGTATCGTAAAAAAATCCGGTGTTACGGGTGGGGTTCCCGGTTAAAACTGTCGTCGCGTGAATACCCGACATTGAACCGCTGGCGGCCTCGAAAACGCTCTCCGGGATCCCGCTGCTCTCGTCGGCCAGTAAAAGCGTGCTCGGTGAGTGCACACCAGCAAGCGCTTCTGGCTGCTCCTGTCTCGACGTCCGGCACGATATAAACGTGCTTTCCGGGGAGCTCTTGAGCTCAATGCGGTCACTTTTTATCTCTAGTAAATCGTCAAATGGCGGTTTTAGTCGTTTTGCAATATTTTTCATTTCAGCAAAACAAGCATCGAAAAGCTGGGCAGACGTGGGGGCCGTGACAACTGTCTTAGATGGCACGCGCATTAAAACGTGCCAAATAGCAGCCATAGCAACGGCAGAAGATTTCCCGACCCCGTGGCCCGACCTACACGTGACACGTCTGATTTTTGGGTTTGCGACGGCTTCTAAAAGTTCGCACTGCCAATCGTCTGGATCCATTCCTATCACTTCCCGGGCGAATTTAACGGGATCTCTATGATAGCGTTTCATTAATTTTAAAAACGGGTTATCGTTCATTTCTTATGCCTCGATGTGTGATGGGGTGGTTGCAAAAGCTGGGGCGCGAATAAAAATTAAGGGGGGGCTAAAAATCAATAATGCTGCATCGCGGCGCAGAGTTTTGCGCATAATCTGTATTATGTTAATTATTGGCCCATTTTGGCCCGTTTTTTTCGCAATTGCAGAAAAAATGGGCTGAAAGTTGACATTTATGCTGCTTTGCGGCACGCGCACGCGCCTGCG
>CEWC01001128.1_pt1 | contig 18575 bp, 22 predicted proteins | sample 530331 | NCBI WGS metagenome assembly CEWC01 (sample SAMEA2619935, study PRJEB7988) | marine metagenome | isolation source: saline water (ENVO:00002010), including
TCTTCTTGGTTTTTCTGCACATCCCTAATTAAATTAGTTCTGTCAGTCGCATTGTTTTCTATAGTAAGAATATTTACTTGCTCTGTTAGACTTTCAATAACTGATGCTTGCTGAGAAGCGTACCAAATACCACCGCCCACGGTACTAACTATCGCCACCACTGCACTTGCAGCAACGGCTATATTTACCTTGGGCAGTTCCATGTTAATATGTGCCTCTCCAAACTCTTAGGTCTTGAAACTCATTGCTCATTAGCTTCCGCTTTATAATTTCTTTGACCGCATGAGTATCTGTCCATGAAACACCAGCTTCTTTTACCCAGATATTAACTAAGCCCATGTCTACGTTGCCAACGTATTTATTGTCAGAGCCAAACGCATTTTCTGTATGCTGCCTTGCATATTCAGCATCTTTGAGCATTTGCGATCCATCAAAGGTGCTTTTGATGATCATTTTGTCATCATCAAAGGTAACTGTTTCTCTAACCTTATTAGAAAGATTAGGCATCTTCCCAAGCCTCATTTACGTCAGGCGTGTTAGGGTCATCAGCTTTTAGTGTGCCATCATCATTCCTAGCACGTTTCTTTTTTGCTGCTGCTTTCTTTGGCGTTTTCTTTGGAGTTTCCTCTGCAAGAACCTCTATAAAGTGCGGTCTTACTGCTAAAACTTTATTTACCTCTGCTTCTGGTAACTCAACAATATCGCCATTACGAGCCATGCCTTGTGATGTAGACATACTACGCGCTTTTATTAAAACTTTCATATCAATCTCCTAGTAAAAGTAGGGGCATTACTGCCCCTACTATATATTATGATACCGCCGCTGAGAAGGGCGTTGCTTCTGTGCCAGAAGCTTCAGACATAACCATAACAGCCCATGTGTCTGCCGCCATGTCTGTGCAAGTCACACGCCAACCTTTAAGACCACCTTTTGTTGATCCATCAAGTGTGATTGTGTCACTTGTTGCCGCTGTATAGAAGCAAGATGCGCCTGCGCTATCGTTACCCAAGTAAGCAACGCCAGCCATTGTGTCGTTACCTGTAACTTGGATTTTTTGATCTCCAGATGCATCCGCAGCACCAATAAAGTTATAAGTATTACCTGATCCTGTAGCCGCAGGCAAAGTTGCAACGCAACCAGCCGCACGATTTAGGACAATAGGCATACCAACGTGGGCATCTGCACTGATTGATACAGTTGCCGTTGTAACGGTGCTTAGTCCGTGTGTACGTTCATAATTCGAAGCCATATCAAGCTACTCCTTATGAAGTTGTGTTGTCAGCAATGAGGCCGTTTGCAGCTTCATTTTTGGCACACAGTGTAAGCTCAGTTACAACTTGACGTTTGGTTGCGTCACCAGTTTTAGCCAACTCGATGTTTTTGGTTGGACGTAAAACAGCAACTTCCCACATATCATCTTGCATGATGAACACGTCACGGCTTCTGTTCTCGCGGCTTGGGATGAACTCCACGCTACCCCACGGTGTAACATATACCGCTAAACTTTTGATAACACGTTCATCGCCAGCTTGTACTGCTGAACGCTGATTATTGTTACCTGTAAAGCCTAGAGCAACATTCATTTGAAATGCTGATAGGTATACACTGTCTGGGTTTCCTCCGTTCTCCCAAATTGACTGCATAACGCTGTCAAATTTAGTTTGTGAGAATGCTGTTGGAGAACCATCGTCTGTACGAGCGTCAGTACCATCCCCAGTTGGGTTTGCACCAGAGGCACCAGATTGGAAGTCTATGTTTGTAGTCATCCAAGTAGGCGCACCAGCTAATTCCCTCGCAGCACTGGCTGATCCAGCTACCTTTGCGTTGTTGTCAAACAAAGCTTTTTCTATGTCTAATTTTTGCTCTTTAGCAATTTTTAGCACTTGGTAGGCAATTTCACGTTGCCTTCCAGCTTTATCAAGACCCTCATCTGTATCAGGAACAGTCACAGCATTTTTGAAAATCTGTGTTCTGTTGTTAAGACGAGTTGTTGCGGTCATTGCTGACGCAGTTGTGTCATCTCCTTCGATGTGCGCATTAGTAGTTGAGCTACGAAGCGAATCAGTTTGCCACTCTACCAAAGTGTTTTTTGCAGTAGTCTTGCGACACTTTGTGTGGAATGGGGTTTCTTCAGGTGAGATATTAGTGATTACATCACTTAAATCTTCACGAATACCAACAGCATCATAGCTGTCAAATGTATTGGTAGGTTGTGCCATTATCTTTTCCTTTCAACGGCTTACAGCATTAAGTTAATGCTAAGTTCTCATGATCAAGTCGATTGCATCTTCAATTCGACCGCTTTTTTGCAACCTTTGTTGTTGCTTACGCATTTGTGTGCCTTGCGGATCAGCTACTTTCTTAGCTCCAGCTTTTACAACAGGTTTGGCTTTCTTGCCTTTGGCTTCTGCCTTTTTGCGATTTGCAACAATTCTACGATACTTCATAGCGTCATTTGCCATCTGTATATATCTAGCATCGGCGGTGGCTGCGATCTCTTCATCACTAAAACCATACTCTTTGGCGCTATTCATAAGTGACTGCCAGTGAGTTTGACTCTTTTCTGGATCAGCCAATTCAGGAATTTTACCTCTGATTATTTCGCCTTGCTCTCTAACAAAAGCTTGGTGCTGTTCATCAGCTTGCTGCTGTTGTTGATATTGCAATTGCTGCATTTGCATCTGTTGCTGCTGGTAACTCTGCATATCAGCATCGTACTTTGCCCTTTGCTCCATATAAGCTATGGGGTCACTCTCTGCCAGATTTGCATCTGGTAACTGAGGTGGTGACATAAAGCCTTGCTGTTGCGATTGATTGTAAAGCTGATTTACCGTTTGCTCACGTTGCGAGACTTCGCTGAATTTTTGCTCAAGTTGCTTGCGCATTTGAGCTAATTCTTGAAATCTATTTTGTATTGCTCTTTGACCTGAAAAATCTTGCTTTAACTGCTCTATCGTTACCTTTTCTTCCTTGCCATCAGCCTTGACGGTGTAATACTCTGGCTCAACAGTTTCTTCTTCAATGTCATCTGCTTTAATTTCGGCATCCTCAATATCTTCTTCAGATACCTCTAATTCATCAAGCTCTTCAGTTTCCTCTACTGCTTCCAACTCAACCTCATCGGCTTCTGGAGTTACAGTTGTTTCTTCCTCAACTTGATTAGTTTCGCCTGTTTCTTCTTGCGCTGGCGCTATGATTTTATCAAGTGCGCTTTCTATTGTGTCAGTCGCTTCCACGGTGCTGCTCCTATTGTTTACGATCTAAAAGTGTCTCTGCCGCTATTGCGGCGTCAAGCTGCACTTCGATCTTGTTTAATGCACGCAAAATAGCGTGCGCCTCTTCACGTTGCTCAACGTCTTGAGCATCGCTAGTCGTAAAAAGCCTAATTTGCTCATTACGAACATCCTCAATAAACTGCGTAAAAGCAGTATCTTCTTTTAACCTTTTGGCATCTTCTGCCTGTATTCTTATTTCTGTTGTCATAACCCTGCTGCTCTAGCGGTCATATCATTTATTTGCCGCTCTCTTTCCTGCTCTGCTTTTATTCTAGCTACATCTACAGTTGATCCGTATTGACCTAATGTTTTGGCTGCATCGACATATAAGTTCTGCGCCATTTGATCTCTTTTTAGATCATCATCCATAACCATCTCTTCACGCTTTCTAGCGTCATCCATTTGCGCTTTTTGCAAGTCAACTTGCGCTCTAGTCTGGGCTTTCATTGCTTCAGCTTGTACCATCATTGATGCAGGGTCTTGTCCTTGCCCCTGCTGAGCCAACATAGCTTGCTGCTGTTGCTGCATTTGCATTAACTGCATTTCTATCTCTGGCGTAATTGGCGCAAAGTAACGATCTGCGTTTCTGATACCGCTCGATGCTAATATATCTGCAAGAGTGTTGCGGATATTTGTAAGCGATACTAAGCCATTCATTGCGCCATAAGTTTGGTAAACCATAGTTTGTTGCTGCAACGCCATAGCTAGAGCATTTGTTTTTTCTTCTTCTCTACCAGTGCCAAGACCTACGTTAATACTAATGTCCATATCCACATCAAAAGCTTTTGGATCAACAGGCTGGAAGCGTCCATTCATACGCATCATAGCCCCGTCTTCCATATTTTTTTGCAGCAACCTTAACATTAGACCAAACAAATCTCTTGCGCCTTCAGCTAGGTTACGCACCATCACCTCTACTTGCCCAGCCGCAGCCTGCACAGTGGCCTGTACAGCCGCTTTAGTTGTAGATTGCATAGCATCAGGGTCTAACCCCATAGAAGCCTTAGTAACGCCTGTTTTACCCTCTACAAGCTGATCTAGATAGGTTAGTGCGCCTAATGTTTGACCTGCGGTAAATGGCACAGCTAAATCCTGTACTGCGCCAGCCTGACGCATACGAACAATTGCGCCAATTTCATTGTTTAAAACATCATCTATATTAACTGCACCATCAACTATACCAACTCTAGGATTGTTAGTCATAGCTACGTTATCTAGTATACCTCTTAAAATAGAGGTTGCTGCGTCCTGATCATCTATAACTAGATCAGCAATGCTTCTGCCATAGAATGTGTGAGGTTCAGGGTCTACTTCAAATTTTGCAAAAGGTAATTCGTCTGCTAACTCATAATCTAGCAATTTGTACTTTGTTCCACCGCATAAAAATCTATGCAACACAGCAACCCCTGTTCCGTCTACGTCCATTCTCATGTAAGCCTCTGTAACAGTGACTTGCCTCATAGATGGATCAGAGCTTGTTTCGTTAAAGTCATCCTCATAGCCTTGACGCTCATAACGCTCTGCCTCAGTCATTTCTGTGCCTGCATCAAAACTATCTAGATCAAGAATAGTTTCTGCATCATAACCCATAGCTATAAGATCACTCGCTCTCATTTCTGATCTATGCACAACAACATGAGCATCCTGCATAGTTCTTGCATTTCTATCTACAAAAAACTCTTCTGGCGGCACGCTTTCTATACGAAGTCTACCAGTAGTTTCTCTGCGCGATACTTTGGCAGAATGAACAGGTGTGCTTACCTCTAAGCCCTGCTCATCCATACTCATTTCCTGCTCAACAGTATGCTCAAGAACCGTTACATCATCATCCTGCACCAAAAACGTATACTCATCATCAGATAAGTTTGTGTAAGTATATATTTCTGCTGTAGGAGTTTCTTCAAAGTAAGCCTTAACTATACCTTGCTTTTTAATTAGCGCATCGTGAAACGCATCATTCAACACCCTATAACCATTGCTGCGCTGAAACTCATAATGAACATAATCAGTCGCTTGCTCTGCCATTGCTACATCTTCTGCGCCATGCGGCATAAATTCTACAGGTCTAGCAGTGCTTAAAAACACTCGCATCAGGCTTGGTTTAATCGCACGCACAACATCCCGAACCTTAGTCGCAACTACCTTACTTCGCCCATCTTCATAGCCTATATCTACTTCACCATCGTAGTAGCGCTGGGCAGTTATTCTATCTTCAGATATTTCACTTTCAACAAAATCTACCGCATCATCTATAGCGTTTTGAACAATAGTCTCTATCTCACGATCTGTTTTAGGTTTTAGTTCCATCTATTGCTCCTGTAGTCCTTGTGTCTGCTGCGCTGCATATGCCCTTAGTAAAGTTTTAGCTTCTGCTGCAATAAAGCCTTCACCACCTGCAAGTTTTTGCATTAAACCTCTGTCATCTTTTGCCATAGCGTTTAAAGCTTTTAAAAACTTTGTATTTGTTAATATTCCTGCACTTCCTCTATTAACTATATACAGGCCAACAAGTAATTTTGCAGTAGTTACAATTCCCACACTAGAAGCACCTGCACCAGTAGCAACACCAGTAAGTATACTTTGTGTAGCTAATGCTGGCGCGGTTCTTGATACGTTATAGGCTCTATCAGCATTTCTTGCCATTTCGACTACACTTGCAAGTTTTTCAAGTTCTGGCGCGGCATCTCCCATCAAAACCTTTCTAGCGCTTTTATCTAAACCATTGTAATTTGTTAGAAAAGTTGAGCCAGAAAAAACATCTCCTAAAGCGTTTTGATTACCCTTTGTTGCAAGCCCTAAGTTTTGAACAAGAGTAGCTTTAAATGTGTTAAATTCTTCTTTAGGTAATGCTTTTTTTACTTCTATTAATTTTGCAGTGCTTTGCTTATTGTTGCCAGCCTTTAACAAGTTAGTCATAGCATTATAAGCTTGTGAACCTGAATCAGTGTTAAATATATCTTTTAATTTATTATTTATTAAATCAGTATTCTTTTTATAAAAACGATTAGCTTTATTAAAAGCAGCAAAAGCTTCTTTTCCGTTTGCTCTTGCTATGCTTTCCATATCTTTAGAAAGCGCACCATATAACTGTTTAAGCTTGCCCTGACTCATGTTGTTTAAAACACCACCAGTTGTATTTCCTATTTGCTCACCAATAGTTGACCTTAAATCCTTTAATAAAGAATAAGGTATTTGTTGAGCTTGTAACTGACTAGGAACTTCACCAAAAACAGCAGCAGCTTCAGATGCAGCATCACCTGCCTCGTCACCACCTCTTAAACCTTTTAGTATATTTTCATACTTACCTAGACCAAGCGTTTTTGCAATTTCTGGACTATTTTGTGCATAGGAAACAATTTCTTCTAAAACATTTATTGTATTAGGCGCTTGAACAGAGTCATCTGCTTTTATGTATTTTCCAACTTCATCGTAAAGTTCTTCTGATTTTCTCATAAAAGAGCTTTTAAATTTTTCAGCGCCCTTTTGTATCGCAATACCTGCAAGCTCTGGGGTTGTTGGTAACGCATCTCGCGTTGCAATTTCAGAAAGTGCATTTTCCATATCGGCCTGCACCCTCTCCCTACCTTTTAAAATAGTGCTGCTACCAAAAGGACTAACCTCAACACCAGCTTCAGCTACAGCCATGCCCTGACCCTGCATACCAGCAGAAGGAAGTATTCCAAGTTCTTCCGCATTTCTTGCTGCTGTCATAGTGTCAGTCATTTCTCCAAATTCTCTTGTAGCAATAGGAGTTTTACCAACAGCTACTTGCTTTCCTAACCTAGCACCTGCACTTGTTGCACCTGCTAATTCAGGAACGCCAACCTCTAAACCCATCATAAAATCAGAAGCCAAACGTCTTTCTGCTGTTTTAGGATCAAGAGTCGACATTCCAAAAGCTTTTCGCAAAGGGTTTCCTAATGGCGCTATTGTTTCTGCTGCTAATCCTGACGCACCCGACAAACCTGTTGCTAAGCCTGTCAATGCAGTTAAACCTGCTGATTTACCTCTATCCAATATACTTTGATCTGGAGCAACAGTTTGACCAGCATAATATTTCATTGCCTCAAGAGGAGCTTCCATAGCTTCCATTGTTGTGTCTCCAAACACATTAGGTTTTGCCATCGGCGCATCTTCGCCAAAATCTACCGCACTAGGAACCATAGACGCTGCTGATTGCTGACCAATAATTTTAGCAAGTTTACTTTCAGCTTCATCTATATTTTTAGCGTCAATGATATAATCTTCACCAGCAAACTCTAATTCAAATTCAGGCATAGTAAGTTCCTATCATTACAATCTTTGCTTAACCTTAACACCATTACCACGATCAATAAGTATATATTTACCTTTATCGTCTTCAAAAACTTCTTGATTAGAGGTATTTGAATTACTTGCAGGTGTTTGATTATTTGCAGGTGCTTGGTTATTTGCAGGTGCTTGGTTTTGTGTTTCTTTTGCTATTTTACCTGATATATCAAATCCAAGAATTTTCTCTAAGCTTAATATCTGCTCACCTTTTGCAGCAGCAGCCTGCATTTTTTCATAACCAGTTTGAACAGCATCCCTAAAGTCCATGAGGGCTTGTCTGTAGTCACGGTCATTCATGCTTTGATTTTCAAAACGAGCAAAAGCATCTTGAGCTTTATCAGCTTCTTTTTCTGTAATCTGACCGCCACCTCTTAAAAATTCTCTAGCTTGCAAATATGCTTGCCCTACTAGCTGATCAATTTTACTTTGAACTCTAGCGGCTCCACCAGTAACATTAGGCAATCTGCCTTGAAGTGCGCCGACCATACGATCTAGGTCTGGATCACGCAATAAATCATCAACCAATTTTGTTGCTAATTCATAACTTACTTTTGCTGAAGGAAGTTGAGCCGCCGCTTTTGCAGCTTCTTTTGCTGTATCTATCATAAATTTCTGGACACCTTCTTCACCATAAGTATAAAGAATTTTTGCTGCTTCACTATTTGGGTCTACTCCCATACGCTTAATTCTAGCATCTATAGCTCTAATCTCTGCTGGAAGGTCTGGAGCGTTCATTTTTTCTAAAATTTCTGCATCAGATAAATTTGGAAATGCCTTTTTATATCGAGAAAATTTTGCAGAAAATGCGCTAGTATCTGCTTGAGGATAATCTTTATCCAACTTTGCTTCATATAGAGCAAAATCTTTATCTCTTACAAGTTTTTCATCAGCAGCAGTTTTAGCGAAATCAGCAGCTATCTTTTGCTGATACTCATACAGCGCTTTAGAATTTTCAAAATTAGCATCTCTATTTATATTGGCTAATTTTATTTGATTTTCAAAATTTCTTTGAGCAACAGCGTTAGCCCTTTCTGCTGCTCTAGCTTCTTTTTCCATATCAAAAATATAACCATATGCTTGAGAGCCTTTTAACTGGTCTGTTTTTACCATTGCAGCAAGCCTATTACCCATAGGTGTACCTAAACTTTCTAGGTACTCAACAGTTTTGTTTTTTGCTCTGTTAGCTGTACGCTGCTGCTGTATAGTTTGTAGAGCTTGATTAAGACCCCTATCAGGCTCAAACCTTAGTGTATTAAATGCGCTTGCGGCTACTCCTGCAACATCTCTAAAATCAAAATCTCTACTCATGTTTTACCCTATGTAAATGAAGGCAGACCAGCTATAGCTGAAGCGCCTGCTGTTAAGTAATCCATAATACCTAGCTGCCTAGATTGCGTCTGAGTTTGCGGCACTGGTGCTGCGCCTAACGCAGCAAGCGGTAATTGTAGTTTATTCATTGGTGCGCTGGCGTACTGGCCGTACTGACCTCTAGCTGCATTAATAAGGTTTTGCATTAATTGCTGCTGCATAGAACCTTGTTGCAATTGTTGCTGATTAATAGCTTGCCCCATGTTAAACGCTTGAGAACCTACGCCTTGTAGGCCTTGTGCAGACCTAAAAGCATTATTCATAGCATTATTAAAACCTTGCTGATTTAATCTTGAAACCTGATCAAGCGCCTGTTGGTTAAAACCCTTTAACGCTTCAGCTTCCATAATGCCCTGCCTTGATCCACCATAAGCGCCTGCTCTTTGCGCCCCTGCACCAATATTATTAAGCCCCATTTGCGCTGCGTTTCCCACATCTCGAATTGTAGCATCAACCACTTGCTGCTGATATGGGTTCATAAATTGATTTACATTTGGATTAGCAAATGCTTGTCCTGCTGCCATTGTTGCTTGTGCAGCCCCCTGATAGGGGTTCATTGTCATTGCTGGATTTGCTGCGCCTGCCATATTACTTACCCCTCGATACAGTATTTCTTGATATAGGTTGCACCCCTAGCGGTGAGCTATTTGTATAACCTGTAGGACTAAAACTTTCTGCCCTGCCCATCGGAGCAGCGTTACTACCTGCTTCACCTGTTTGAGGGTTCATAAAAAATGTATCCATATACTGACTTTGCGCTGGCCTAAACTGCGCTAAGTTTTCAACAGATTGCTCAAACATAGGCGCAGAAGAGTACCCCATAACACCACCAGCAAATTCTGTTGGTTCAGGAGCATATTGCCCCGAACCAGTGTTCATATTAAAAGCTGACGCAGCTTCTGAAGTGTTTTGAAAAGCTGCGTCCTGCATTGGTGTGAACGCCGCAACATCTGCACCGTAATAAGGAGTATACCCTATGTTAGATATTTTATCAGCAAGAGCTAAATTAGATTTAGCAGCATCTTCAATGTATGCTGGTATTTCTGTTGTTGTGGTTCTGCCCCCACCTTTGCCGCCACTCATCTTATATCTCCTTTTGAAATGAAGCGTGCAGTGGCTTCCAACCATGCGCCTTCAAAGGTTTCTTCCATCCAAAACGACCTGTAATCGTTAAAGCTTCACATCCATAACTTTTTGCCCAAGCTGTAACATCATTGTGCATATCTAGCAATTGATCTAGTTCACCGCCGCCTAAAAACACGTTTAATACCTTTTTTCTAGGATATACCACAATTTCAGTAACAATGCACCCCCTTGGGCTAGGCCAAAGCTGCATATTACCTTCAACAATACCTTTTGCCACATCTTCAAAGATATGTGTGCCGCCGCTATACTCTAAAGCCGCCTCTATCCAAGGGCGGCATCTTTCTAATTCATTTACTTGTGTATCTTTAGGCATTTAATATGTAGACAGTGCTACCCTCTTCCAAATTGCTGTGCTACCATCATGCGCAGCCGTACAAATATAAATATAATTAGTATCCCAAGCTATCATTCCTGCTACATCACCAGCCGCACCAGTACTACTACTTGGCGTTGCTTGTTTCATAGCAACTTGTCGAAAAGCTCCGTCACTAGACACAACAGGATAATTATTTTGATCATCCCATAAAAAAATACCATTATCGGCAGGAATATCGCCCGAAGATTTGAAAAACAATTTACCTAAATTTCTACTTAAAAATAAATTTAATTCTCTTCCCCATTGGCGTATATCTGCACCTATAACTGGCGGTGTAACTGGCATTACCTATTGCCTCCAGCTTTAGTTTCAAGTCTCATAGTTCCTACACGCCATTTTGTAGCTCTTTTTCCCTCTACCCTCATTCTTAACTGCCTGCCAGTAAATCTTACTGAAGTTGGGTTGCTTGGGTTAAATGCTCCATGCGTTGTCTCGGAACCATTGGGATGAAACCTTGTTTTAAATTTTAAATCAACATCGCCTTGCGTTTTCTCATCTGGAATGACTGATGTAATCTTTGCGACATTATCACCATTACCAATAGATATTGAGCCAGTTTCACAAAAAATAGACCCATCCTCATAATTCAAGCCTTGTTCATGATTGTATATAATCACTGGTTCTATTACGTTTGCAGTTCCGCCCATTCCTGAGTGATTTGAGCAATAATAATACAAGGTTGAAGGGGTGCTATCTGAAACAACTATTTGCACATATGCCCCTGCTTGTCCTGCTGTTCCAACTACTGTAACGCCTGTTGAGTATGCTGAACCGCCACCATGCGTTCCATCAGATGTTGTAGAAAACTGCAATGGGTGCGTTGCATTAGAAGCGTCTGATTGATCAAACTTATAAGTATTACCTTTTCTTAGACTAATAGTTGGCGCTGACCCAGAATAATCTGAGATGTAATATTTATTACCACTGTCATCAGCAACAGTTACATTATGAGTAATTGTTTCAACGTACTCACCACTCATAATTGGCGTTCTAAATACACCTCTAGAAACGCCACCTGTTCTTGATAGATTTCCTATTAACCAATGATTTTCTAATAAATCTATCGCAACATATCTGTCTATTTCTAAACTATTAGAAGAAGGATAAAACCACCAAACTTCATTAAATTCTGTGTTACTAAAAGCCCATATTTTAGATTGTTGGTTTACGTTAATATCGTCAAAAACATAATCATGCACCTCGCAAGGTATTTCTCTCACAGAGTTTCCATCAAAGCCAAAAAAACCTTTTTGACCCATCCAAAAAACACCTGCATCCGTATCAACAGCCGCCATTCTCGAAACAGCACCACAAGATGTTCCTACACGATTAAACCCATAAACATATGGTAATCCAATGTATTTTGCAGAAAATGCATCGCTATCTGTTAAGATAAGAGTTTGACCTCGTGTTTTAAGACCTTGCATTATTTGACCACTTGTTTGCAGCGTTATATCACCAGCCTCATTTGTCGCCGCAGGCGTCCAAGTTGTGTTTGCTTCTTTATCACACCATTGAACTTTACGAGGATCACCACCAGCGCCTAAAAGAAATATAAATCTTTCTTCAGTAACGACTAATCCAAGATTGCTAGTCGGCGCATTTGTAACTGGCGCAGCAACAGCACTTGAACCAAGCTGCCATTCTACAAGTGTTCCAGTGTCGTAATGCACACCAACTAAATATTCTCCAAAATTATCAAGTTGCCATGTAGTAGCTTCTGAGTATGTACCTGTTGTAGGTCTTTGCGTGCCAAAATATCCAGTGCCATAAAATCCGCCACCAAAGCCTAAGTTAAGCCCTGCATCCTCTCTTCCAGTAGACATTGACGTTGGCGTAATATCATAAATTGTTCCTGAACCAAGCATTGCTGTTAGTTCGTTATGACTTCCTGCCGCAAAGTAAGATGTTCCATTATTGCTTTCCCAAGCGTGTGCGCCTCTTATTGGGTTGGCACAAAAACCTTCTTTAAAGGTTTGCCATCCCCCAATAGGGCGTAAGGAACCATCACGCCACCTAACTAAACTGCCATCGCGCCACCTGTTAGATGCGTCAAAGTCAGTGCCATTTCTATAAAATCCTGCCTTTAATCTTAATGGTAAAAGCGTCATAGTGATGACCTCAAAACAATGTAACTAACTGAAGTTCCAACATCTACTGTTGAGCCTTCTATTTGAAAATTAGATGCTCCGCTATCTACGCTCCACAAAGAAAGATTGTTGTTTCTATTCACAGCCCACATACGCCGCTGCCCACCTCTTCGAGTTAGGTTAGTGGTTGTATCATATTCGTGGTTAAATCTACCATTATTAGCGTTGGTAGAAAATAAAAGAACAATGTCATGAGCTTGTGCCGTAACAGTTGTGGCGCTTACATTTCCAACCGTTCCTGTGGTAACAACGCTCCAAACACTAGGTAAAGCAAAAATAGTCTGAAATTCATCTGAATTAGTTGTACTCTTATTAAACGTACCACCTATAATTGCGTTATTTAAATTAAAATTACTTGAGCTATTAGAGGCATAGCCAACGGTAATATCACCAGTAGAAATATCTGATGAACTTAAATAATGGGTCAAGCTTAATGATCTTGTTGTGCCACCGCTATCTCTCAAAAAAGCATTGGTAACATTTGATACTGAACTTGCGTAATTATAAAATAATATTGTTGATCCGTTTATTCCTGACCAATCAGATGGTATAGCACCCCATGCCACAGAAATTTGTGGTGCAGCATTGCTTACATGCGTATTCGCATTATCATCATAAAAATCTGCTGCAAAATTATTTACAAAAGCATAACTGGCTTTGCCACTACTATCTGAGTTACTTTCTAAATAGTTTCTATAAGTTGGTGATGACAAATCGGCAATAAAATCAGAAGCAGTAATAGAACTTGTGCCGTAGAAATCAGAAAACTTTAATTGTCCTGACGCTGCTACACCACCCTCTCCGTAGTATTCTGATAAAGCATGAGGCTGTGAACCGCCAAATTCAGTTGCAATATCTGATATAGCTATCTGACCACTACTTTGTACCGCCATTTTTAAGTTCCTCTATCTCCGCTTTTAGCTCCTTGATAGCCTCAATAAGCAAACCATGTAATTGGTCATAATGAACCGTTTTATATTCTACGTCATCTTGACCACTAAAAGCTAACTTTTTACTTTCAACTGCACTAGGTAATACGTTTTGTATTTCTTGCGCTATGACCCCTGCACTGTGTTTGCCACCGTCATTGTAAGTAAATGTGTAGCCATTAATTTGAGAAACTTTATCTAAAGCATTATCAATTTTGTTTATATCATGTTTTAATCTTTGATCAGAAATAGTAGTAGAAAAACCTATTACATCACCGTCAACGTGCAAGTCACCACCGTCTGTAAGCCTCATATCTTCTGCGCCAGCCGTTGAAAAGCGAATACCTACATCTGTATCAAAATGTATTTCATCGGCTGTATTGCCAACATATACATCAACATTTGAACTTTGGCGCATATCTGCATTTAATGTAAAAGTTAAATCATATGGGTCTGCATCTGAACCTGTTGATGTATCAGTCCAATTAATATCAACACCACCGCCCTCAACAAACTTAACTTCTTTGCCGCCAGTGACAGTCACCTCTGTTCCATCGCCATCTTCTAAAACAAAACCAGCAATAGCATTTGTTAAGTCTGCGGCAGAGGTGGTTACGTCAGTGCCATTTATCGTTAATTTTGTTAAGTCAGGTGCTATTGTTCCAGTAGTGCCGTTTGCCGCATCGACTATTGTATCGAGCGCAGTGTTAATGGTAGCTCCCCACGTTCCCTCACTACCTCCAACGGTAGGTTTTGTTATACTAATAGCCATTTTTTTCTCCTATTTACGCAAGAATACCATGTTAGGGTGCATCCGTCCATATTGCGTCTGGTATCTGAGGTGACAACCATCCCTTAATTTTAAATTCTTGCATTGTTGTTGTGTAGCTTCCGTTTTCTGCATTTATAAATCTTCCTGCAAACAATGTCACATCTTGACCAGTGTAAGTAAAAGAACCAACAGCAAAAGCCTCACCAACTCCTTTTAATGCATCTTGACCAGTGTAAGCAAAAGTTCCTGCATCAGCCGAAACATTCATTGCCTTTGTAAAATCAATGTCACGACCAGTAAGTGTAAAAGAGCCGTTATCGGCTGCTATTCCAAAACCAGTATCTAATACAACACTTTGACCAGTGTAAGTAAATGTTGCGCTGTTATAAACGCTATCAACAATTAATCCGAAGTTTTGGTCAAAAGTAATATTTTGTCCAGTAAGAGTGAAAACACCAGTATCAAAATCTGCTGGCCTGTTAGCCCTAAAAGTAACGGCTCGACCATTTGTTACAAAAGTTCCTGACGGATAAACGTCAGTAATTAACTTTGCTGCACCTTGCATAGAAAGTGTGAAAGTACCGCTTGCCGCTTCAAGCGCACTATCTACGGTAGGCGTTGGGGAGCCTAATGCCGTTTTTGCTATGGGGGCGAAACCTAACATTAGACAAGATACTCAGTTACATCGACCCAACCTTGTGTCTTTGGGTCTGATGCGTCAGCATTATATACGTCCTCTCTCCACTCATAATTTCCATCTGGTCTTGGAATAGGTGGTTCGTATTCTACGGTTGACGAATTATAAATCCACGATGGGAAAGGTTGAAAAACAAATGCATCTTCAGTTGGTTTGTATTCATAACCAATTCCTGCATAGTTTTTTCTAAAATTTGCATTGTAACTTGTCTGTTTGTACTTTTTATCTTGACCAAAAAGATTTTGCAAAAACGCTATGCCAACGGCTTCGCTTTCATCGCCATTACCGTCCACTGTATCTTCATTATTAACGACTAGCACATTTACGACTATGTTGTTTTCATCAAGTTCTGCAAAATGTGCCATTAGCTCACCGTAAAAGTTCCTGAACCTGTAAAGGTATGATAAGTATAACCACCAGAATAAGAAATAGAGCCACCTGTTGCTTTTGTTCCACCTGCGTATCTTATAACGCAAACACCAGAACCGCCAGAACCGCCAGAACCGTAATAATTTCCATGTTGGTATGCGTTATTACCACCGCCGCCGCCACTTCCACTATTTGCAGATGCGTTGGCTGCGCTGCCATTTACACCTGCCGTTGCTCCACCACCGCCAGAGCCACCACCAGAAGTTGTTGAAACACAACCACCGCCGCCACCTGCATAACTACCCAAGCCCCAACTATAAGCGCCGCCACCTGCGCCTGATGTACTGGAGGTTCCGCTACCACCTGCGCCATTACGGCCTCCACCGCCACCTGCGCCATAGTTTGCACCTTGGTAACCATATCCACCGTTATTACCTTGGCCTGATATACCAGTACCTCTTGCATAGTGGTTACGACCACCACCACCGCCAGAACCACCGTTTTGTGGATTTGTAGTACTTGCAGCGTAAGCATAACCTGACGTTGTGCCGCCATGACCGCCGCCACTACAACTAGCAGAAGCGTAGCCTCCTACTGAAGAACTACCGCCATTTGTAGGTACGCCATTTTTACCACCAGTTCCAGCGCCGCCAAGACTTACAGTAATATATTGACCAGATGTCATTGCAGCCCTAGAAAAAGTTTTTAAACCACCTGCGCCACCGCCGCCAGAGTTTCCACCACCGCCACCTGCGGCAACAAATCCTTCTACGTCAAATGCCGCGCTTGCACCATACCATTCATTAAATGACATTGTAGAACCAGAGCCTTTTCCAATAAGGCCACGAATATCGCTATCGTTTATAGTACAATATGAACCGCTTGACCCACCTGCTTCAACATGGATATCGTTTAAACTAATAGCACCACTACTTTGAAGAGCCACTTCTTAAATCCTCAATTTGCTGCACCATATTATGCGCTTCATTGTGAAGTTCTCTAACTTCGTTTTTCAAATCTTTAACAGCTTCTATTAAAACGCCGACTAAATTTCCGTATGCTACTGATAAATATTCTCCATCATCGTGAACAGCTTCTGGTAAAACTTCCCTTATTTCTTGAGCAATAACACCAGTTTCTCTTTTACCGTCTTTATCGTACATTACGCCACGCATTTTAAGCACTCTGTCTAGACCGCCTTGTATGGTTTCAATATTATTTTTCAGTCTTTCATCTGAATAGGCCGTAATGTTTCCTGTTGCGGTAAAATTACCCGAAAAAGACCCAGACATTGTAAAGGTTGTTCCTGACAGTGATAAACCGTTACCTGCCGAATAAGTAGTATTTGTGTCTGTGTTAACAACCGTTTCAGTAGCACTAGCAATACCAGTAACGTGACCATTACTATCAACCGTTATGTCTTGAATGTAGGTTCGACCAGAATTGTTAACACTACTTGCTGCCGATATACTAGGATGCGCTGTTAAAAATGCGCTTGCCTCATTGCCATCTAACAAATCAGCATCTAGCCCAGAACCAGAACCGTCAACAGTTTTTAGGGCTGTAAGTATTTCACTAGCAGTTTGATCAGCCGTTGCGCTTGCCTCAATGCCATCAAGCTTAGAGCCATCTGTAGCTAAGTCTCTACCGTCAACAGTTCCAGAAACAACTATATTTCCAGTAACATCTAAACCACCAGAAACAGCTTCAGCTTTAGTAACGCCTGCTAACTGCAATCTTTTAAAATCATCAGCTATAGCAGTTATAGAAACTTTTGCACCACCGCTTAATGAAATTGCGCTTCCGCCGCCACTACTTTCGCTTGGGGTTCTGGTTAAAGTTGTTCCGCTAGAGCTATAAGTGCCAGTACCTATTTCCCAATTAGAGCCTTCTTCAATAACATATTGAACCACATCACTGTCAGAAACACCTGCTGTAGCAAACGTCTGAAAGCCTGCTTCAGCCGTTCCTAATGTAACGGTTCCGCTACCAGTAGTGGCTGTATTCATCTTGGCTCTGTTAAAAAGCTTTGCCATGATGCGCTCCTACTCTATGTCAGCGTTAAGATACCGTTTGTTCCAATATCTATTGTAAATGTATCGCCATCGTTCAATGTTAATGATGAACCATAATCATAGTAACCTACAATAGGATCGGCTGGTGATGTTGGCGTATCATTATAAATAATTACATATCTAAATGCTGCTACTGAGCCACCTGACGCCGTAAGAACTAAATCGTCTGCCGATAGCTTATATGTTCCAGATGTTTGTGTGCTTGTAACATTAGCCAATGTTCGTGACGATAAATTTGTGTACGATATTTCTGTGATATTTGCCAAAACACCGTTTCCGTCTGCCGCAGCATTAGTGCCTGTTGTTGGGTCTGTGTTAGATAATGCAACCTTGAACGTATCGGCGTTCATATCCATCGCATTAGCTAAGTTAACCACAAAGTCATTAACCTTAGTAAAACTTGCCATTTAGTAGCTCCTTATTTTCATCCTGCGACCAGAGCCGCCAGTGGTTGCTCGTTCACTCTCCGCATTTATATCATTGATTGCCTTTTGATACAATGCACTCCATTCTGCTATTCTGTTAGCTTCTGATAAGTATGGCGCTGAGTGAATTAAAGAGCCATACAAATAAGCAGAAGGATAGTAAGTCATTAACCAGTTTGTGCTGTTTGTCGCTAAATCTGGTATCTCTTCATAATAAGTTAATTCAAGAATATGATCACCGTCAGGAGTTGGAAACACTTCAAAAGCCTGATCTAAGATTGTATAAACCCTAGGAACTCCAACATTATTATTACCGCCTTGCCTTAACTTTGATATTTCTAAAGCACCAACAAGCTCCATTATTTGAAACTCTCCAGAAGTCTTAACCATTCTTACAGGTTCAAGAAAGTTAGTTGGTAAAGCTGTGTATTGAGAATCAACGGTTGCAATAGCTCTGTCTTGCATCCGCCAATGCCTAATTTCTTTATTTAATTGACCTTCAGCAAGTTTAATAAAATCAGGTATAACTGACGTTAAATCATCTCTATTTAAAAAATCAGCAATACTTGCCTTTAAATCATCATAGTTAGTTAAAGCCATCTAACAATTCCATCTTCTACGAGCAGCTTTGCCACGTTCACCTGTCCAGCCTCTAGACCTAGCGCAAAAAGACTTCTTACG
>CEWC01000776.1_pt1 | contig 18357 bp, 6 predicted proteins | sample 530331 | NCBI WGS metagenome assembly CEWC01 (sample SAMEA2619935, study PRJEB7988) | marine metagenome | isolation source: saline water (ENVO:00002010), including
ACATTCCCATCTGCTCATGGTTTAGTAAATGGTGATGCAATCTCTATCGACACTGATAGTCTCACATTCAGTTGCGCGATGGGCACGGGTAACAAAACATATCCTCGTTCTACTGACCCAATCAACGGTGAGTATTTGACAATCTCTAATGTCACTACAAATACTCTGAGAGTTAATGTAGGTGCTGCTGGAACTAATGTTTATTGGAATCCCACAGGTGCAGATTATGATCCTAATGTAGGTATCATGACTGTTACTATTGGCACACATGATTTGTATGTTGGTAAGGGAGTAGTAATCCCAGACAACTCATTTACATTTACATGTGCTCAAAACGGTAATGCTACTAACCACACATATCCTCGTGCCACCGATCCAGCTTCTGGAGCATCTCTTGATGTTGTTGCAATTGGTACGGTAACTGCAAATATTACTGCTGCCCAATATGATCCAACCGCAGGTATCCTAACAGCAACTTCTGCAGGTCATAACCTGATGGTTGGCAATAGAGTACAGATTCAGGGTAATTCTTTAACATTCACATGTACTAAGGATGGTAATGCAACCAATCACACATATCCAAGATCTACTGATCAAGTTAATGGTAAGTGGGTAGCAGTTGCAAGCACAGATGCAAATACATTCTCTATTGATGTAGGCGCGTCTCCTGTTAATGAAAGATATGATCACACCTTCATTGCTGCTGCTTCTGGTGCATTAGTCAAGCAAACAGGAACAATTGAGCTGAATGTTGGTACAGGTGGAACAGGAACATCAGCACATACATTTGTCTCTGCTGCCACTAGTGCAGTTCAGTCTCTACCTCAGTCTGTACATACATTTATCAGTGCAACTACAAATGCGATTAAGACTCTAAATTATCAGGGCATTACCACCAGTTTCTTCCCAGACTACGAAGACTCGCTTCCTGTTACTGGAATTATTTCCGCAAGAACATTTAAGACACTGGTTGGTCCTTCGACTATTCCACACAATTATGTAAGTGGTGGCACAGTTGCACAATATTATGCTCTGTCATTTGGATCTGGTTATCAGACGGGTCTTGGAACTATTGGTATTGCAGTCACTGATTATGAGTATGCTCATACATTCTCATCAGCTGGTTTAGGTTCTATTACTGCTAATACTGGTTCTGCTTATACTGCAACCACTGCAAGTTATGCATCTACAACTGGTAATCTAATTCTTACAATTCCTAACCATGGTTTGACAACCAGCAACACTGTTGCTATCGCAACTGATTCTATTGGATTTAAGTGCTCTAGAGATAATTATCTTGGAGAGCACCTGTATCCAAGACCTACAGATCCTGTTGCTGGCATCTTTACATCGATTAATGCTGTAACCACTAATACAATCGCAGTTAATATTGGTGTTGGTGGTGGTGCTGGAACTGGAGCTGATATCAGCGCAGTTGTTGGTGCAGGCGGAACTCTGATCTTTACTGTCAATGATGGCGGTAGTAACTATGTAAACGCAACTGCTTTACCACCAGAACCCAACGGTGAGAATATGCCTATTGTTGGCATATCTAGGATTGGATTGGGCAACACTACCACAACTGGTGTTGGTGCATCTATTAGCGTTCAGGTTCTTGGAGTAAGCACTGCTACTGGTATTGGATCCACACTCTTTGAAGTCAAAGAATTTGAATTCAGTAAGAAGGGTTATGGATTTAAGCGTGGCGATAAGTTTACAGTAGCTGGTTTGTCTACTGATCCTAACGCTGGCGATGACTTCCAAGAATTCGAGATTGAGGTAGTTTCTGTCTTTACTGACCAGATCGCATCTTGGCAGTTTGGTAATATTGATTATATTGATAGTATTAAGTCCGAACAGGATGGCAGCAGAAAGAGATTCCCACTTTATTATGAAAGAAACCTGGTTAGTTTTGAAACAGATCTCAATGATTTAGACTCTAAGGAGATTGATCTTTCTACGGTTCTTCTTGTCTTTATCAATGGTGTCATCCAAGAACCTGGTAAGAATTATGATTTTACTGGTGGTTCTGTATTGGAGTTTACTACTGCTCCTACAGAAGAAGATAATGTTGTCATCTTCTTCTACAGAGGAACTATTGGACAAGATAGTTTCATCTTTGATGTTAAAGAAAATGTCAAAGTTGGTGATAATCTGAAGATTAATAAGAGTACTGATGTTGAATTTAATAGAGTTCCACAAGATAGCAGAAGTGGTGCTCAAGAGCGTGAAAGAATTGTAACTAGAATTGATAGTGCTGCTACTCTGGAAACTCCCTTCTATCAGGGTGTTGGTATTAGTAATGATGTATTTAAACCAGTAACTTGGAATAAACAGAAGAGAGATTACATCATTGAAGGATCTTTAGTCACCAAAGCTAGAGATTCTATTGAAGCTCTAATTATGCCTTATGCACATATTATCGGTGACTTTAGAGCTACCGATGCCGAAGTATTTGTTGATTCCACTGCATTGTTTAGGGGAACCACAGATGCTCTGTCAGCAGACGCTATGGGTCTATTTGCTTTTGCAGAAGTTGGTTTTGGCACAACTGCACAAACTGGAGTCAATGCCGAAAACTTGACTGGTGTTCCTATTCTTAATGCAAATATCCAAGGTTACATTGGTGTTGTTACTGGCATTTCTACCTGTCCTGGTATTGGTACTGACCTTGCATTGAAGATTGACTTTGATATTGCTGATCTTGTCAACAATACTGCCAATGTTTCTGGATTTGTGACTGACATGCCGTTCAAGCTGTATGGCACGGGCATCAATACGCTTGGTGCTGCTGTAACTAGCATCTTTGATCATGACAGCAGAATTGTTTCAATCAGCACTTTCTATGGTGATAACATTTACCAAACATCTGCTATCTCATTTAAGAATGGTGGTAGAAATGGAATCATTACTGCGAACATCGCATCTTATACTGATGTAAGTGATTTTGTTGGAATCGGATCCACAGCAGTTCCTTACTGTCACCTGACTTGGGGCAAATTCTCTGGATTCAGTCGAGAGGCTAATCCAGTATCGTTTGGAGTGTCTGGATTCACTTATACTGATGATCTTGATAACTATCCAATAGTTCAGCGTAGAGGCGTTGGTTTACGGGAGACTGGAGCCCTGCCGAAGCGGTTATAAATAGAAAAAAACCAGGATTCTTATTGCTTATTAATAATGGCTGCAATCATTACCGACCAATTTAGGATTATTAATGCCAACAATTTTGTTGAATCCGTTATTAGTGGCGATAATTCCTACTACACATTTCTGAGTCTAGCGAATCCTACAATTGCAGGATACGGTAGAACTAGTACTTGGAATAGTACGACTATTCAACCACCATCTCCAGTAGATAGTATCAGTTACAGTAACCATGTATACGATACTATGCTATTTGGAAGAAAAGTTCTTCCTGGCGATGTTCGTAGACTAGTTCGTAAAACTCAGTGGACAAAAGGTACATCATATGATATGTACCGACATGACTATGATACAAACAATAGATCTCTGGTTTCCAACTCTAGTAGATTATATTCTGCGAACTACTATGTAATGAATAAAGACTTCCGAGTCTATATTTGTATTGATAATGGTGCAGCTGGTATTAACTCCATCGCGGGAGCATCACTGGATGAACCAACATTTACTGATTTGGAACCATCCGCTGCTGGGACGAGTGGTGACGGTTATCTATGGAAATACCTCTTTACTGTTCCTCCCGCTGATATCGTCAAATTTGACTCAACCGAATATGTAGCTGTGCCCAATCAATGGAGCACATCCACAGAAAATGAAATTAAGGTTGTTAGAGATAATGGAGACTCAACAGTAAATAATAATCAAATTAAAGTAGTTTCTATTGATGAACAAGGTGCTGGTTATGCATTCTTAGCATCTCCGATTGAAGTCGATATCTTAGGAGACGGCACTGGCGGCAAAGTCAGAGTCCAGACAAATACAGCTGGACAAATTATTTCCGCAAAAGTAACTGCGGGTGGTCAAGGATATAGTTTTGGTAGAGTTGATCTGTCTTCTATTAACGGAACTGCTACTAAATTTGCAAGACTGGCTCCAATCATTCCTCCTTCTAGAGGTCATGGATATGATCTTTATAAAGAGTTGGGTACAGATAAAGTTCTAATCTACACTAGATTTGATAATTCCAGTTATGACTTTATTTCAGATACAGTATTTGCTCAGGTAGGTCTTGTCAAAAACCCAGTATCAGCTGGTGCTGGTTCTACCGCTCTTTTGAATACCTCTGAGTTTACTGCTGCTAGTGCTTTGAAATTTACAGGAGATATTACACAGACTCTTGCGATTGGTAGTGAAATTACACAAAATGTACCTGGTGTAGGAACTGCAAGAGGGTATGTCGCATCATATGACACTTCTACTAAAGTAATTAAGTATTTCTCTGACAGAAATCTTTATTTGCATCCTGATAAGTATGATCAAACGGACAATATTGGTGTTAACCTCGATGCCAAGGTTGTTCCTTTCACTGCAGGTGCTGATGCAGTTACCTCTGGATCATTTAGTGTAACCATTGATTCTGGATTTACTGGCATCTCTACTGTTACTCCATCTGGTAAAGTTGTTGATCTAGGTGTGTCTTACACCAATGGTCTTGCTGGTCCTGAACTAAATAAGAGGACTGGCGAAATTATTTACCTAGACAATAGACCGTCTATTTCTAGAAATGAGCGTCAAAAAGAAGACATTAAAATTGTTTTAGAATTCTAAGAAGATGCCACAACAGACTAACTTAAATGTCAGCCCATATTATGACGACTTTGATCCCACAAAGGGGTATCACAGAGTTCTGTTCAAACCTGGGTTTCCTGTTCAGGCTAGGGAATTATCGACATTGCAGTCGATTCTACAGAACCAAGTAGAATCTTTTGGAACGCATATGTTCAAAGAGGGATCCATGGTGGTCCCTGGTGGTGTTACATTTGACCCGCAATATTTTGCTGTTCAAATTAATCCTACGCACCTTGGTATTGATGTTGGCGTTTATGCCCAGTCTTTTGTTGGCACTAGAATCAGAGGTCAAAGCACTGGAGTTACTGCTAAGGTTGTAAATTATATTACAGCAGCGCAATCTGATAAGGATTACGACACATTATATGTAAAATATATCAATTCAAGTAGCAGCGGCGATTTTTCTTTCTTTGATAATTCCGAAATTCTTATTGCTGAAGAACCTGTTACTTACGGAAATACAACAATCAACGCTGGTTCTACCTTTGCGTCTACAATTAGTATTGATTCATGTCTTACTGGATCTGCAGCTTCGGTTGATGATGGTATCTACTTTATCAGAGGTCACTTTGTTAGAGTAAATAAGCAAACAATTATTTTAGATCAGTACAATCCCGATCCATCTAAAAGAATTGGTCTTAGAGTTGTAGAGTCTACAGTATCTGCTAAGGCAGATGAAACTCTTTACGATAACGCAAAAGGTTTCTCAAACTTTGCAGCTCCTGGTGCAGATCGATTTAAAATTGAGTTAGAGTTGTTCACCAAAGATCTTGGTGAATTTGATGATACTGATTTCGTAGAAATTGTACGAGTCAAAGATGGCGAAACCTTTAATCTTAAGATAGATACTGAATACAATAGAATTAGAGATTATCTTGCAAAAAGAACATATGATGAGTCTGGAAACTATACTGTAGAATCCTTCAAGTGTGCTATTGCTGATTGCTTGAATGATAGAGAGGGTAATGAGGGTGTATATTTTGATGATCAAACCACATTCGATGGTAACGAACCTGGTGAAGATCTAGCTTGTTTGAAGATTAGTTCTGGTAAAGCATATGTCTATGGATATGATGTAGATAAACCAAGTCCAACCATCATTGATTTTGATAAACCAAGAGATGTTGAGGATGTTACTGGGTCTCAATTCATCTTTGAAATGGGCAACAAGTTTGTTGTCAATGATGTAGTTGGTGTTGCCACTCTTACAAATAGAATTGATTTATACAGTGGTCCTAACAATGGTGTAAGCCATCTGGCACCTGGCACCGCGACTAAGATTGGTGATGCAAAAATCTATAACTTTGGTCTGAAAGATTCCGCTTATGAGAATGACGGTACAGATTGGAATCTGTATTTGTATGATATCCAGACATATACTGAACTACAACTCAATGAGAATGTCAGTGCCACTGAAATGATTCTCTCTTCCTACATTGAAGGTGTAGAGAGTGGTGCATCTGGTTATGCTGTAGCTGCAGGTGCAGGTAGCAGCACGATTAATATCACACAGGTCTCTGGCACCTTTATTGCAGGTGAAAAAGTAAAAATTAATGGTAGAGAAGATATCTCTAGAACTGTAGAGGGATCAACTCGCTATGGCATCAACGATGTCTATAGCTTTGATCAAGATCCTGGTAATTTTGATTGCCAGAAGAAACTGACGAAGAGACCAGTTGCCTCTATTGGAGACGCTGAAGTTAAGGTTGATCAATCTGACGGTAAGGTAACCTCAGGTTCTAATGTTGACTTTAGAGCTTTCAAACCTGGTGATGTTGTTATCTTTGAGGCACCTAACACAAGAGCTGGTGTCAATACATCAGTTCTTACTAGAAATGTTGTTCGTGATGTTGAGGCAAATGGTGCATCGATGAGAGTCGGTGCCATGACAACGGTCTCTGATCTATTTGATGGCGGTGTTAAAAACTTTACTGGAAGAATTTTCAGAGGACAGCAAGATGTTTCTCTGGTCAATAGTTCTCTCATTGCTCCTATTCCCGATTCTCTCGTTGAGAATGTAGACTTTACAGATTCTACACTTCGCCTCAGTGCTCAGGTTAGGAACGAAACAACCAGTGCCACTGGTGTATTGGTTGTCTCAATTAGTTCTGTAGATCTTGATGATGTAGTATTTGTACCGTTTGATCAAGAAGATTATCAAGTAGTTTACAGCAACGGAACTATTGCGACTATTGATTCGTCTCAAGTCACAATTACCAATGGAACTCAACTTACTATTACAGGTCTCGCGTTTAGTCAGAGTAATGTAACAGTAAATGTTGTAGTTGAAAAGCAGGTAATTAAGAACAAGGTAAAAGATTATATTAGATGCACTCAAACTGCTATCACTAGATCAACTAATCTTAGATCTGGTGTTGGTATTCAAACCAGTGTTAATGATGGTTTGAACCATAGTAATTTGTATGGTATTAGAGTTCAAGATAGAGAAATTTGTCTTAACTATCCTGATGTTGCTAATATCGTAGCAGTATATGAATCTCTTGATCTCAACGCTCCTATCTTAGATAAACTTACATTTACATCTACTGACGATATCTTTAACACAGCTATTGTTGGTGAGTTAATCTTTGGCGAAACTAGCAAGGCACTTGCCACTGTAGTTTCTATTGATTCTGGAAGTAATCAAATCAGTGTTGTTTACAAGAACAATGACAGATTTAATGTTCTAGAGAATCTGACATTTAGAGAGTCGAACACATCTGCTGTATGTCAAGCTCTTACTCCTGGTAAGTACAGAAATATCACATCTAACTATATTCTTGATAAGGGTCAAGAAAATCAATATTATGACTATTCTAGAATTACCAAAAACTCTGGGGGATATACTCCTTCCAAGCAGTTACTGATCATCTTCAATAGATTTGAAGTTCCAGCGTCCGATACTGGTGATGTATTTACTGTCAACAGTTATAATGAAGAGAGATATAAAGACGATATCCCTCAAATTGGTCCAAGTCAAATCTTTGCTCATGATGTTCTTGATTTTAGACCGAGAGTTGATACATTTGATCCAAGCACTGCTACCGTTTCTCCATTCTTCTATACAGCAAGAGATTTTTCTGGAAAACCAGATAGAATTCTGACACCTAATGGAAGCTGTATTTTTGATTATTCATTCTACCTCTCAAGAATTGATAAGTTAGTTATTGAAGCTGGTACTGATGAATTTAATCTGGTAAGAGGTAGACCAGCAAGAGCTCCTATTGCACCCAATCCACCTGAAAGGTCAATGGAGGTTGCAACAATCTTGCTTCCTGCATATCTTAGAGATGTATCAGAATCTAGAGTTTATCATAAGGAGAATAAGCGTTATACAATGCGCGATATTGACAATATCGCGAAGAGAGTAGCAAACCTTGAAGAAGTTACTACACTATCTCTTCTGGAGAGATCTGTTGAGTCTATCCAAGTTAAGGATGCAAATGGATTAGACAGATTTAAGTCTGGTTTCTTTGTAGATAGTTTTAAAGATGAGTCTTTCATCCACCCATCTGCTCCTGTTGATATTGATACTGACTTGAATGAACTCAGACCTCTGAGAACTCTTGATACTATTAATTTACAACTTGCTGGTTCTGTTAATTTGCCCGCTGAGCAAATTGATTTCAACACCGACTTTGAACTCTTAGACTCTGAGAATACTCAAAAGACTGGTAGTCTGGTCACGCTGAAGTATGAGGAAGAAGTATACCTTGAACAGGAGTTTGCTACAAAGGTAAACAATGTTAACCCCTTCCATGTTGTATCTTATACAGGTACTATTGAGTTAACTCCTTCTGTTGATAACTGGATCAATACACAGAGAACTCAAAATACTATTAGAGATACTATTGGTATTACGGTTTTCAATAACCAGGTAACTGCTAATCTCTCCGTATCTCAAGGTGGATCATTAGGCGGTAGAGCTAGCACTACAACCAGAGAAATTGGTAGAACAGTTCAAAGAGATGACATCAGATCAGAGAATACATTTATCGCTGCTGAAAACTTTGATCCATTCTGCCGTTCTAGAAATATTGACTTTAGATCTATTGGTCTGAAACCTACAACTACATACTTCCCCTTCTTCGATAATCAGGGCGGAATTGATGTTGTTCCTAAACTACTTCAGGTCAGAGATGTTTCTGGTTCATTCACTGTTGGTGAAACTGTAAGAGGAACTGCTGTCAATGGCACTGATACTGTTTTTGAATTTAGACTCTGCACACCAAATCATAAGGCAGGTGCTTTTAACAATCCTTCTGAGACCTTCTTAGTTAATCCTTATGACTCAACTGTACCTCTTCCTAATGGTTACTCACAGGCATCTACAGTTCTGAATGTAGACACTGCAGCATTAGCAGAGGCAGCTCAAGGTGCATTCTTTGGTTTTGCTGAAGAGGGTATGGTTCTTAGAGGTGTTAGCAGTGGTGCTCAGGCAACTGTATCAGCTCTTAACTTAGTATCGGACGACTTTGGTGATCTTCTTGGTTCCATCTTCATTCAAGACCCCAACCAGACTCCCGCACCAACCGTAAGAATTAGATCTGGTAATAGAGAATTTAAGCTTACATCTAGTCAGAGCAACGCTACTCCAGTTATTGGCGAGACTTCAATTTCTACTGCTATTGGTAGATATCTTGCAACTGGTACGACAAGAGTTATTCAGACAGATATTAGAGTTACAACTCTTGAAACGACTACGGTCACTAATCTGTCTACGATTAACCTTAGCATTTCTGTGCCGCCGCCACCTCCACCACCGCCGCCAGCACCGCCGCCAGCTCCAGTACCTCGTCGTAGGAACACCTCTAGAAGAGTTAGGCGTCAAATCCGTCGTATTCGTAGACGGGCTAGAAATAACAGAAGAAGAACTCGTAACTTACGCAGGAGAATTCGGCGTAGGAGAAGGCGGAGAAGGCGGAGAAGAAGAAATAGAGACCCGTTAGCACAATCATTCCTGGTAGGACCTGAGGGTGCGTGGATTACCTCTATTGATGTATTCTTTAAAACGAAGTCTACGGGCACAACTCCAGTAACATGCGAGATTAGAACAGTAGAACTTGGTCTGCCTACTTTGGATATGGTAGATAAGCACGCGACTGTAACTCTTCGTCCGAATGATGTTAAGACATCTGAGGATGGAACTGTTGCTACGAATATCAAGTTCAAGTCTCCAGTTTATCTCGAACCCACAACTCAATATGCAATCGTTCTCTTGTCTGAGAGTGATGAATATGAATGTTTCTGTGGCGAGATGGGTCAGAAGGCTCTTAATACTCAAACATTACCTGAGGCACAGGGCAGAATCTACTCACAGCAGTGGGCATTGGGTTCTCTATTCAAGTCTCAAAATGGTTCTACTTGGACTCCTACACAGTTTGAAGATCTTACCTTCAAAATGTATAGAGCGAAGTTTACAAGTTCCACTGGTACTGTAACCTTCCACAACCCTCCGATTAGACCTAATAATGGTTATCTCGATACTCTGAATTTCCACCCAATCACATCAATTCCTAAGTTAGCTACACTGGGTATTCAAACTACTACAGACGCTGGCATTATTGGAACTGTATTTGCTGAAGGTAGAAAGATTACAGAAACCATTGAGAACTTCCGTTATGGTTATATTGATGCCAAGGGCGGTCCTGTTGATGGTACTGTTGGTATTCTTACTGGCGGTAAGGCATATGGAACACCTACAAACCCTGTAAGCACATATAACATCACTGGTGAAGGATCTGGACTGACTCTTAATGTCACCGTATCTGCTGGTCAATCTGCAATTACTGCTGCTACAGTTGTTGCGTCTGGCACAGGATATAAGGTTGGTGATGTTGTGGGTATCGTAACTGCTGGCACAGCTGGTGGTGGTTCAGGAGTTCGTATCGGTATTAACACTATCAATGGTATTGATACTCTGTATCTGACTGATGTTCAAGCTGAAGAGTTTGATACAACATCTGGAACTAACAAGCTACAGTATCATCATGATTCTGGATCTATTATCAATACTACTCTTGATATTCTTTCATATCAAGATGAAGGATCGTTCTTCACTGGAGAATACTTCCTTGTAGAGCAACTTGATCATGGCATGTATGGTGTAAACAACAAGGTTCTCATTGAAGGTGCTATTCCTTCCACAGTTCCTACTGAACTTAGTGTTGAGACTCTTGCTAGTGAGACAACCATTTCTGTTGCTTCTACCGAAGTCTTTGAAAACTTTGAGGGTGTTGCAGTTAGTGCTGCAAATACTGGATATGCACTTCTTGGTGGAAGTGAAATCATTTCCTACACTCAAGTTGGAATGACAAGTATTGGTGGTGTTACTAGAGGTACAGATTCTACTACAGCTCTGAACCACAAGAAGGATACTGCCATTGCTAAGTATGAACTGTTTGGTGTTTCTCTGAGAAGAATTAATGCTGAGCATGATGTTATTACTGATGGTGTTCAACCTGATAGTTACTATGTCAAGATTGATCGTGGAACTAGCAGAAATTCTGATGATACTGTAAATGACTTCCCGCAGTTGTCCTTTACTGAGTCATCTTCAGGTGGTGGTGAGAGAGTACACTCTACCAAGAACTATCTGTATGACAGCATAAGACCTCTTATCAGAGCGTCTACCTTCGGTGGTACGGATTTCATCACAGCACAGATACGAAGCGTCAGCGGGTCTTCTGCGTCTGGTGGTGAGGTATCCTTCATCGATCAAGGTCTTGAAGAAATCGATCTCAATAGAGATAACGAGCTTACTAGTGTTAGATTGATTGCATCTGCTGTCAACGAAAAAGAAAACACTGCAGATCTTGAAAGAGGCAAGTCCTTTACCATTGAACTGGAACTTGAGAATGAGGAAGATGATTACAACTCACCTTGTATTGATCTTGAGACTGTTGAAGCTCAGTTGTTAGAGAATAGACTCAACAAACCGATTGATAACTATGTTACCGATCCTAGAGCAAATGCTAGATTCAATGATCCGCATAGTTCTTACTACATGTCGAACCCAATCTACATTAAGAATCCTGCAACTTCTCTGAAGGTTCTGTTTGATGCTCGGAGACCTGCTTCTGCTGAGTTTAGAGTTTCCTACTCTCTCCTCACATCTGACAGCAGTTCTGTTCCTACATTTGAATTGTTCCCTGGATATCCGAATCTTGTGGATACTGATGGATCTGGATTCGGTGATAAGGTAATTGATCCTAGTGCTAATACAGGTCTACCTGATAGTGAGACAACTGCTGATCCAACTCAATATAAAGAGTATGAATACTCCATTGACAATCTTCCTAGTTTCACTGGATTCCAAATTAAAATTGCAATCAACGGAACTAATCAAGCAGAGTATCCAATTTTGAAAAACCTGAGAGCACTTGCCATCGCATGACACAATACATTAAAGTCGAAGGTCATGATAACCTCGTCCGTGACAAACAAACAGGAGCTATCCTTAATAACGATAGCTCCTCCTATCAAGCTTATATGAGACAGAAACAAGTAAAGCTGTCTGAAAGAAACGAAATTGAAAAACTTAAGAGTGAGGTCGGTGAAATTAAGGACATGCTTAAAGTAATTATTGAGAAGTTATGAGTAGAGATCCACATTCTGAATTTCTTAGATACCATGGATTTGGTGAGGGAATCTCAAGCGTACAAGAGCAATCTGAGATGGAGTTGCTTAGAGCCGAGATCGCTGAGGTTAAGAATACTATGCAACAAGTATTACAGGAGTTAAGGAAACTAAATACCTAATAGGATACCCGTGATATCAAAGGATGGCAGTCTACATCGCCAATCTCCAACTTGATACTGGTGTTGATTTCCAACACGGTTTCAGTTTGGGTGACAATGATACAGGCACCTACCTGAATCTGAACAACTATACCGCCAGATCTCAAATGAGAAAATGGGCGGGAAGTTCGACTGCAGTGTCTTTTGCATCTACAGTAACCGACGCTGAATTAGGTCAAATCCAAATATCATTGGCTTCGACTTTAACATCGGATATTAAACCTGGACGATATGTATATGATGTAACTCTTGAAGACTCTGGGGGCTTTAAATATAAGGTCGTTGAAGGAATGGTCGTAGTTAGAGCAGGAGTAACACGATAATGCCATCTCAACTCAGAATAGGCACCTCCAATCAAGTAAAAGTCATCGCCAGTGGTTCTCTCGGCGGGGGATCAGGCGGTAGACTGACATTGCTTTCAGATGTTAACGCAACTAATCTGGAAGACGGTAGCATTTTGGTTTATGAAGCGGCGACTAATGCGTTCAAAACAACTAAAAATTTCCCCGCTGCCATTATTGACGGAGGTGTCTTCTAATGTCCGCAACGATTCTATTAAAAAGGACACTTGGCACCTCTCCACCGAACATCGCACCCGTTGGTACTGGCGTATCGTTTGGTGAATTAATCTACACTTACGACACCAGTGATGTTGGTGCTGGCAAGTCGTATAAGAAATTATATATTGGTAACCCTGCTGGTCCTGGTTCAGCACCAATTCCTATTGGTGGTGAATACTATACCAGTCTTTTTAATGACAATCCAGCCGATTACGGCAAACCTCAAGCATCTAAAGTCCTTATTCTTGATGATCAAGGACGAGTTGCTTCCTGGACAGTTGTAGATGATTTCTACACTGCAGGTGTTGGTACAGTTGCTGGCAACTTCAATGTTGGTGGTAACCTTAATGTAACTGGTGACCTCGTTTATGATGAGGCAAACGCTAGAAATTGGAATGTTACTGGCGTAGCAACTGCTGCAACTTTGGTTGTAACAGATGCAGCTTTCACGAAGGGCGATATTCCCAATCTGTTTGCAAATACAGGTATTGTAACCACTCTGAGTGGTACAAGTGCTGATTACTACGAAGTAAATGTAGGACATGCACTTACTGCAAATAATGTAGAGATTACTGGGGTATCATCCTTCAGTAATATTACATTTTCCAATGATATTATCAGAGTTGGTCGTGACGCTGCTGTAGGTCTTAGCAGCGCCGACTCTTCAATCTTTATTGGTGATTTTGCTGCAGCTGGTATGGGTCAAACGACCCTCAACCGTCGCAATATTGCGATTGGTGCCAGTGCAATGCAATACGCTGGTATTCTTTCCAGCTTTGATGAATTAGAATCTAACATCGTTATTGGTAACTTCGCAGGTTATAGACTGCAAGGTACTAAGAACCTGATGCTTGGTGATAAGGTAGGTTTTGCCTTATCTTCCAGCGGTAATGACGAGAACATTGCTCTGGGTAACCAGGCGATGTATGGTGAGACTTTCCCTGTTGTTGACGGGGTAACTCTCAGCGTTAATGTTGGTGATCAAACTGCTCTTGCTAACTACGACCAGACAGAAGATGTAACCGAGACCAGTGGATCTGGTCAAGGTCTGTTAGTTAGAATTCAGACTGGTTCTACTGGTCTGATCACTAACATCGAAATCATGGCTCCTGGCGATGGTTACGAGGTTGGTGATACATTCACCATGCCGTTTGGTTTCCAGACTCTTACAGGTAGCGTAACCAGCAAGAATGGTCGCTTCCTGAGTGGTGGTACAGGAACCAGACAGCAGCAAAGAAATATTGCTATTGGTCCTTACACTCTCTTCAGTGTAGACGGTAGTAAGAACATTGCCATTGGTTACTCTGCAGGTAACGAGACTCTTGGCAGTGGCAATGTCGTCATTGGTTATGAGCGAAATGTTGCTATCGGAGATAGTGATAACCAGCTCGTAATTGGTAATCAAAATATTAACTGGATCGACGGTAACCAACTTGGTTATGTCGGTATTGGCACCACACGACCCTTTGGATTGCTCGATGTTGGTGGTGTATTCATCATTGATAAGGGCACTGGTAATACAGTAATCTCTGGCGTAGTAACTGCGCCGCAACTCGATATTGATAATCTTGGTATTGAAGATATCAAGGTCACTGCTGGTTTAGCAACTGACTTTGCAATTACCAACGCTAAGATTCAGTCAGGTATTATTACTGACACTGTTGGTACTGCTGCAACTATTACGAATGTAGATTTCGTAAATGCAGACATTGAGGCAGCTAAGATCACTGCTGGTATCATCACGGATATCGTTGGTACTGCTGCTACAATCACAACCTTTGATACTGAGATTGCTGATCTCAAAGATATCAAGGTAACCACAGGTTTTATTACCTCTTTGGTTGGCACTTATGCCACGATCACAACCTTCGATTCTAATGAAGGTGACATCAATACCTTGAAGACTGTCGCTGGTGTTGTTACATCACTGACTGGTTTTGGTGTAACTTACAACACAGCAGACTTTGAGATTCTTGATGCTAAGGATGTCAAGGTTACCACTGGTCTGATAACATCCCTGGTTGGTACATATGTAACCTTCCAAGATGCCGATTTCCAAGACGATGTTCGTGTTGGCGGTGCTCTCACCGTTGTTGGTGATCTGACTGTTAATGGCACCACAAGTTTCGTTCAGAGCACGGTCGTTCAGGTAACTGATAAGAACATTGAACTTGGTTTCAGTTCTACTGGTGGTCATGCTGATGCTACAGCCGACAACGGCGGTATCATCCTCAAGGGAACGACTGACAAAGAATTCTTATACGATCAAGCAAGAGAGGCATGGGAATCTAACCTCAAGTTTATTCCTAATGCTGATGGTACTCTAGACATCGGTACTACCGATCGTGAGTGGAAAGACATCTACATCGATGGCACTGCACACCTCGATGCTGCTGATATCCTGGATGCCAAGATTACTGCTGGTATCATTACCAGTCAGGTAGGCACCTATGCAACCATTGGCACCGTTGATATCGAGACTCTCGATGCCAAAGATGTAAACATCACTGGTCTTGCTGTAACCGATATAGTCGGTACTGCTGCAACCATCGTTACCCTCGATGTTAATGCAGCTGATATCGTAACTGCCACAATTGGTGCTGGTATTGTCACAGATATTCAGGTATCTGGTGCTGCTACTGTAACTGGATTTGTAGACCTCAATGACGGTCTAGATGTACAAGGTGACTTCAGAGTTGGTGGAGCTTCTACATTTGTAGGTAGTGTAACCTTTGAAGGTGGCACAATTGGTCTTGGTAATTCCAACACCGATAACATCGTATTTGAAGGTGAAGTTGACTCTGATATCGTTCCCGACGATGACGATACCTACGATCTGGGTAGTTCCACTAAGGAGTGGCGCGATATCTACATCGATGGCGTTGCTCGCGTCGATGACCTGATTGTTGACTCTACAGTTGGTACATACGCAACAATCACAACTGCTGATATCGATGTACTCGATGCCAGACAAACAAATATTACTGGATTAGCAGTTACCGATATTGTCGGTACAGCTGCTACCATCACGACGATTGATGTCACAGAAGGCGATATCGTCAACGCAAAGATCACTGCTGGTGTCGTAACCTCTCTGGTTGGCACCTACGCTACGATCACTACATTTGATACTGAGACTGCTGATCTCAGAGATGTCAAGATCACTGCTGGTATCATTACTGATATCGTCGGTACTGCAGCAACTATCACCACGGTTGACTTTGAAGTTGCAGATATTCTGAATGCCACTGTATCGGTTGGCATTGCAACTTCCGCATTCGTACAAGCTGGTTTCATCACCTCGCTGTATGACTCCACTGGTGTTGTTGGTCTGAACACTCAGCACATTCTGAGCACTGATCCTGCAGGCACGATTACCTGGCGTGAACCTGCTCAGATTGGTATTGCAACCATCAATGCCAAACTCGATACATGGTTTGTATCTACCAACGGTGTTGACGACAACGAACCTTCTCGCGGTAGAACGCCAGAGAGACCATTCAGAACGATTGGATACGCTCTGTCTCAGATCTCCAATATTGGTGTTAACGATATTCTGAACATCGCTGCTGGTGTATACCAAGAAACATTCCCACTGACTGTTCCAGCTGGTCTGACAGTTAAGGGTGCTGGTCTTCGTGCAACCAAGATCATTCCTACCACTGCTACTAAGCAGAAGGACTGCTTCTTGATGAACGACAGATCTGTTGTTGAGGATGTCACGATTGCTGACATGTTCTTCGACACTGCTGGCAACCAGGGTTATGCATTCAAGTTTGCTCCTGGAATTGCTATCACAAGCAGATCTCCTTATGTCCAGCGTGTAACTGTATTCAACAAAGGTAGCAATACTTCCACTGCTGATCCTTATGGTTATGGTTCAGCTGATTCTGCACCTTCCTCATACATCGCTGGTGGTGGTGCTTATGTCGATGGTTCTGAGGTAGCAGCAGGATCTCTTGAGGCAGGGTTCCTGTTCAATGAAGTTACTTTCATTGTACCGAACAGCAAAGGTCTGATTATGACCAACGGTGCTCGTTCTGAGTACCTGAACTGCTTCTCCTACTTCGCTGCTGAAGCGATCAAGGGTACATCTGGTTCTCTTGGTATCAGCTCTGCTGGTGAGACCAGACTCAGACTGACTGGCATCACAACAGTCGGCGTTGGTAACACTATTACCGTCTTTGATACTGACGGAACCACTGGTATTGCAACTGCTATTGTTGCTGGTTACGACGGAACATACCTGGATGTAACTGGTAAGCAAACTGGTTTTGAAGTTCTTCTCGCAAGAACTGCTAAGGCAATCACCTTCAATGATAATGCTCAGTTAGATACCACAGTTAAGAAGTTTGGTTCTGCTGCGCTGAAGCTTGATGGATCTAATGATTCTATCAGCATTCCTTCTAGCGGTGATCTTGGTTTCGGAACCAATACAGACTTCACGATTGAATTCTGGGCATATGCAAATACAACTGGTCTGACCAGCGCAACTCTCTTCGACTTAAGAGACACTGGAACTGATGCTGAGGGTATTAGCGTTGCCTTCCGTGCTGCTGGTGAAGTTGACATGCGGGTTGGTACTACCACCGCTATCACTGGCTCTGGCGCAGGCATCGCTACAGGCGTCTGGAAGCACTATGCACTCGCTAGAGAGGGTACAAACACTAGACTGTTCGTTGACGGTACTCAGAGAGGCATTAAGACCTCTGATACAACTGACTACGGTGCATCTAAGGGTCTGGTCATTGGTGCCGACTTCGATGGTGCAAGTCAAAATGTCACTGGTTGGATTGACGACTTCAGAATTGAGAGAGGAGTTGCTAAGTACACTGCAAACTTCACTGCTCCGACTGCTGCACACACAGGTGATAAGGACACAGTTCTCTTACTTTCCTTCGATGGGGCAAGTGGCGTAACAACAACCACTGATGATGTAATCCGCAATCAGGATATCCGCATCACTCAAGCTGGTGGTGGTATCGGAACTGCAACCAAGGTTATCCTTGCTGACTACAGTCAGTTCGGTGCGGACATGCGCTCCGTTGGTTGTGCTGTTGAGTATGGTCAAAAGGGTGTCATTGCTGATGGCGATGGCGTATCTCTGAGACTGTTTGCTCTCAACTTCAACCATGTTGGTGCTGGTGGAGATTTCTCCAACGATCCTAACCTGGCAATTCAGGCGAACGAAGTTACTGAACTGAATAACGGTGATGTATCTTTCG
>CEWC01006899.1_pt1 | contig 18077 bp, 25 predicted proteins | sample 530331 | NCBI WGS metagenome assembly CEWC01 (sample SAMEA2619935, study PRJEB7988) | marine metagenome | isolation source: saline water (ENVO:00002010), including
TTTTTCTGCACATCCCTAATTAAATTAGTTCTGTCAGTTGCATTATTTTCTATAGTAAGAACATTTACCTGCTCTGTTAGGCTTTCAATAACAGAAGCTTGCTGAGAGGCATACCATATACCACCGCCCACGGTACTAACTATTGCCACTACTGCGCTTGCAGCAACGGCTATATTTACCTTGGGCAAGTCCATGCTAGTAACTACCTTCCCAAACTCTAAGCTTGTTAAACTCGTTACTCATTAACTTACGTTTTAACACATCTTTGACAGCCTGGGTATCCGTCCACTGTACACCAGCTTCTTTTAGCCACACGTTGAGCAATGCCATATCAACATTTCCAACGTGCTTGTAATCTGAACCAAAACCATTGCCAGTTACTTCTCTTGCCTGTTCTGCATCTTTTAACATATGCGTTGCGTCAAAAGTATTCTTGATGATCATCTTGTCATCATCAAAGGTAACTGTCTCTTTGATTTTAGTAGAGTGACTAGGCATCTTCCCAAGCCTCATTTTCTGGTGTGCTAGGATCATCCGCTTTTAGAGTGCCGTCTTTATTTCTTGCTCTCTTTTTTTTTGCGGTGGTTTTCTTAGCAGGTTTAGTTTCTGCTTTTAAAACTTCAAATGCAGAGGGTTTGATAGTCATAATCTTTTTAACTTCTGCTTCTGGCAAATCAACTTCTTGACCATTTCTAACAATACCTTGAGAAGTTGATATACTTCTATCTTTTACTAAAACTTTCATTTTAATCTCCTGTTAAAGTAGGGGCAAAACTGCCCCTACCTGTTATCTTATTAATTTTATGTGTTGTCAGCAATAATACCGTTTGCTTTTTCATTTTTAGCGCAAAGTGTAAGTTCTGTTACCACCTGGCGTTTGCTGCTATCGCCTGTTTTGGCAAGTTCTACGTTCTTAGTTGGACGTAGTACAGCAATTTCCCACATATCATCTTGCATGATAAACACGTCACGCGATCTGTTTTCGCGGCTTGGAACAAACTCTACAGTTCCCCAAGGTGTAACATATACTGCAAGCGACTTGATAACACGCTCATCACTAGCTTGTACTGCTGAACGCTGGTTGTTGTTACCTGTGAAGCCCAAAGCAATATTCATTTGTGTTGCCGATAGGTACACTGTGTCAGGGTTTCCGCCGTTCTCCCAGATTGACTGCATAACTGTGTCAAATTTGGTTTGAGTAAATGCTGTTGGAGCAGAAGAGTCTGTCCTTGCATCTGTGCCATCCCCAGTTGGGTTTGCGCCTGAACCAGCTGAAACAAAGTCTACGTTTGTAATCATCCAAGACGGAGCGCCCGCTAGTTCGCGGGCAGTTGTAGCATTACCCGCCACTTTTGCGTTATTGTCAAATAGAGCCTTTTCTATATCGAGCTTTTGTTCTTTGGCAATCTTTAGCACCTGGTAGGCCATCTCACGTTGACGACCTGCTTTATCAAGACCTTCATCCGTATCTGGAACAGTCACAGCATTTTTGAAAATCTGTGTTCTGTTGTTCAGACGAGTTGTTGCAGTCATTGCGTTAGCAGTAGTCTCGTCTCCTTCAATGTGCGCATTACTCGCGCTACTACGTAACGCATCGGTTTGCCATTCAACCAAAGTGTTTTTCGCAGTAGTCTTGCGAGACTTTGTGTGGAAGGGCGTTTCTTCTGGCGAAACGTTTGTGATAATATCAGAAAGGTCCTCTCTGATCCCGACAGCATCATAACTGTCGAATGTGTTGGTTGGTTGTGCCATATCTCTTTCCTTTTCAACGGCTTACAAGGATTATCCTTGTGGGTTCATAATTAAGTCGATTGCATCTTCAATACGACCACTCTTTTGCAACCTTTGTTGCTGCTTTCGGCGAGTAGAACCAGCAGGATCGGCAACCTTCTTTGCACCAGCCTTGACAACAGGTTTGGCTTTCTTGCTCTTAGCTTCTGCCTTTTTCCTGTTTGCCACAATACGCTTATACTTCATCGCATCATTAGCCATCTCTATATAGCGTGCATCTGCGGTTAGAGCGATTTCTTCGTCACTAAACCCATACTCACGCCCAACTCCCATCAACGCATCCCAGTGAGCTTTGCTCTTGCTAGTATCTGCTAATTCAGGAATTTTGGCTTTGATTATCTCAGCTTGCTCTGCAAGATATACCCGATGCTCTTCATCGGCTTGCTTTTGTCGCTGTTCGTTAAGTTGTTGTATTTGGTATTGTTGGTTTTGGTACTGTTGCAAATCAACGTCATATTTAGCCTTTTGCTCCATATAAGCTACTGGGTCACTCTCTGCCAAAGCATGGTCTGGCAATTTAGGTGGTGACGCAAAGCCCTCTTGAGCCTGGTTATATAATTGCGCGATCTGTTGTTCTCTCTGTGCTAAACCGGCCGCTCGATCTTCCAGTTGCTTACGTGTCTGGGCAATCTCTTGGAACCGATTGTTAATTGCACCTTGGCCTGCCGCAGATTGCTTAAGCTGATCTAGTGTCCAATGCTCTTCTTTGCCGTCAATTTTTACGGGGATGAGATTGTTTTCCTCAGTAGCCTCTACTTCGTCCTCGGTTTCTATATCCACATCTTCGTAATCTTCCTCAGATGCTTCTAGCTCATCAAGCTCTTCAGCTTCCTCAACCTCTTCTACCTCAACCTCTTCGGCCTCTGGCTCATCAACTGGTTCTTCTGCTTCTACTTGATTAGTTTGGCCTGTTTCTTCTTGCGCTGGCTCTATTAGTTTGTCTACTGCGCTATGTAGGTCAGTCGCTTCCACGGTGCTGCTCCTTATTGTTTACGATCTAAAAGTGTCTCTGCCATTGTAGCGGCGTCAAGTTCCACTTCGATCTTGGTTAATGCACGCAATATTGCGTGCGCCTCTTCGCGTTGCTCAATGTCTTGAGCGCCGCTAGTCGTAAAAAGCCTAATTTGCTCATTACGAACATCCTCAATAAACTGCGTAAAAGCAGTGTCATTTTTTAACCTTTTGGCATCTTCTGCCTTTATGCGTATATCTGTTGTCAAATACCTGCCACTCTCATCATAGCTTCATTATGCATACGCTCTTTATCTTGCTCTGCCTTAATTCTGGCTATATCTACAGAAGATCCATATTGCCCTATAGTTTTAGCCGCATCTACATATAGGTCTTGTGCCATTTGGTCTCTAGCCAAATCATCTTTCATAGCCATCTCATGCATTTTGCGTTGGTTTTCCATCTGCGCTTTAGTCATTTGAACTTGTGCATTTGTTGTTGCTTTCATGGCTTCTGCCTGTGCAATAGCCTGGGCAGGATCGGCTTGTTGCCCTTGCATCTGCGCCATTTGTGCTTGTTGCTGTTGTTGCATCTGCAAGAGTTGCATCTCTATCTCTGGCGTAATTGGTGCAAAGTAACGATCTGCGTTTCTAATACCGCTCGATGCTAATATGTCTGCAAGAGTATTGCGGATGTTTGTAAGCGATACCAAACCATTCATAGGGCCATATGTCTGATAGACCATAGTTTGTTGTTGCAGAGCTAATGACAGAGCGCCCATCTTGTCCTCTTCTCTGCCAGTACCAAGACCTACGTTAATGCTAACGTCCATATCTATGTCAAACGCTTTTGGATCGACAGGTTGGAAACGGCCATTCATACGCATCATTGCGCCGTTTTCCATGTTCTTTTGCAGTAATCTTAGCATTAAGCCAAACAAGTCTCTTGCGCCATCTGCTAGGTTACGCACCATCACCTCTACTTGTCCGGCTGCGGCTTGCACAGTGGCTTGTACAGCAGCTTTAGTTGTGGACTGCATTGCATCAGGGTCTAGCCCCATAGACGCCCTAGTAACGCCTGTCTTGCCCTCTACAAGTTGATCTAGGTATGTAAGTGCGCTTAGTGTCTGCCCTGCGGTAAATGGCACAGCTAGGTCCTGGACCGCACCAGGCTGCCTCATACGCACAATCGCGCCAATTTCATTGTTTAGCACATCGTCTATGTTAACTGAGCCATCAACTATGCCAACGCGAGGATTGTTTGTCATGGCTACGTTATCGAGTATGCCTCGTAATATGCTTGTTGCCGCATCCTGGTCATCAATAACAATGTCTGCAATGCTTCTGCCATAAAAGGTGTGCGGCTCTGGATCAACTTCAAATTTTGCAAAAGGTATTTCGTCTGCGAGTTCGTAATCTAGCAGTCTGTACTTTGTCCCGCCGCACAAAAACTTGTGTAACACAGCTACGCCTGTGCCGTCCACATCCATACGCATATATGCTTCTGTTACAGTAACCTGGCGCATAGATGGGTCAGAGCTTGTTTCGTTAAAATCATCCTCATAACCCTGTCGCTCAATACGCTCTGCCTCAGTCATTTCTGATCCTGCATCAAAGCTATCTAAGTCAAGCACTATCTCTGGGTCAAAGCCCATTGCAATTAAATCACCTGCACGCATTTCTGTGCGGTGGGCAATAACATGGGCATCTTCTAGCGTTCTACAGTTTCTATCTACAAAAAACTCTTCTGGCGGTACGCTTTCTATACGCAGTCTACCCGTTGTTTCTTTACGCGATACTTTGGCAGAATGAACAGGCGTTTGCACCTCAACGCCTTGTTCATCCATGCTCATCTCCTGCTCTACTGTATGCTCAAGAACCGTTACGTCATCATCTTGCACCAAAAACGTGTATTCATCATCGTCTAGGTTGGTGTAAGTATATATCTCTGCGGTAGGAGTTTCTTCGTAATATGCTTTTACTATGCCTTGTTTTTTAATTAGAGCATCGTGAAAAGCATCGTTTAGCACTTTATAACCGTTACATCTTTGAAACTCATAATGCACATAATCTGTGGCTTGCTCTGCCATATTCACATCTTCTGGGCCATGCGGCATAAACTCTACAGGCTTTGCAGTGCTTAGAAAAACACGCATCAATGATGGTTTAATCGCACGCACCGTATCTCGAACCTTAGTAGCGACTACTTTGCTACGGCCATCCTCGTAGCCTATATCTACCTCACCATCGTAGTAACGTTGCGATCTAATGCGATCCTCTGATATTTCGCTTTCTACAAAGTCTACCGCATCGTCTATAGCGTTTTGAACAATAGTTTCGATTTGACCTTTGGTTTTTTCTTTAAGTTCCATCTATTACTCCTGTCCTAAACGTGACAACATACCTTGTGATGCTAATAGTTCTAACGCTTCATCTCTGCTAATTTTATCAGGCGAACCACCTGCTTTTACTGTGTCTTGTAGTTTTTTAACTGCGGCTTTTACCCTAGCATCTCCAAGAGCTTTTGCACCAATAGAGGCCGCAGAAAGACCTAAGAAAGCAGGGTTCATACTAAACATAATTATGTTCATGTATGCTATCAAACCATTACCGCTTGGAGCCATTTTACCTGCAAGGCGCAAGATATTATCTGCAACTCTACCATCTACAATTTGTTGCATAGCTCTTATCTCTGGCTCATCAAAAAAATCAATTTGTTTAGGATTATCTAATATTTTTTGTATCGCTCTACGATATGAGTTTGTAACGTTACCGCCAGAACCAGATACTTTTCTTTGGTTTTGCAGTTTTCTAACTTCTTTATCTAAAAGTTTTGCTTTAGAAAAACGTCTATTTGCATCTCTAGCACCTTTTAAAACTGCGTTGTTTTCAGTAGCCTTTACAAGAGAATTTTCCATTGATTTCATCATATCAATTAAAAAAGGTTCTTTTTTACCTTCACCTTTTCCGTATAAACGCCCTACTTCTCTTTTAGCTTTATCAAATTGATTTAAGGTAATTCCACCAGGTATTTTTTCTAAATCACTTAAAAACTTTCTTGCTTTAACAAAAGTTTTGTCTGTTAATGAAAAAGCACCTTTACTTAAAGCAGCGTTTACAGCGTCATCAACCATGTAAGCAACTTCAGTTCCAGTCATTGCTGGGCCAGCCGCTCTAACTTGATCGTACCGCAAGTTCTTTTCTTTTTCCAAACCTTTTACTGTAGGTATTTCGTTTCGCTTTGTAACCAAGTTTAAGGTTTTGTTACCAGTGTTGACAGCTTTTACACCAACAGTAGGAGCCAATAAAGCCGCCCCAACTCTTGCGTATGGTTCAATACTTTTACCTTCAGTTGCTTGCCCCGCGACCTCACTACCCGTCGCCGCTACTGTAGATAAAGCCTGTCCTTTTGTAGTAAGACCTGCTTTCTCCATACCTTCTGCAAATTTTGCTGTTTTGTTGGCTCCGGCTTTTTTAGCTAAAACTTTTGCGCCTTTACCTATTCCGCCGACAACACCACCACCTGCTCCAAACTCACCGATTGTACTTGCTAATCCGGCGGCTCTACTATCACCTCGATAGTCTATTAGCTCATCTACACCTGCGGCCTCTGTCGCGGCATCAACAGCTCTTCCAGTAAACGTATCAAGAACAGGTATATTGTAATCTTCATCTGCAAGACCGACAGCTTGCAAACCTTCCTGGCCTAATCTAGCAACACCTCTTAAGGCCATCTCTGGCAACTCTAAAGCACCCAAAGCACCTCTTGCTGCTCCTGCTAACGCAGATCCACCAACCTCGCCAACGCTACCAAAAAGCTCTCTGCCCTCTTCTTCAACTTCTGGTTCTTGTGTGGTTTGCGCCCTAGCAGACATAGCCGCTTGTACAAGTTGCCTAGCGGCGGCTTCATCACCTGCGGCATCTGCGTTTCTAGCGGCATTCATGTATTTTTCATATGTTGCCATACTTAACCACCATATTTTTTAAGCAAATCTTCATCACTCAAACTAGAACTACTACCGCCTTTTCCTCTAGCCTTAACTTGTTTATCTAATTCTGTTCCTCTTAAATCTTTTCCTTCAGAATAATATGCCATCGCAATAGGGTCTTGCTCAACCATACCCATAATTCTGTCAATTTCTTTTAGGTTTGCTACTAACAAATCTTTACTTAAATCTTGTTGTATCGCGCCATGTGCGGCCATTAACAAGCCAAGTTCTACGTTACTTACGTTACCTAGCGCACCACCAGTTTTACTTGCATCACGCATTTCTTGCAGTCTGTTAAATGCCACATTTGACTGCACAGATTTCAACAAGTTCTTAACATTTCTAGCTGGAGTAGATGGTAAGTAATCTGCGGCAAACTTACCATACACGCCAGTTGTACCAAATAAAGAAGTATCATTTTCTATAGCGGTTAATATCTGATTAACACTTCTACTTATTCCTGTTCTCTTTTGTGTTTCTAGTGCGCCTTGCTCTTTAAGTTTCTTTTGCCGCTCTTCCTCTTCAATCGCCGCTTCACTTCCGCTTATAGGAACCATTCTAATGTCTGTTATTTGACCACTTTCATCTTTATCAAATTTGTACATCATGCCCTTATCCGGCTTTGGTAGGCTTGATAATAGTGCGGTCTCTTGGCTATAAATGTCGCCACCACTAGCTATAAATTTTTGATATTCTGGTGTGCCAGGCGTAAACCCTGCCGCTAATGCGTTTCTAATCAATGCAGTGTCTTTTGTTTTTTCTCTTTCAAAAGCTATCTGGTCGCGTTGCAACTGCAATATTTGATTGTAGGCTTGCTGCCCAGTTAAAGCACCAGTTTCTACCATACCCGCAAGTTGGTTGCCCATATCGCTGTCAAGACCTCGCAAATACTCAACAGTTTTGTTTTTCGCTCGATTAGCAGTACGTTGCTGCTCAATCGTTTGTAATCTGGCGTCTAAACCAGGGTCTGGCCTTAGTCTCATTTGGTTAAAACCAGATGCTAAAACTCCGCTTAATGCACCAGCTACGTCACGAAAATCTCTTTCTGCCATTTAACTAACCCTACATTCCATAAATCTTCATCCCAGCTTCTGCGCCCATTGTTAAATAATCCATTAAGCCAGGTTGGTATGTTTTTGTTTCACCTTGAGTGCCTTGCGTTAACCCTGCTCCACCAAACAATGCGGCAAGTCCGGCTTGTGGAGCCTTAGTGTATCCTTGATACTGGTTTTTGGCCGCATCAATTAAGCCTTGCATCGCTGCTTGTTGCATTGCGCCCTGTTGCAACTGTTGTTGCTGTATGGATTGGCCATAACCAAACGCTTGACCACCTAACCCTGCTAATTGACCTGCCGCTCCTAATTGAGCCGCCCTATCCGCTTGTGCCGCACCTAAAGCAGTATTAAAACCCTGTTGCCTCATTCTGTTTGCCTGGTCAAACATTTGTTGTGTATAACCCTTTGCCATTTCTGCTTCAGCTATACCATGCCTAGAGCCACCAAAAGCATTTGCCGCCGTTGCTTGTGCGCCTAGCATATTTTGTGCATTTAATGCCTGGTTGCCTACATCTCTAAGAGTTTGTTGCACAACTTGGCTTTCATATGGGTTTTGATAATTTCCCATGCCTTGTGCCGCAGTTTCGTTCAATCCTTGCGCTGTTCTACCCATAGCCCCCATTTGAGCTTGAGCCGCCGCCTGGTATGGATTTGCCGCCATTGCGGGATTTGCTGAAGCACCCATGTTACTTACCCTTCCTTCCACCTTGCATTTCTAATGCTACTGGCCGTTGTGCCGGGGTCCTGGACCCAGGTGTACCCGTTACTGGGTCTACACTAAAACTGCCAAGATAATCTGCTTGACCAGGACGCTTCACGGCAAGCTCACTTACCGCTTGCTCAAAAGCTGGCGCAGATGAATAACCCTGTATGCCGCCATCAAAAGTTTGAGCTTGTGGCATATATTGCTGACCAGTGGCGCTAGGCATTCCAAAAGCATCTGCCATTTGGTTTGTACCTTGAAATGCCGCCTGTTGTTGTGGTGAAAACGCCGCAACGTCTGGCCCATAATATGGAACATATCCTAATGCCGAAACATCTTGCGCCATACCAACGCCTTGTTGAAGCGCTTTTTCTGCAAAAGCTGGCATTGTTACTTCATTATTTTGACGACCGCCTTTACCACCGCTCATCTTATATCTCCTTTTGATATGAGGCGTGCAGTGCTTCCCACCCATGCGCCTTTAAAGGTTTCTTCCATCCAAAACGACCTGTAATCGTTAATGCTTCACATTTATAATGCTTTGCCCAGGCTGTAACATCATCATGCATATCTAACAACTGATCTAGCTCTCCACCGCCTAAAAACACGTTTAGCACCTTTTTTCTTGGATATACCACAATTTCTGTAACAATGCACCCCCTTGGGCTAGGCCATAATTGCATACGACCCTCGATAATACCTTCTGCTATATCTTCAAATATATGCGTGCCGCCACTATACTCCAAAGCCGCCTCTATCCAAGGGCGGCATCTTTCCAATTCGTTAACTTGCGTATCTTTAGGCATTTACCATGTAGCTAGTGCTACCCTCTTCCAAATTGCGCTACTTCCATCATAATCAGCAACACAAATATAAATATAATTTGTATCCCAGGCTATCATTCCAGTTACATCGCCTACGCTACCAGTGTTTGCACTAGGAGTAGGTTGTTTTGTTGCAAGCTGTCGAAAAGCATTATCGCTAGAAACAACTGCATATTTTTTAGTTTCATCCCACAATATAACGCCATTTTCTGACGGGTTATCGTCTGATGATTTAAAGTACAGCTTACCTAAATTACGCTGCAAATAATTAGTAAGTTGCCTACCCCATTGTGATAGGTCTTGGCTTATAACTGGCAAGATAGGAGCAGGCATTAACGTGTACCCCCTATTGTAGCCTCAAGTCGCATAATACCTACACGCCAATCCGCAGGACGCACACCTGTCACTCTCATGCGTACTTGTCTGCCACTAAACCTAGCGTCTGTTGGATTAGCAGGCGTAAATGGGCCATGTGATGTTTCTGTATCGTTAGGATGATACCTTGTTTTGAAGGTCATACTTACATCACCTTGCGTAACCTCATCAGGTATAACTGACGTAACGTACATAATGTTTTCACCAGTACCAGCCGATATTGGCCCTGTTTCAGCAAAAATAGCACCATTGTCTACATTGTATCCAACTTCATGTTCTTTAATATTAGCGTGTGTGCCGTCATAATCTGCCATAAACGGATATCTAAAAACACCTCTAGCCTCGCCAGATGTTCTTGATAGCTCACCAATCATCCAATGATTTTCGTTGTAATCGTAAGCAACATAGCGGTCTATTTCTAAACTGTTTGATGATGGGTAAAACCACCAAACTTCACCATATTGCGGTATGCCCATAGCCCATATTTTTGTTTGCTGAGAAGTGTTAATATCGCCAAATATATAATCATGCACATCGCATTTTATGGTTTGCACTGTGTTACCATTAAACAAAAAGAAGTTTTCTTGCCCAATGAAGAACACACCTCTATCAGTATCTACCGCTCCACGCATCGTTACAGTGCCGCAGGATGTGCCAACTCTTTCGAAGCCATAAACGTAGGGTGGCCCTTGATAACGTGCTGTGTGGGCGTCTGTGTCAGTCAAAATGAGAGTTTGGCCTCTAGTTCTGATAGCTTGCATAATTTGACCAGAAGTTTGCAACTCTATATCACCTGCTTCATTTGTAGCCGCAGGCGTCCATGCGTTTCTATCTTCTCGGTCACACCAAGATATTTTACGACTATTACCACCAGAACCAAGTGCAAAGATAAACCGCTCTTCGGTCACAACCAAACCAAGATTAGATAATGGTGCGCCAGTAATTGGTGTGGCTACTGTAGCTAATTTTAATGATGTTTCGGTAACATTTACATTTTGCTCTGCGTTGGTGGCAGGATAAATTTGTATTGTGACGCCAGTATCGTCTGTGTCAAAGCGATAAAAACTATTGCCAATAGGAAGTGTTTTATCAAGTAATACTGTCGTTGTTGTTGTGCCAATTATTTTAATTTTTAATGACGGTATTGTAGTTGCATCATTATCTGCATCAGGGTCAGTGACATTTATAGTGAAGTGATATTTTTTACCGCTTGTTAGGCCTGTTATAGCTTGCTCAAGGTTTGCAGCCGTTGTTCCTGTCCACTTAGCCTCACCACCACTTATTGCCCAACCAGTGCCTAAAGTCCAATCTGTTCCTGACGCAAAACTATTATTAGCTATTAATTCAGCGCCACTAGAAACACCTAAACCCCACTCGACAAGTCTACCGTCATCATAATGACAGCCAACCATTATTTCGCCAAAGTTATCTAGGCTCCAAAACGTAGCAGGCTCAGGGATAGCATTAGAAAGCTGTTGTCGAGGTGTACCCCAAAAGCCAACACCGTAAGCACCTTTACCATAGCCTGCCGATACAGCCGCATCTTTGCGTCCAGTTGCTAAGTTTTCTGGTGTAATGTCGTAACATAAACCGCTACCTGTCATTGCTATTAAAGCATTATGTGAACCGCCTGCTAACCAAGTGCTTGTGTTTAACGCTTCCCAAGCGTGCATACCTCTAACTGGCTGTGTGGCAAAATCTTCTTTTCTGTTTTGCCAACCACCAATTGGACGCAATGAACCGTCTAACCATCTAACTAAACTACCTTCACGCCATCTTCCAGATTGCTCGTAGTCTGTGCCTATTCGGTAAAATCCAGATGGTATGTCTAAAGGTACTAAAGTCATGTTTACGTTTTCATAATATAAGCAAGTGCATAGAAAGGTGGTCTGTTTTCGTGTGCGCTACCGCCACCAGTATTAGAAACACTGACAGTGTGAGTGTGCGCTCCGTCTGAGCTAATACTAGTTGACGCAGAGTGTGTATGACTTCCTGCGGTACTTGAAGTAAAATCTGTGCTTTGCCCGCCTACTGAGTTTGTACCATTTTGACCATTATTAAGAATAGATACGTTGTTTCCAAAATAATCCACATCTGGTGAAAATGATATGTTAGTAGTATGGCTGTGCGCTCCACCTGAAGTAATGCTAGTTGACGCAGAGTGCGTGTGACTTCCTGCGCTTGCTGTTGAGCCAGAGTGACTGTGAGCAGGCATTTCACTAGTAGTTAATGTCACATCATTTGCACCGCCTGTCGCGCCTACGTTGTACGTTCCGCTACTGTCTGCATCTGCGTGAACAATAAACTTACCTGTTAAATTTGGTGTGCCGTTTGTACCATCGCATAATGCCCATCCCGTTGGAATCGTTGCAACCGTACCACTCCACATAATAATGCCACCTGTGGGCATTGCCTTGTTTACGGCTGTATCAAGTAAATCCATATTCGCGTTGAGTGCGTTACCCCAAGTGTTATCACTTCCACCAACCGTTGGTTTAGTTAAACCTAAATTTGTTGTCGTAGACATATTAAATTCCTTTTATTAAACCCAACGTACCATTTTTCTAAGCATCCGTCCACGTTCCTGACGCTGCACTGTCATCTGTCCAAATACCTGTTGCCGCACTGTCATTAGCCCATGTGCCTTGGTCTTGCGCGTCATCGCTCCAAATGCCATCACCTTCACAATATCCCACTAGCCAGTAACGCTTTCCTGCAAATACAACATTTGCTCCTATCGCATTTGGGTCACGTTCGACATATGGGTTTAGTGCAGTCATTCGGCCTCTGCTATAGTTAAAGAACCTTCGTCAACTTGACGCATAATTTCAGCATAATGGCGATTATCGGTGTCTATAGGCACAAATAAAATTTTACCGTCAATTATAGCTTTTATACCTTCTCTTTCATCCGTAAGACTTGGTTGATATTGTGCGCTTGTAATATTCATATCCTATAACTCTGCATCTGCTTTATAATTGTAGTAAAACCCATAAATGCCACCAGTAACATATTCATTAACTCTTATGTGATTAGGTTTTGAAAGAGTTTGCCAAGGCGAATGGCCTACGGTAGAACCTCCACCTGTTGAAGTCCAATGACCTATTTTACCATCTGTAGTTCCATCGCTACAAGTAACAGTTGGGGCTGCTCTCATTACTACTGGAAACTCTTGAGGTAACCAGTGCCAAGTGTTGACGCTTTTTAGCAAAGACCCATGATAAAGTATTACATCTGCACTTGTTCCAGAATTTCCAGCGCTGTAACTTGGAGACTGAAAATAATAACGGTAGCATTTTTGAGCAGTAACAGAGCTTTCTTCGTGTTGAAAATCAGAACATTTGTCGCCGACTTCTAACTGAACGCCTGTTATTTCCCATGTGTTTGATGTACTGTCAGCAAGATTAACTTGCCCAACGCAACGATTAACATTTGTCTGCGCCCCCCAACTTTCTTGCAGTGTTCCTGTTGTATAATTTGTTCCTGCCGCTAAATACCACAAAACAATTAAACAATTACCATTTGTGTTTGCAAAAGGTGACGAAGTATCGCCATCAAAAATAATTTTTTTATGCTCCCAAGTGTTAGCTGCATCGACCGTATAGCTTTTATTAACATGACGATTGTTATTATTATCAAACAATTCAGTAATGTATGTGCCAGTTTTAGATGCTTTAACGTAAAAACTTAAAGCCCATTTTTTTGCGCTTGCAGTGCCTTTTTGAAATTGTTGTATATCAAAACCTTCAAGTCGCGTTTCCACATTTAAAGAATTACTAGCAGCAAGAGAGGAATTAGCAGTTGTGCAGGCCATTTTTAATGAGTGTCTAAAGCCTGCTAAATCTGTAACTGCATTTTGAGTTTGCGTCCATGTGCCTGCTCCACCTATTTTAGTATTCCAACGGTCAACAGTTTTATAACCACTGGTGGTAATACTAGCTGCACTTGTAGCGCGTTGTGAAATTTTCATTGCACCATTAATTATGACGTTAGATGCGCCACCGCCTTTGCCTGCGTTGTCTGCTATATCTCTCGCTTTAGTCATTAGTTACCTCACGATGGCTTTGTAGGCCACGTTACATTGTCTAAGCTAGTTGCGCTGTCTGTTATATCTCTTAGAGCCTGACGGTAAGTTGTACGCTCAGAACTCATGGTAAGGTCACTAGACGCCCACCAATCTGTTTCCGCTAATCTACGGTTACGCTCTTCACGCAGTAAGCGCATTGGCTCTGCATTTACTAGCTCAGTCTTCTTGGCTGATACCGCCGCCCAAGTTGTGCCGAAGTCATCAGGGTTACTGCTTTCTATAGCAGTGCCGTTTTCGTCTGCGCCTGTTACCTTGCGAAACATTTCATTAAACTCTTCCTCAGAAGTAGGTTCGCCGCGCAAAACCCAACCTTCTATTTCAAGCTCTGCTAAAGCTCTTGCTATATCTGTCATTGTGCTATCTCCATAAAAACTACTGTGAAAACGTGTGCGCTATTGTTTGCATTACTTCTGCCAAAACTCATTGACGTACCCGAACTGTGGCATCTTACTTGATAAGTTTTACTAGTTCCTGTTGTCGTATCTTCACCAGAAAAACAATAAGAAAGAGGCTCATTATTTTGAACTCTTACATGACGATATGCTGCACCTAACCGTGTTCCCCCTGCCTCAAATAAAGCTACGATAGTAGGGTGGCTTGATGTTCCACTATGATCAACATGACCACTTAGTATTGCAAAAACTTTACTGTCAGAATGTTTTTTTGTGAAACTGTAACTTCCAACACTATAGGTGTTTGCTGTTGTTGGAGCAGTAGAAGCAGCCCATGAACCACTTGTTGAAACAACAACAGGTGTAACGTACCATAACTTTGTTTGAACAACCCCATCAGCCGCAAAACCCAAATCTTTAGCAGTAGGAGCCGCGCCTGCGGTGGTTTGTATCTGGTCAACTTTTAAGATACTACTCATTGGGCAATCTCCTGAATTATGATAGCCGTGTTTCCACCGCCTGAAATATTTCCTGCAACATTTCTATTCCAATAAATGGTTTTGCCTGAATTAGATGTTCCTATTGTCATTTGATATGTTCTTGTAGCGGTTCCTGAGTAAGTGTCTTTTAAAAAAGCCATAGTGGGCATCACTGAATAATCATAACTAATTCTGCCTCCTGCGCTATTACTAGGAGCATCATCATGCCAGAAAAAAGGTTCTCTTGTAAAACTTCCTACAGTAAATTTTCCCCTTGATGCGTCTGGGCGTGTAGACCCATCAACATATCCTGTCATTGCCCCTCCTATTTCCCTTCGCATTGCAGCGCCATAATCATCATTGCCAAGATGTGGAGCGTAAAACCAATAAACGTGAATATGCATATGACTGTTTGAAAACTTTGGCGTTATATTACAAGACAAAACATTTTGTTCGGTGCTTGCAGTTAAACTGTATGCAGCGTGGTTATAATTTGCGTTACTTACTGTTTGAACAACATGGCCTGCAATATGCACCCCATTACCACTAGTTTTTTCGCTTATGGTATCTACCTTTAGCGTACTCATTGGGCTATCTCCTGCAATGATATGTAAGATGAACCCCCAAAAGAACCACCGCCTGCCATTCTATTAAGGTAAAAATAATTATGAACAAACAATCCAATGGTATATGTGGTGGCAGATGTAGTAGCAGGGCTATCTAAATATTGCCATGAGGCAGTAAACATATTAAACAAATTTTGACTTGCTGTACCAATATAGTCATCACCACAAAACCAAGAGTTAGCACCACCTCTAGCACTATCATTTGTTGTACCACCTATGCGTGTAGAGCCACGTTTTAAATGCAAGCCAAAATCATTTTGCACATTATGTGTACCATGTTGCACACTCATAGACACAAGTATTTTAGATGTTGCAATTTTAGGTGTAATAGTCGCGCTAAATAAATCATGTGTTGTATTTGCTGAAGTATAAGCAGTTCTAGTAATATTTTCATTATAGACAGTCTGAATAACATGGCCTGCCGCACTAAGCGTCTGACCGCTAGGAATAGTTATTTTATTAGCATTAGCGCCTGTTGTTGGACCCTTCAGATTTTCTACTACTAACGTACTCATATAATCACCAAGTTTCCATTTACTGTTAAAGTAATACCAGACGCCACAGTAAGTGGTCCTGTCGCACTAGCGTTTTCTGTCGCTGTAATCTCTACATCTGTGTCTAATTGTTGTTCGTTAACTCTAAATATATCGCCTGCGCTTGTGCCAGTTGTGCCGTTTTCGCCCTTAAAAAGTCCACCTCCTACTGCGCCTGCCACTTCAAATGTTTTGTATGCTATGACCTCGACAATATCAGAAGCAGAACAAGCACTGGCAAACACCACATCAGAACCATTTGTTGCAATTACGTCCGTACCGATTTGCATTTTTATGCCGTTTAAAAATACGTCAACATAGTTGACCGAATATCCACCTGTTGCAAAGGAAGTCTCGCCGCCAACACAGGTAAAGCTATCTCGCGTCTGGGTAGCTCTGGGCGTTTCGCCTGATGTTCCAATGTAACCTGCCATTATTCTGGTGTACTTTCCTCTGCATTTCTAACTGCGGCTGTTTTAACAACCTCTAATTCGTATGCCTGCGTAATTTGTGCATCTTCGCCTGTCGCTATAGCTATTCCGTTTGCGTTGCAGTGAGTTACTAGCAAAGAAATTATTTCTTCTTTTGCTATTCTAGCTCTATTTTTTAAAGCGTTATCTGCCCAATCTTGTACAGATACAGCCGCATACTCCATGCACTTTTGCTCGGTTGCTGTTAAAGTTACTGTAATATCTACCATAATTTTTCCTAACCAACTAAATATCCGCAAAATTGATTTTGGCCACCAGTGTTCATTACTATGGAGCCTGCTTTTTTAAACTGACAAGTGTCATTTGCTGCCATTGGCATAACAGCCGCTACAGAAGCATGATGGTATGTATCACTACTATCTGCATTATAGAAACTTGTGAATAAACTACCATTTTTATAAAGACCCCAATAAAAAGCGCCTGCACTTCCAGACTGACCGCCACCAAAAAAATAATAATTTCCTGCTACTGGTGCAGTGAAAAGTCCATTTGTGTTATTGTAGTGACTACCTACATTTACATAAACAAAACTAGCCAGTTTAAACTCATTTTGATTACCAGTGTTTCTTGCCATAAACATTGGTTGACTAGGTGTTGTCACACGCCCTGAATGGTCAATTGCTAATTTTTTTGTAACATAACCACTAGCTGCCGCCGTATAAAACTCTACACTACCATTACCACTAGCGTCACTCGGCATACCTATCTGTGCATAGCGAGGTTGTGGTGACCTAGTACTATCTCTTGCTTCAAGTATTAAACCAGTCATACCCGAAGTGTCTGTCGTGCCAGTAATACAGTTATTGTTTGTACCTTGTAATTCGATTAAATATGACAGCGCACCGTTGTTACTAGATGGGGTAGCAGTACCAAATCCAACTCTATCATTCGTTGCATCGAGCGTTACGCCTGCCGTTAGTAAGTGTGCATCAACATCAGCGTCAGTGTAGCTACTACCACCGCCGATTGCAGGGTTTTGCTCAAACGTAACTGCTACTATTTCATCGCCTGCTTGTGCAGCATTTGTAAGAGTTACGCTTTGTCCGTCAGCCGCCTCTGTGAAATCTGTATTTTTTACCAGACGAATGCCGTTATGAAAAATATGTATTTTGTCAGGCAGAAAACTTAAACCAGATAAAACAGTTGTAGCAGCCGTAAACGTAAACTTCTTTCTACGTTCAGCCGCATTTTGGTTGTTGGTTACTGAGCTAGTGTTTGCGCCTATGTACCCTGCCATTAGTCAGCCTCCGCTATGGTATTTCCGTCTGCAACCCATTTTTGAACGGCTTGCCAATGGCGATTGTCAGTATTTTTTGGCACATTCATTTCAACACCGTCTATTGTTGCTGTAACGCATCCAGTGTCTTGACCCTCAAACTCATTATGTTGTGCGCTTGTGACTAACATTTATAACTCCGCATCGACAGTGTAATCGTTAATAAAATGACTTGTAGTTGTTGATGAACCAGCCATATTAAAACCATCTATTCCTATGTGATTTGTAGTGATAGATCCACTGCCTACGTCCATAACTAATGTTGGAGCGGTTCTCATAGTAACAGGAAACTTTACATAACCACGCAAACCAGATGCACCACCATAAAAAGGCGCTAACGAATGATAAAAATTTGTTTGTGTAAATTGATAATATCTTTGGCACTTGGCTAAAGTTGTTGCATAATTTTCGTGTTCGAAATCTGTACTTTTTTCTCCCAATTCTAATTGAACGCCAGTTATAAAAAAGGTTCTGCTAGTGCTGTCAAAAAATGAAGTATTATTACT